>Ga0256837_1001461_pt1 | contig 16316 bp, 12 predicted proteins | sample 4562384metaG_FD_185976 | JGI IMG/M metagenome (GOLD analysis project Ga0256837, IMG submission 185976) | Hydrothermal vent microbial communities from Guaymas Basin, Mexico - 4561-384 | ecosystem: Environmental > Aquatic > Marine > Hydrothermal vents | place: Mexico: Guaymas Basin | collected...
TATCTCACTTCTAAGACGCGGATATGTTGCATACCAATTTTTTGAACCTAAATTATCTTTTACAAACTCTTTATCATTTTCCTGTTCCACTAAAAGTAAAGTTCCATCTTCTACTCTTTTATCTGTATCTATCTCTAAAACAGAGGAGTTCTTAAAACTTTTCTTTGTTTGTGTAAAACTACTTAAAGAACCTTTTTTTCCTTTAATAACAATTACAGCATCACTATCACTCTTTAGATGAGATATAATCCTTGTATCACTACCGTCAACTGTTATATCTGAACGCGCTATTATAATCGGCTCATATATATGAAAATCACCCTTTGGTAGAAAGATAGTTGTTTCCTCTTTTGCATTTTGAATCTCTCTATTTAACTCTTGAACATCCTTTACACTAGAATAATGAAAAGTTGGAATATTTGTAGAGGGGATAAAAATATTAAAAGATGGAAGCTCTAAAATCTTACCATTTAACATAACCATAATAAATAAAAAAAGGGTGATAGCAAAATACATTCGATAATTTGAAAAAAGAGGTACAAAATCTACATAAGTAAACTTTATCGTTTTATTTGCATTTTGAGAGTTATTTTTTCCTTTTGAATATTGCTGGTCATAAAGATGATAAAAAGCACTAATCTTAATCAATGCACCTATCCATTGATTATATAACATCAAAGGAACTGTACGAATAGAAACACTATGGTTTCCAAGAACAATAACAAACATCTGAAATACACGAACAAAAAGAATCCAAGCTATATAGATAGGAAGATACACAAAATTTACAAAAGTACTCAGTAATATAATCCCTACAATCCCAATAAGAGCTGTCCACATCAAAAAAATCTGATCCCAAAGAAGATATCTAATAAAAAATGGAATATTTTTGAGTTGTCTCGCTCTATAATTGTTTCGAAGAGTATTTCCATACCATCGATAGGGTAAGCTTTTAGAGAGTTCTAAAAAGTTTCCATCTCGACTCTCAAGAGAGTATATCTTGACATCAGGAAGATATAACATCTCATACCCCTCTTTTAAAAGATAGTACCAAGTCGTTTTATCATCCCCCATAAGAAATCGAAACTTTCCAAAATTTCCATCGGTTAATATATCATTTTCAAGATGAGATATAAAATCCTCAGAGATGATAATTTCAGTTTTAAAAAGAGAGAAACGTCCTGTGAGTGTCAAAACTTTTTTTGAGAGAGATTGTGATTGAAATAGAATATGACGTTGCCCAAACTTTAAGTTAAACCAATCTTTATACCAGTTAGATTTAGAGTCAATATAAGCAACCTCATCGGTAGTTACAGCACCCACTCTACTTTGCGCATATAAGATAGGAATACTATTTTTCAAACTCCCTTGAGTTAAGTAACTATCTCCATCCATTAAAACAGTTACAGAATCTTCATAAAACCTATCATTTACATCTCTTGCAATAGCACGTAAAGCATGTCCCATCGCAATACGCTTTCCCTCTTTTTGATACTGAATAATAAGTTCTACATTTCTAGCATAGGGGTGAGCATGATACACATCTCTAATAGCATATTCATCTTTTTGATTTGCAATAGAAACAACAATAGTTGCAGAACAGGGTAAACTAGAGAGTTCACTAAAAATAGACTCAAAAGTCTCACTACTTACCCAACCCTCCTCTTTATAAGATGGAATACAAAAATATATATGTTGAGGAAACTGTTCACTTAAAGGTTTTGCAAATATTTTATATTTCATAAATGGATAAACAATATAACCATAGATAAAAGCACGAATATAATTGATAAGCAGTAATCCATATCTCCAGATACCAACAGCACCAACAGCAACTAAAGTCTCATTTTTCACATAATAAAAATAGGGCCAAAAAGCATACCCTAATAAAAAAGCGATACCACTATAAAATATAGCAGGAACGACAAAAGAGAGTAAAGATTTTAATCTACTCTGTTTTTTTAGCAAGATAAAATCCTAATTAAAAAGAAATGACTCAAAATAATCATAGATTAAATTATTATCATTCATTATCCACACTTGAACCTGTTCATTTAAATCAAAAGCTACATTATCATCTACAAAGTCTATACGAACAGGTGTTTCACCTTTAGATATATCTGCCATCATTTTTGTTGAAGTATCAACTGTTAAACATCCTAAAATAGAGAGTTTTGCCAAATATTTTTTATTATAGTTATGAGATTCTACAATCACCTTTTGACCTATTCTTAATGTAGATATATCTTTATCTTTTAAACGAGCTAATATATAAGATTTTGTATTATTTTGGGTAATTAAAACAATATCTTTATAATCTACTAACTCTTTTTCCTGAACATTTATACTATGAACTGTACCCTTCTCAAATGCAACAGTAATACTACTTTTTTCAGATTTTTTCAGATATATCAACTCATTTCTTAACTCTTCAATCTGTAATTTTAAACTATTTTCTCTCTCTTTTACGAGTAATATCTTTTCATTAAAAACAAGAAGTTTAGATTCTGTATCGAGCTGTTTATTGAGTAATGTTTTGTTGTTTTGTAATGTTCTATTTTTATACTTATCAACAATATTTTGATAATTCTTTTTTATCTCTTGAAAATGTGAAAATGTAATTAATCTTCTATCATATAGTTTTTTCGCGCGTATAAAAAAAGTCTTCTCCTCATCTAAACTCTTAAAATCTAAACGCTCAGACTCTTTTTCTAAAGCATTAATATGTTTTACACCATTTGTATACACTCTTAAAAGAGATTTTATATCTTGCAGTTTTTGTTTGAGATTTTTAAAATACATCTCTTTTGTATTTAGGTCTAATATCTCTTTAGTATTCGTAACCTCGTAGAGTGCCATCCCCTTCTCTATCTTTTGAGACTGCTTTACAAAAATTTTACTTACTTCACCTTTTTTAGAAGCTTTGTACACCTGAGAGTTTCCTGTTACAAGAGCATAATCACTTGATATAACTATATAATTATATATAAGTGTTAAACCAATTACTGAAAATAGAAAAAAGGAAAGAAAAAAGTAGATAATCACTTTTTTTGTAAAATTTACCCTTAATTTTTTTGTCTCCTCCTCAACTAAGGAGATTGGCTCAATGATAGGAGATGTTGTATTTTGTAAAAAAAGGTCAGTTGTTAAATTTTCTATTGCGTTTTCATCACCCTCTATCGCTAAAGAGGCAAAATGTCTTAATACCCGTTTATTTTTTTCTAAAATATGACTAATCTCAAAACCAAAAGTATGTTTAGATGCTATTTTCACTTTTAAAGTAAGTTCTATATTTAACATAATAGAAGACTCTGAAGTTGGTAAAATAAGAATAGCATCTATCTTTGAATCAATTTCATAACTTTGTAGAGAATCATTTTCATCAACAAATAAACCAATACCTGTAACAGACCAATCGATTACTTTATAGTTTCTATCACCTATATTTGCAATAATAGGTATATGTAAACGATGTGCTTTACGTTGCTGGTTTGCTTCTAGTTTAATCATAAAACTATCTTCACTTGATTTGTAACTATCTCTTCTATACTTTTTACACCACTTAAATAATAGATTTGAAGTAATATTTTATAACTATTTAATCGTTGCATATATATTTTATAGTGCATATTTAATATCTTTATTGTTAAAAGTTTCTGTTCTCTTTCTGGATTCTCTTTAAACCCTAAAATAATATTATTTTGAATATTTTGAAGTTGATGCTGACGGTCATACAGATATTTTAAACTATTTTGTAGGTTTACTAATTCTGTTACTTGATAATTATATTGAGAATAAAGAGAGGATATTTTTTGCTTAATACGCTTATTTATAGCACTTTTTTGAAGTTTATAATTACTCTTTTCTATATTAACAAGCTCATTTTGGTTTCCTCTAAAATCTATCGGTATATCAACACGAAAACCAACACTTTGATAATTTCCAATTTTATCAACACTTCTATGCTCTGCAAAAAGATTAACTCTTAAATTATCTGTATATTCTATTGCAAAATCAGCTCTGTCTATAAATCTATCCTGTATTTTTAAAGAGATACTTGATTGTTGTGAAAGCTGAACTATTTTTTCCTGTTCAATAAGAGAGATACACTCAATACTATTTAAAAGTAAAAAGAGTTGATGAGGAATTTTTTTCAACTCCTCAGCACTATACATTTTAAGCATCCGTCGAGAGTTATCTAAACGCTCCTCTATATGATGTGTATCTTGTATGGTGCTATATCCTAAACGAAGCTGAATATTTCTACGACGTAAAACTCCCTCATAATACTCACTTAACTTTTTATAATATTGAAATTGTATTTCCAATCTATACTTTTGAAGGTCAAATAACTTCTCATCTAAACTTCTCTGTTTCATATCAAATATAAATTGTAGATAGGAAATTTTAGTTTCATTAATTTTACGTTGAAAATTTTTATCTGATTCAAAATATCCATTTTTAAAAAGCTCTAAATTGAGTGAAATTTGTGTATCGTGCTTTGTTCCATCTAAAGCTTTATAATCACTCAAAAGATATTTAAAAGATTTAGCACTAAAATACAACCCTAAAAAAGGAACTTGTTCATCTAATATAGTAAGATAATATCTCTTATTATTCATAGCTTTATTAAGCAAAGCCCCTATACTATCACTTATCTGACTCTTATTTGATTCAGCACTAGATTGTAAAAAAGCATAACGATTTTGTATAGAGATATTTTTTAAAACACCACAATAACTATGTTTATTACAGATATCAAAACTATATATATCTTTAGGTTGAGCAATATCCCCTAAATTTAGATGTAAAGTATCTGTTCTATGAAAAAGAGCCACTTCGGCTCTACGATTTAAAATAGTTCCACTATCAACACCACTATTTTTAATAGCAGGAGAGTATGAACCAAAAGCTTCTATAAGATATTTAGTATCTCCTCTATTTTCTAAAGATTTTTGTTTTGGGGGATTTTCAAAATCAACAACAATATTTTTTAAAAAATTAGCAGAAACGGAAACAAGTTCTGTTTGAGGTAGTTCTATCTTATAAAGTTCTATCTCTTTTGTAGTTATATCTCTATCTTTTTTAAGATATGCTTCATAATAATTCATCTCTGTTTTTACAATTATTACATTTTTTATAAGTTTTGGAGAGAGTGTTAAAATCTTATTTTCCAGTGGTTTTAAAGAAAGAGATTTACCTAGAAAAATCTCTATTGCATTTAGATTTAAAAAATAGATAATCATTATAAAAATAAATTTTATCAATGTTGTAACTCCATCTCTTTTTTTACCTCTAATGCCCGAAGGTAGGAAAGGTCTAAATTATCTTTATAGGGAGCTCCCCCGATAGGAATAGAATCACTACTCGCTTTTATACTTACTAAATACTTTCTAGTAGAACCTTTCATTTTTTCTTTAATAGATTTTATCTTCTCTTTTGAATATTCATATATCTCTGTTTTTCCTAATGAAAAATAAACTGTTGTTTGTGCAATAGAGTTTATCATATCAGTTAAAAAGAGTTGATATATTTGATTATTAACACTAAAAGTCAATCGATATTTTTTTGCATCTTGTTGAGTAAATTTGAAAGAGGCTTTATCTTTACTTTTTAAATTTAACACCGTATAAATCTCTTTAGCATCTTTATATAGTGTAGTATCGGTAAATGAAACATCACTCTCATTAAAAAATTCAAGAGAAGAAACTAATTTATCATTTTCATATAATAATTTATAGGAGACATTAAGTAGCTCACCCATTTTTATCGGTTGTAATGATATGTTAAGATTATAATACTCTGTACCAGTTATATCTTTAACAGGAGATATTTTAGATGGTTTTATTAAATCTAATCGAATTAACTTTGAAGGGTATTCAATTTTTTCAATATAAGCATGTTCAAAAATATCAGTATATTGTTGAAGCTGAATCTCTAAAGACTCTCTTACTCTTGATTTTTGTACATAAGAGCTATACAAACCAACTGAGTGTTTCATAATGAAAAATTTGTTTGCAGGAGTAGAACTATAATTAATATGCTCTTTTAATGCTTCGGTTGAACTTTTAGTTTCCAAATAGATAGAATAGATTGGATTTGCAAAAAGTATCATAGGAAGAAATAAAATAGAATAAAAATACAATAAAGAAATCCCTATATAGTTTTTAATAAATAAAGAAGATTACAAACACGAAAAATCGTGTTTGTAAAAAGAAAAAACTATTTCCCTTTACGAGAATTACGTTTACGTTCCGCTTCTGTTAAGAATTTTTTACGAATACGGATGTTTTTAGGAGTAATTTCAAGTAACTCATCATCTTCTATCCACTCTAAAGCACGCTCTAGTGACATATCACGAGGTGGAATAAGTTTGATAGCTTCATCAGCACCTGATGAACGAACATTTGACTGTGCTTTACCTTTAATAGGGTTAACAACAAGGTCATTATCACGTGAATGCTCACCAACAATCATACCTTCATATACTTCAGTCTGAACACCGATATAAAGAACACCACGATTTTGAATAGAGAAAAGTGAGAATGCAAGAGTAGAACCAGCAGTCATAGATATAAGAGCACCATAAGAACGAGACTCAACAGCACCAGAAAATGGACGGAATTCTATGAAAGAGTGATTCATAATACCTTCACCTTTAGTGTCTGTTAAGAACTGACCACGGAAACCGATTAATGCACGAGCAGGAATTTCAAACTCAATACGTTGGAAACCTGAACCCATTGGAAGCATAGATTTCATTTCAGCTTTTCTCTTACCAAGACGCTCAATAACACCACCAGAAAGATCTTCAGGAACGTCGATAACTAAATGCTCAAATGGTTCACATTTAACACCTTCGATCTCTTTAACGATAACTTCTGGACGAGAGATTGAGAACTCAAAATCTTCACGACGCATATTTTCAGCAAGAACAGTAATTTGAAGTTCACCACGACCAGAAACTTTAAACTTCCCTTCGCCTACGATTTCAAGTTTCATTGCAACATTTGTACGCATCTCAAACTCAAGTCTTTCACGAAGTTTATTTGAAGTTACATGTTTACCCTCTTGACCAGCAAGTGGAGAATCATTTACAGCAAATACAACTGTTAAAGTTGGCTCTTCGATGTGCATAGGGTCTAATGCAACAGGATTTGAAGGGTCAGCAACAGTATCACCAACATCTACAGTTTCCATACCAGCAAATGCAACAATATCACCAGCTTCAGCTTGATCAATTTCCATTCTATTTAAACCATGGAAACCGATAAGTTTAGATATTTTACCTTTAACCATCTCACCATCAGCTTTAGCAAGCATAACATTATCACCCTTGCTAACTGTACCGTTAAAAATACGGCTAATACCGATTTTACCAACATAGTTATCATAATCAAGTGTAAATACTTGTGCTTGAAGTGGATTAGCAGCATCACCTTCTGGTTCAGGTACAGAATCGATAATAGCATCAAAAATACATTTGAAATCGCCATCAGGATCTGCCATATCTAATTTTGCCATACCATCACGTGCAGCTGCATAGATAACTGGAAAATCTTGTTGATCATCAGTTGCACCCATATCAGCGAATAGGTCAAACATCTCATCAACAACACGATCTGGTTCAGCAGAAGGTTTGTCAATTTTATTGATTACAACGATAGGTTTTTTACCAAGTGCTAGCATTTTCTTAACAACAAACTTAGTTTGTGGCATAACACCTTCATAAGCATCAACAAGAACTAAAACACCATCAACCATCTTAAGAACACGTTCAACTTCTCCACCAAAGTCAGCATGGCCCGGAGTATCGATGATGTTAATTTTGTAATCACCATAAGTGATAGCTGTATTTTTAGAAAGAATCGTAATACCACGCTCTTTTTCAATATCGTTGCTATCCATAGCTCTTTCATCGTGTTGTTCATGAGAACCAAAAGTACCAGATTGTTCTAATAAACCATCAACTAATGTAGTTTTACCGTGGTCAACGTGTGCGATTACGGCAATATTTCTAATTTTTTGCATATAGGGTTTCCTTTTAAATTTTGAGGGAATTTTCGCGATTATAACTAAATAAATATTTTATCTTTGTGAAAAATGTTTTATAGTTGTTAATTTCTTCTACTCCTGTAAAATCTTCATCTTATCATTTAAAGCACTCATACTATTTACAGTCGTTATTCCTTGATAAATAGCTTTTTTTAATCGTGAAGCATATATCTGTTTATTATCTTTATCAAACTTAATTATTATATCTTCATAAACATCTATAAACTCCTGTATCTGTTCTATCACAACAACTGTAATTTTTTTATGCCCAGCTATCGCTAAAACAAGTTCAAAAGCTTTTTTTATTTTACTATCCATATCCGTAGATTCGATATATCTTTTAGAAGTAATTTTATTTTTATTTATAATTTTTTTAAGAACTATACTTAAGCCATCTGCCGTTGATTCTAAACCAATAATACTGTTTTTCACATAAGAACGCATCTCAGTAAGATTCATTCTCTCTATTTTATTTAAAAGCATCGAATGATTTTTATCATCTACTGAAATATCTTTCTCTTTTTTACCTAATAAACTTTCAAACATTTTAACTGTTTTTCATCTTTGAGCTATCTATCTCTATCACAGTATGAACATTTCCTCTTGGATTAAAATCTGCAACTAATTTTATATACTTTGGTTTAATTCGTTCACTAATTAGATCATAAATCTCATTTGCAGAATTCTCATGTGAAATAGAACGAGTCATAAAAGAGTTTATATAAAGTTTCAATGCTTTTAACTCTACAACATATTTATCTGGTATATATTCAATATATATCTCTGCAAAATCAGGATATCCACTTCTAGGGCAAAGTGCCATAAACTCAGGAAGAGTTACTTTTATCAAATAATTTTTTGTATGTTCATTTGGCCATATCTCCAAATCTGTTTCTACATCAAACTCTTTTATCTCTTTTTCACCATATTTCATATTTAATCCTTTATTTACACATCTAAATGTTTTACATCTTTAGCATGAGTTTCTATATAATTACGACGAGGTTCAACTTCATCACCCATAAAAAGAGTAAAAGCATCAGATGCTACTTCAGCATCCTCTATATTTACCTGAAGCAGTACACGATTGTCAGGTGTCATAGTTGTTTCCCATAGCTGTTCAGGATTCATCTCACCAAGACCTTTATAACGCTGAATATATGCACCTTTTTTAGCATACTCTTTCACATCGTTAAGTGTAGAGATAATATCTTTTTCAAAAGAGATATCCCACTCTTGAATTTTCTTATATACAAAATTTGCTTCTGTAAAGTGTGGTGCAGAGAAAAGGTCATCATTTATAAGTAACTCCTCCATACCACCCTCTGTTTGCACAAAAACATGAATTTCATTCATCTCTTCATTTATAGTTTTTGTTAAAATATTATTATTTATAGAGTTTAAAAACTCCTCTACTTTCAGATATAACGCGCTAGCATTAAGAGATACCAGTTCTGGATTTTCAATAAAGTGACGAATTAGATTAACAAGTGAATATCTTCTATTTAACGCATCTAATGAACCAGCATAATGGTCAACCATTTTGAAGAAACCGACAAGGTCATTATGCCCTACACCATCAACATCTAAAGACTCAATACCATTACCGATAAGAAAGTCATTCATCTCTCTATCATCTTTGAAATATATCTCTTTTTTTCCTTTTTTATAACGATAAAGAGGTGGTTGTGCAAGGTAAAGGTAACCTTTTTCAACTACATCACGATAATATCTAAAGAAGAAAGTTAAAAGGAGTGTTTGAATATGAGAACCATCAACATCAGCATCGGTCATAATAATTATTTTATGATAACGAAGTTTTTCCTCTTTATACTCTTCACCGATACCACAACCCATTGCTGTAATCATATTTGTAATCTCATCAGATTTAAGTATCTTCTCTAAACGCGCCTTTTCAACATTTAGAATCTTACCTTTAAGTGGTAAAATAGCTTGAAAAACTCTATCTCGTCCCATTTTAGCCGATCCACCAGCAGAATCCCCTTCCACTAGATAAAGTTCACAAATAGAAGCATCTTTACTTTGACAATCTGCTAATTTTCCAGGAAGTGTACCTACTGACATATTATCTTTTCTACGTGTTAATTCACGCGCTTTTTTAGCAGCTTCACGACCACGTGCAGCCATTAATGCTTTAGCTACTATCGCTTTAGCTTGAATAGGATTTTCTTCAAAATATTTACTTATCGCTTCACCCGTTGCTTTTTGAACAAGTGGACGTACATAAGTATTTCCTAGTTTACCTTTTGTTTGTCCCTCAAATTGGGGTTCAGGTACACGCGCAGAAACAATAGCAATAAGACCCTCTTTTACATCATCACCAGAAATTTTTACATCTTTCTCTTTAGCAATACCATTTTTAGAATTGTAGTTAGATATAACGCGCGTTAAACCTGCTCTAAATCCTGCTTCATGTGTTCCACCATTTGGTGTTCTAATATTATTCACAAAAGAAGCTAATTTTTCATCATACGCGTCATTATACATAAGAGCAACATCAAACTCGATATCTTCCACTTTTGAACTAAAAGAAAATACATCAGCAATTTTTACTTTTTTATTCATATCAGCAACGTATTGAGCTATACCACCTTCAAAATGATAAACCTCTTTAGTTCCTGTTCTTTCATCATTAAATTTTATAGTAATAAATGGATTTAAGTATGCTAACTCTTTAAATCTTTTTGCTAAATATTCATATTCAAAAGTGATAGTATCAGTAAATATAGTTGCATCAGCTGCAAATTCAATAGTTGTACCTGTTTTACGCGTTGTACCTATAACAGCTAAAGGTTCTTGAGGAATCCCTTCTTTAAAATTTTGTTCATGAATTTGACCTTCACGAAAAATAGTCATTTTTAAATCAGCCGAAAGAGCATTTACAACAGAAACACCAACACCATGGAGACCACCAGAAACTTTATAAGTATCTTTATCAAATTTACCACCAGCATGAAGAACTGTTAAAACAACAGTTGCTGCACTCATTCCTTCAGTAGGGTGCATATCAGTAGGAATACCACGACCATTATCAGAAACTTTACATGTTCCATTTTTAGTAAGTGTTACAGTAATAGTGTTACAATGACCAGCCATCGCTTCATCTATTGAATTATCAATAACTTCATAAACTAAATGATGTAAACCACGGTGTCCAGTATCACCAATGTACATTCCTGGTCGTTTTCGAACAGCCTCTAAACCTTTTAGTACTTTAATGTTACTAGCACCGTAATTTTCCATTTATATTTCCTTAATTTTAAAAATAATTTAATTATATGTTTTGCTTAATACAAAATTAAAAAGCTTATGATTTTACCATATTTAAAAGAAATTTTTGTTGAATATATATAATAATTTTAGTAAGTAGTAGTAGGAAGATGTGATTATGTGAAAAGAGTTGTTTTATCCCTAAATAAAGAGTTGTTTACGCGTGATGAACTTTATATAAACTATTCACTTTTATTCACGCGTAAAGGGTAAACTTTTTAGATTACAATAGGCATAACAACTGTTTTAAAATTAGTATCAGTTAAAATAAAAGGCAGATTACTTTCATTTAAACCAATAGTGAATTCAGAAGAGTTTATAACATTTAAAAAATCTAGTAAATATCGACTGTTTATCGCTAAAGAATAGGGTTCCTCTAAATTTGTAGGAAACTCTATCGCTGTTTTTGCTTCTATGTTGTCATCACTTAAAGATTCAAATGTAATTAAATTATTGTGAAAAGTGATTTTTACATCTGTTGATATAGTTGTTATCTGTTTAATTGATTCTATCATTTTTGCTTTTGGAAGTGTAAAGTTTTTTTCTATCTCTTGAGGTATTATACGCGCATAGGGAGGAAATTTTCCATTTATTAATTTTGTAAAAAAAGTATATTGTTCAGAAATTATAATTAAATTTGTTTCATCATAATATATCTCTATATTTTCAAAGAAAAGTTTTTGAATTTCAATAATAGCTTTTTTTGGTATGATAATAGAAAGTTCCGTTTCACTATTGTTATTTAGAGTAACTACCGCTAACCTTCTTGTATCTGTTGATGCAAAGTTAATAATATCCCTCTGTATATCCATTAAAGCACCATTAAGCTCAAATTTTGGATTATTTGTATCTATTGCTGGAGTTATCTTTTTTAAAGAGTCTATTAATATTTGAGAATCTATTTGTATTTTTGCTTTATTTTTATATTTTGGAAATTCTGGAAATTCACTATGTTCAAAAGTTGGCAATTTAAATTTTGAATTAGCTTGTGAAATATGTAATATATTGTTAATAAGTTCTAAATTGATATCTCCATCTTTTAATATTCGTATTATGTCTAAAAACTTTTTACCATTAGCAGTAGTTGTTCCATCTTTTAAAATATTTAGATTATTTGTTGTAATTAAAAAACCTATTTCATAGTCAGTAGCTTTAATAGTTAAATTTGAATTAGAAACATGAAGATATATATGGGAAGTTATTTGAGATGTATCTTTTTTTTCTAAGAATGGTCCTGCATGGATAAGTATGTTTTCAAGTATAGATTTAGAGATTATTATTTTCATTCTTAAATTTCCTGTTATATTATAATATTTTAGTAAGTAGTAGTAGAGGTATGTGATTACGTGAAGTTTCTACTTTTAGCCCTAAAGTAAGAGCTGTTTACACGTGATGAAATGAGTTCATTCTATTCACGCGTATTCACTTTGGAGATTATATCTTTTTTTTAATTAGTAGTTATTTTATTTGTCAATTCTGAAATCTTTAATTTAAAATCTTCATCATCTCGCATAAGTTCATTAATTTTTTTAAGTGTATGACTTATAGCTGTGTGGTCTTTCATTCCAAAATATTTAGCAAGTTGAGGCATAGTATTTGGAGTAAGCTCTCTACATAGATATATAGCTATTCTACGAGCATATACAAGGTTTTTACTTCTACCTTTAGAGCGTATTTCACTAGGTTTAATATTTAAATCTTTAGAAACACTTTGAGTAATAGAATCAAGAGTTAGGTCTGTTTTATTTGATTCTGTTTGGTCTTTTAAAACATTTTTTGTAAAAGCTAAATCTATATCAACGTGCATTAGTTGAGAGTACGCGTTAAGTTTTGTCAAAATACCCTCTATCTCTCTTACATTTGTATCTATAACAGTTGCTATGTATGTTGCTATCTCTTTTGGAAGTTTGATTTTATTTATTTCACACTTCTTTTCTATAATAGCTATTTTTGTTTCAAGTTCTGGAGGTTGAATGTCAGCTACTAAACCATGTTCAAATCTACTTTGAAGACGTTTTTCAAGTCCACCTATTTTTTTAGGGTGTTTATCTGCTGTAAGGATTATCTGTTTTCCTGCACCTTTTAAAGCTTCAAAGGTGTGAAAAAACTCCTCTTGAATACTCTCTTTATTACTTAAAAATTGAACATCATCTATGAGTAAAACATCACATTTTCTATATTTTTCTTGAAAGTGTTCCATAGTTTTATTTCTTAAATGACGGATAAAATCATTTAAAAATTGCTCAACAGTTGTATAGATAACACTTTTACCCTGATTTTGTAAAACATTTCCAGCTGCTTGCATAAGATGAGTTTTACCAAGACCAACACCACCATAGATAAACAGAGGATTATATAAAATACCCGCTTTTTCACTTACACTTTTTACAGCAGAGTATGCAAATTGGTTTGAACCACCTACCATAAAGTTATCAAAGGTGTGAGAAGGGTTTAACATAGAGTGTTGAGTCTTTTTTTCTATGTTAGAGGTTTTAGGGGAGTTTTTGGTTGTTGTTTCACTTTTATTTTGAAGAGTGATGTGAATAGTGACATTCATATTTGTTTTAATCTCAAAAAGATGAGCTATTTTTTCACGATATTTACTTCTAATCCAATTAGATACAAGAGCATTAGGTGCATAAAATATAGCTAAATCACTTGTAGAATTTTCTACATTATAAGTGAGATGTTTAATATATCTATTATATTCAACTTCTGTAATCTCTTCTTTTAATAATTTTAAAACTTCTTGACCAATATTCACATAACAACCTATATATTTACTTTTGGATGTGAATAGTACATTGTTCGAACATAATTTTTGATTAAAAAGTGTGAATGACTTAAATGTAGTTGTTATCTAGTATCTTGATTTCAAGTTCTATTTTAATATTAAATTGTTTATAAATATTGTGTTGTGCTTTTTTTATTAGAAAAAGTGCATCTTCAAATTTCCCCTCTCCATGGTTTACTAAAAAGTTTGCATGTTGTGTACTAAACTCCATGGAACCCTCTTTAACACCCTTTAAAGCGATATTTTCTATCAATTGACCAGCGTACTCTTTTGGAGGGTTTTTAAAACAACTTCCTGCACTTGGTGTAGAGGGTTGATTGGTTCTCATCTTTTTAAGTGACTCCACTTTTTTCATATTAAATCCATAAGAGAGTTCAAATGAAGCCTCTAATATAGGTTCAGTAATATCTGTAAATCTATATCTATAGTCTATTTCACATTTTTGTTTTATATGTGAACAAGTTTTAATATTAATGAGGTTATTAAATATTTCATACTCTTTAACACCTGCATTCATAAATACAAGTCCCCCCAGTTTTCCAGGGAGATGAGAGAGAAATTCAAAGTTTGCGATGTTATGTTTTTTACAAAAAGAGATTATTTGACCAGAGGGTGTTGCTCCTCCTATCTTTAATACTTCATCTTCTATTTTTATATAATTATATTTTTTACTGAGCATCATCAGTTTAGGAGGATTTGGACCTACTAAGATGTTGTTACAAGAGCCTATTATAAAATAATCGGGTGAATAATCACTACATTTTTCTAAAAGAGCAACATCAACAGTTGGGCCTATTTTCATAGAGGAGTATTGTGAAAAATCTATTTTTTTATAGTTCATTATTATTGCACAAAGGTTGGGATGAGGTTAAAAATCCCTTTTGTAAAATCTGTCATAGCATTTAACATCCAAGGCATCGTTAATAAGATAACGATAATAATTCCTAGAATTTTAGGGATAAAAGAGAGCGTCATCTCATTTATCTGAGTTGTAGCTTGAAAAATACTTACTGCTAAACCTAAAAACATACCTGTTAATAGTGCAGGGAGTGCTAGCATAAGTGCTATTTTAAAAGTTTCAACACCAAGTGCTACAAGTTTTGCTTCCACCGTTTATGAATTTCGTAATTCTGTATAGTGTGTAGGAATGAGATAATCTTCTATCTGTACAGGAACATCATAAAAACCGTGTGAATAACCTATTTCAAAAAGTTTATTTATAGCTTTATATTGGAGTTCACTAAGAGTTATAGAGTCATCATTTGCATAAAGTTCTAAGTATTTATCAAGAGTTGGTGCATCTATGCGTACTAAATCACGCTCTAACAACATTTTAGAGAGTCTATCTTTATGGTCACGTGCTACTTGAACAGCTTTTGTAAGTGTTGCTTCATACTCTATCGCTTTGTTTAAAGGAAGTGAACGACGAATAGCCATACCACCAAGAGGAAGAGGAAGCTCTTTACCCGCTAACTCTTGCCAAATATCCCACATCTCACGCTCTACCTCTAACTCGTCAGCATAAGTGAGTATGGATTCGTGGATAAGCACACCAGCGTGAACAGTTCCATCTATAACAGCTTGTTCAATCTCTAAAAAATTCATATATGTTATACGAGCTTCAGGATAAGCTATACGAAATAACATCGCATTTGTAGTATCTTTTCCACTGAGTGCTACTCTAAAATTTCTTTTGAGTTTTTCACCTTTACGTTTGATAACTTTAGGACCATACCCTTCACCAAAACTTACAGCAGTTCTTAAAGGGGCATACTCCTCTTTTATATGTGGATAGAGTGCAAAACTGATAGCTACAATGTCGTAAACACCGTTAAGTGCATCTTCATTTAATGTTTGAATATCTTTAGCGATATTATCAAATTTTGTATCTTTCATATCTACCCAGCCAAACTTAATGGCATAGTACATAAAAATATCATCGGCGTCGGGTGAATGGGCTATTACTGTTTTTTTCATAAAGTGATTCTAGCTAAAAAGGGCTAAAACTGTACTTTAGATAGTTGATAAAAACGATTTAATTTACAGTAATCGTCATTTTTTAAAATCATCAAATTTCAACCGCTCAAAAACACCTACTAAATCTTTCTCTCTAAACTCATAATTCAATAATATTTCAGATAAATATTCAAGACCATAAAGAAATAAGCTTTGAGCT
>Ga0256837_1001462_pt1 | contig 16311 bp, 12 predicted proteins | sample 4562384metaG_FD_185976 | JGI IMG/M metagenome (GOLD analysis project Ga0256837, IMG submission 185976) | Hydrothermal vent microbial communities from Guaymas Basin, Mexico - 4561-384 | ecosystem: Environmental > Aquatic > Marine > Hydrothermal vents | place: Mexico: Guaymas Basin | collected...
TCAAATCCACTTCCTAAAAGCCCCATTATCCCAGCCTCTTTGAACTTCTCATCTCTAGCCCATTGAAGTTTATACTCAAACTTTGCTTCATCTGGGTGTTCATAATTTGCTGTATCAAGGTATGGAGTTGATGTAGCGATACAAGCATCCATAATAGTTAAATCTTGATATGGTAAAGCTACATTTATTACTATATCAGCATTAACAGATTCTATAAGCTTTATAAGTTCATCTGTATTATCAGCATCAACAGACTTTACCTCTATATTTGCGTTTGGTAACTCATCTTTAATATCTTGACATCTAGCAACAGTTCTACTAGCTAAAACTATTTTGCCAAATATATCTGCGTTTTGTACACATTTATGTACCACAACACGACCTACACCACCAGCACCAATTATTAAAGTTGTTTTCATAAAATACTCATTATATTATTTTCTTTAAATTGTACCATAAGTTATATTTTTTTTGCTAAAATATGGCCTTTAATAAATAAGGATAATAAAACAATGAAATATATATATTTACTACTTCCACTTTTTCTATTTAATGGGTGTGATCTCTTAGAAACTCAAGAGGAGAAAAACCAAAGGATAGAGAAGCAAAAAATAGCATTTGAACAAAAAGTAGCACAAACAAAGGAGATTCAACTAAAAAAACTCTCTGCTCAAACTCAAAAAGAGTTAGCTATCTTAGAATCTAAAAAAGAGTTGGCTAAAATAGAAAAAGAGAAAGAGCTTGAGAAGATTCGTTTACAAACAGAACTTGAAAAACAAAAAATAGTTATGGAGATGGAAAAAGAGAAAGCTATGTTTGAGCAAAAAATGTCTCAAAATGAGCAGATAAATAATATGGAACTAAAAAGGTATCTTGTATTAGTTCTAGCTATGTTTATACTTGTTGGAAGTTTTTTTATATTTTACTACTTCAAAAAAAGAAGAGAAGATAAACTAAGAGCATATAACGATAATCTACAAAAATACTTTAATCAAAAAGAGAATGAAGCTCGTGTAAAGATAGCTGAAAAAATGTTAGATACCATAGCATCTGGTCACCTAGACAAAGCACAAGAGAATCAACTCATAAGTGCTTTTAAAGGTGAATCAAATGGGGAATATCAACAGCAACTTATCGAAGATAAGAGTGATGATATAGATATTACAGATGATGTTGAACTTATAGAAAAACCATCAAAAGATTCTAACTAAAATTTAAAATCTATCTGTGCTGTTACTGCTGTTTGTGAATGTTTAGTTGTAATATCTCTCGTAGTTGCCCCATCTGGATTCATAACAGTATATGTTTTAGTAATATTTGGAGCATAAGTTAAACCTAAATCTAATGAACTTTTTTGATTTAGAGTATATGTTGTTCCAACAGTATAATGCGATTCTGTGATAGCTGGAAACCCAAGTAAGTTAAAAGTGTTAGTTAATGTACCACTTAAACCTTGATCTGTTATAGGACTATCAGCATAATTGTACCCTACCCTTAAAGCTAAACTCTCCATCTTATACTCATAACCCACCGCATAAACATTTTGGTCATTCCACATAAAATCTCTATACCCTTTAGCTTTACTATAACTTATCTTTTTATAATCAAACCCAACTCTTTGATTCTCATCACTATAAGAGATACCAAAACCTATCTCCTCAGGAGTAGATAATTTTGTGTTAGTATATATCATACCAAAACCTCCCATAGCAACTGAGAGTTGATCTTTATAATCCATATCTATTTGTGATTTATAAACTGTACCTAAAGTTACATTGTCTATCTTATATGTTAAACCAAAACTATAACCAAACTTTAGATCTTGTGCTATCCCTGCCCCATTTGAACCAGCTCCAGCATCATAATTAATATCTAAAGCTCCATACTCTAAAAGTGGAGTAAATGCTATACTAAAGTTATCAATTTTATAAGCTAAAGGTAAACCAAACTGCATCAGTTGTAAGTTTGTAACCATCTTAAAGTTTGCTGGTTCTGTTCTATAATCAGTACCCATACCAGCAGTACCCCAAATTCCAACACCTAAATAAAAATTTTCACCTATCTTACTAGCAACTGCTACTTCTGGGATAACATCCATATCTGAATCACTATCTTTTGCCCCAGCACCCATTCCGTTATCAAACGATACATTTGGCATAAAAACAGTACCACCAAAAGATACCTCCGTCTCTTTAACAGATGTGATAAGAGCTGGATTTGATAAAGCAGATTCAGCACCATGACTCATACCGATACCAACACCACCCATACCTCTAGCTTTAGCACCAAGACCTATTAACTCTGAACCATTTGTAGCAAATAAAGATGTTGTACCCAGTGCTAAAATAGTAGTAAATGCCAATTTTATTTTATAACCCATATCTTTCCTTAATATTTTTAATATATAAATTATATGATTATATACAAATTAATATTAAGTAAGTGATAATTTAAGTATAATATCTATAATATTTAATTGGAGATTTTTATGATAACTAAACGCGTAAATACACTTTCTGAATCTATAACTATCGCTATAACTACTTTAGCACAAGAGTTAAAGGCTGAGGGTAAAGATATACTTAGCTTTTCTGCTGGTGAACCTGATTTTGGAACACCTCAAGTTATTAAAGATGCTGCTATCGCTGCTATAAATAATGACATCACAAAATATACTGCTGTTGATGGTGTTTTACCATTAAGAGAAGCTATCGCTACTAAATTAAAAAGAGATAATGGTTTAACTTATGCTCCAAACCAAATCATAGCTAACAATGGTGCTAAACACTCACTTTTTAACCTTTTTTCTGCTGTTATTGAAGATGAGGCTGAAGTTATTATCCCATCTCCATACTGGGTTACTTACCCTGAACTTGTAAAATATTGTGGTGGTAAAGTTGTTGAGATTCATACTCAAGATACTGATGGGTTTAAAATCACACCAAAACAACTAAAAAATGCTATAACTGATAAAACAAGAATGTTGATTTTAACAACACCATCAAACCCAACAGGTTCTATCTACACAAAAGAGGAGCTTACTGCTTTAGGTAAAGTTTTAGAGGGTACTGATATTATCGTAGCATCTGATGAGATGTATGAAAAACTAACTTATGAGGGTACATTTACATCTTGTGCTTCTGTAAGTGAAGATATGTTTAAAAGAACTGTAACAATTAATGGTCTTTCAAAATCGGTAGCTATGACTGGTTGGAGATTTGGTTATATGGCTGCTGCGGATACTGCTCTTATCAAAGCTACTAAAAAACTACAATCACAAAGTACATCAAACATAAACTCAATCACTCAAATGGCAGCTATTGCTGGTCTTGATGGAAGTGCTGATGCTGATATAGCTATGATGAAAGAAGCATTTATAGCTCGTAGAGATGAAGCTGTAAAACTTATAAATGAGATAGATGGTCTAAGTGTTGTAAAACCTGATGGAGCATTTTACTTATTTGTAAACATTAAAGAGGTAAGTTCTGATTCTCTTACTTTTGCTAGAGATCTGTTAGACAAAAAGTTTGTAGCAGTAGTTCCAGGTGTTGCTTTTGGTAGTGAGGGTTATTTTAGACTAAGTTTTGCTACTGATATAGAGACTATCCGTGATGGTATCTCAAGAATAGCAGAGTTTGTTAAAGAGTTAAAAAAGTAGGTTTTAAACCTGCTTTTTACCAAAATATATCTACCTTTTAAAAGAATCTTATCTACAAAGATTCATAAATCTTCTAAAAACATTAAACTTAATAAATTGAATTTTAATATATAAATATTGATGAGAGTAGTATAGATACCCTACCCTTGAAAGGGTAAGATATAAAAAACTGATTACAGTTTATAATCAGGGATAAGGTTGAAGTTAAGATATTTGTAAATTTCTGCTTCTTTACCATTGATTTTTTGAGTTTTTTCTAAATACTCAGCTGCTGTTGGTAATCTACCTAACATAGAACAAACTGCTGCTAACTCTGCTGAACCTAAGTAAACTTTAGTATCTTTACCTAAACGGTTATCAAAGTTTCTTGTTGAAGTTGAGAATACAACTGAACCATCACCAACTCTAGCTTGGTTACCCATACATAAAGAACAACCTGGAATCTCTGTTCTAGCACCAGCACTACCAAAGATTGAGTAGTAACCATCTTCGATTAGTTGTTTTTCATCCATTTTAGTTGGAGGACATACCCATAAAGTAGTTGGAACTTTACCTTCACCTTTTAAAACTTCACCTAAAGCACGGTAGTGACCAATATTTGTCATACATGAACCAACGAATACTTCATCAATATTTGTAGGTCTATCTGAAGCTAAAATTTCAGAAAGTGTAGCAACATCATCTGGATCATTAGGACAAGCTAAGATTGGCTCTTTAATCTCATCAAGGTTGATGTTGATAACAGCTGCGTACTCAGCATCAGAATCAGCTTCCATAAGAGTTGGATTTTTTAACCACTCTTCCATCTTAGTGATACGACGAGCTAAAGTTCTGTGATCTTCATATCCAGCTTCAATCATAGATTCTAAAAGAACAACATTTGATTTTAGGTATTCAATAACTGGTTCTTTGTTTAGTTTAACTGTACAAGCAGCAGCAGAACGCTCAGCAGAAGCATCAGAAAGCTCAAACGCTTGTTCAGCTTTTAGATCAGGTAAACCCTCAATCTCTAAAATTCTACCAGCGAAGATATTTTTCTTACCTTTTTTAGGTACAGTTAAAAGACCCTCTTTGATAGCTTGATGTGGAATCGCATTTACAAGATCACGAAGAGTGATACCTGGTTGCATAGTTCCCGAGAATCTTACAAGTACAGATTCAGGCATAGTTAAAGGCATAGCACCAGTAACACCAGCAAAAGCAACGATTCCAGAACCACCAGGGAAAGAGATACCGATAGGGAAACGAGTATGTGAATCAGCACCAGTACCAACAGTATCTGGAAGAACCATTCTATTTAACCATGAGTGGATAACACCATCACCTGGGCGTAAAGCAACACCAGAACGGTTAGAGATAAAATCTGGTAATGTATGGTGCATCTTAACATCAGATGGTTTTGGATAAGCAGCTGTATGACAGAAAGATTGCATAACTAAATCAGCATTGAAACCTAACGCAGCAAGCTCTTTAATCTCATCTCTTGTCATTGGACCTGTTGTATCTTGAGAACCAACAGTTGACATTTGAGGCTCAACATACATACCTGGACGAACACCAGCCATACCTGAAGCTTTACCTACCATTTTTTGTGCTAAAGTATAACCTTTACCACTATCTTCTGGTTGCTCAGCTGTTAAGAAAATATCAGTAGCACCCATACCTAAACACTCACGAGCTTTAGTAGTTAAACCACGACCAATGATAAGTGGGATACGACCACCAGCACGAACTTCATCAGTGATAGTGTTAGGGTTTAGTTTAAATGTAGCGATACACTCACCATTTTTATGAGCTTCACCTTTGTATGGATAGATATCGATAACATCACCCATCTCCATTTGTGTAACATCAAGCTCTAATGGTAAAGCACCTGAATCTTCACTAGTTGCGAAGAAGATTGGAGCGATAATACCACCAAGAACAACACCACCAGTTCTTTTGTTAGGAACACCAGGAATATCTTCACCCATATGCCATTGAACAGAGTTGATACCTGACTTACGAGAAGAACCAGTACCTACAACATCACCAACATAAGCAACAGGGTGACCTTTCTCTTTTAACTCTTTGATTGTTTGAGCAGGATTATCCATTTTAGCTGTAAGCATAGAGTTAGCATGAAGTGGAATATCTGAACGAGTAAATGCTTCAGAAGCTGGAGATAGATCATCAGTATTTGTTTCACCTGGAACTTTAAATACAGTAACAGTGATTTTATCAGCTAATTTTTCTTTGTTTGTGAACCATTCAGCATTTGCCCATGATGTCATAACTTTTGTAGCTGCTTCGTTACCTTTCTTGTGTAACTCTTCAACATCATTAAACGCATCATAAACAAGTAAAGTTTTGCTTAATGCTTCAACAGCAGCATCTACAACTTTACTATTTGAAGATGAAAGAGCATCTATCATAGGTTTTACATTATAACCACCAAGCATTGTGCCTAACATCTCAACAGCTTTCTCTGGAGATATTGTAGGAACATGATGAGCTTCTGATGCTAATTCATTTAAAAATGCTGCTTTAACATAAGCCGCATCATCAACACCCGGAGAAACACGATTCTCTAATAGATCAAGCATCATCTCAGTATGCTCATTAGTTTTAATAAACTCAATAACCTCTACTGTTTGTTCTGCTGAAAGTGGTAATGGTGGAACACCAAGTGCCTCACGCTCCGCAACGTGTGCTTTATATTCTTCAATAAATGCCATATTCATTCCTAGTTTTAAATTAGAAAAATTATAGCCAAATATATATAACCAATTTTGATGATGTTACTTATAGAAACAGAGAATAAATCTTTTTTATCTTTTTTGTTTAAAAATGTAACACTACAACTTTCTTTTTTTTAACTCACTATCTATAATAGCCCTATCAGCACCGTGGTAGTTAGTTTTCAACCAAATAAGATAAGAATCTGGAAGCTCATTGTAAAGCATCCCTTTATACTGTCCAAACCCCACTCTTGGTTGAGCCTTTTTTACTATAAAGTTTTCTTCACAAACAGCCTTAATCCCCAAAGAGTTAATCAAAGATAAAAACTCTACAAACTCTAACCTTTTTTGTATAACAAAGGTGTATTTTTCAAAATCAAACACCCCTTTTCTAACATCTACAAAATGTTGTAACTCTTGAATCTGTTCAACAGATAATCGCTCTAAATTTGGGATATAAACACTATAAGAATTTTGATAGTGTGTAAAGATTAGATGAGCTTTAACCATTATAAGATTTCACGAATACCCTTAGCATTTGGAGCAGAAAGTACACCTGAAGCCTCTAACTGCTCTATAACTCTAGCGGAGCGGTTATAACCTATCTGAAGTTTTCTTTGTAGATATGAGATAGATGTTTTTTTATCACTAAGAACAACATTTTTAGCTTCCTCAAAAAGTGGATCTAAATCTTCATTTATATTTGTCATACCCATATTTAGATTTTCACTCTCTTCTACTAAAAAGCTTTTATCGTAGTTTGGTTCCCTTTGTGATTTTATAAACTCAACAATATCCTCTATCTCACCCTCAGTGGCCCAAGGAGCATGAAGTCTAACAAGACCAGTAGCACCCGGAGGAGTAAACAACATATCACCACGACCAAGTAAAGATTCAGCACCCATTTGATCTAAAATAATTTTAGAATCTATCTTAGAGTTTACTCTATAAGATACTCTTGATGGTAGATTTGCTTTAATAAGTCCCGTTACAACATCAACAGATGGTCTTTGTGTAGCAACAATGAGATGGATACCACAAGCTCTAGCTTTTTGAGCAAGTCTAGCTATCGAAAGCTCCACATCTTTTCCACTTGTCATCATTAAATCTGCCAACTCATCTATAATAACCACAATATATGGAAAATTCTCCCCACCCTCTTTTTTAACTTTTTCATTATAATTTTCAATATTTTTAGTTCTACTCTCTGCCATAAGCTCATAACGGCGTTCCATCTCTGCTACCATATTATTTAAAGCAACTATCGCCTCTTTTGGCTTAGTGATAACAGGTGTAAGTAGATGTGGAATATCATTATATGTTGAAAACTCCAACATTTTAGGATCAATCATAAGTAGTCTAAGTTGATCTGGTGAGTTTTTATATAAAAGTGAAAGAATCATAGCATTTATACCAACACTTTTACCACTACCAGTTGTTCCAGCGATAAGAAGATGTGGAAGTTTTTTTAGGTCTGTTACAAAAGGTTTTCCAACTATATCTTTACCTAATGCTATGGTTAGAGGTGATGATGATTCGGTAAATAGTTTAGAATCTAAAAGCTCTCTTAGATAGATAGTAGAAACAGAATCGTTTGGTATCTCGATTCCAACCACATCTTTACCTGGAATCGGTGCTTGAATACGGATAGTTTCAGCCGATAATGCCATAGCTAAATCATCTTGAAGATTTAAAATCTTACTCACTTTAACATTCGCAGCAGGTTTAAATTCAAATGTCGATACAACTGGTCCAGCATAAGTTCTAACAACATCACCATCAATTTTAAAGTTTGCTAGTTTTGAGATTAGATGCCCTATCTTATCATCTAACTCGCTCTCATCAACAGCGTGTGATTTATCAGTATTTTTTTGAAGAAACTCAATAGATGGAAGCTCAAAGTTTTTTGGTTTTTCCACTTCACCCTTTTCGATTCCCTCTAAAAGCTTAGTGTTCTCCTCTAACTCATCAATAACAACAGTATTTTTTTGCTCTTTAACTTTCTCAACAATAGTTAAAAGATTTTCTGTTTTCTCCTCAACTTTTTCCTCTAAAATCTCTACACTCTCTAGCTTTTCATCATCTTTTATATCTTTGGTAACCTCTTTCTCTTTTTTAACTTTTTTTATAATTGTTACAGGTTCCTCTTGTTTATCATCTTCCTCTTTAGAATCAATCTCTACCTTAGATTCTCTCATATATGATGGTTTATCTAACTCATCGTCTTCTATGATAGGTTCTATAAATTGTTCATTTTTATCTTCTGTAATAATCTCTTCATCTTTTATCTCCACTACTTTCTCTTTTTCAACAACAGCTGGTTTTACTTTTTCTTGTTCTTTTTTTATTGCTGATTCCACTTTAGTTTTGACTTTAACTTCATCTTTTTTAGATTCTGGTAGTTTTGTTTTTATCAGTGTGTTGATTATATAAAGAAGCTCTTTAGAGTTTTTATCTAAAAGGATAAGAACAGATACGAAAGTTATGATAAACCAAAATATCCATAAACCAAATAATCCTATATATGGTGAAAGAAAATCTACAAAATCACCAGCAAGTTTACCTCTAAACTTGTTTGTAATCAACATAGATTGTGCTAAAAGTGCTGAGAAAAACAGTAAAAATGTTGCTAAGGAGATCTCAACCTTTCTAAAACTAAAAGTTAGATTCTTATGTAGATAAAAAAGTGGTATAAGAAGTGATAAGATATAAACATACGATATGTAACCAAAATATAGATTATTATATTTAGCAAAACTACTTCCATAACTACCCATAAGCCCTGTATAACCAAAAATAGTCGCAAAACCTAAATAGATAAACACACCTAAAACTACAACAAAAATCGTATCTTTCAAACTAAAATCCCTTTAAAAACTAAATCTTTTTTTAATTTTGTAGTATAACAAAAAATATCATATAAGAGAAAAATATGTCAATATGTAATATTTTTCTTATAGATAGTTAACTAAACTAAGTTTAGATACTTTACCAACTGTTGACAACATAGCTTCATAATTTTGATTTAGTTTAGTCAATGTTAACGAAGCTTCTGCTAAATCTGTATCTATTACAGATGAACGGAGTGTCATTGTACTCATCTCTAAAAGTGATGTTCTTTCACTAGACATTGTCAACGCGTTAGATTGAGAACCAACAACTGAACGGGATCTACTAAGGTGTGATTGTAGATTATCTAATTTCTCTATCGAATACTCAATACCAACATTTCTACTATCACCATTTGTATCATCTGGATAAGTTTTATGCTCCTCAACAGCAGTAATCATCTCATCAATCTCTGAGAAAAAATCTGTTTTAGCATCTCTTATTGTCAAAGAGTTATTAGCATTGAATGTTAAAACTGAACCTTGAGTTGTTGAAAAATCTCCACTATTTACATCATAAAGAGAGATCTCTGCTTCAGTTTTTGCTGAACCAATCTCACCAAACTCTATCTTTCCATCATAAGTTAGATATGTTTTACCACTAAAATTTGAGTTTTCAATAGCATTATCATACTCCTCTGGTGTTCCATTTGGAGATTCATTTGCTGGTAAATTATTTGTCACAATCATATTTGTAACATCCATAAGTTGCTGATATGTCATATCATCAGCAGAAACAGCTGTTCTAGGGGAACTACTACTAAATATATCGTAAGTTTTATCATAAGTTCCATCACCATCACTATCTACATCAAATGTTGAACCATCTTTTGAGAAATTTACTTGGACATCATAGGCATCACCATTAACATTTTTACCAACTAATCTTAATGAATTTCCATCTAAGGTGTCATCATCAGGATCGATTGTACCTTTTGATATATCTGCGACCTCTGATATTTTTGTCGCTGGTGTAGCAAAACTGTTATCATCTCTTACAATCTGAGAAACACTAGAGGTAACTTTACTACCATCTTTAGTAAATTGAGTATTATCATATAGTAAACCATCTATGTTTTGTGGAGCATCTGCTGAAGCATCATATGGTGATTTTACAAACTCTTTTATGTAAAGATTTGAGTTTTCAGCTTCAGAATTACCACTCATAATAAGAGCAAAATTCGATTCTCCAGAATCTAAGTCACTTATGTTTGTAACATCAGCATCATCGTTACCATCCTCTTGATCATAATCGATAGCACCAACCATATTGAAATCAAGTTTACTAGAACCAGCTCTTTTATCCTCTACAACTATTTGACCATAACTATTTAAAGAGACATTTACTAGTTTTAGATCAGGGGTATTACCATAAGCTTGACCGATAGCATCTAAAAGGGAATCAACACTAGAATCATCAGTTAAAGATATTTGATCTTTAAATGCTGTACCATCACTTCTTACTCCACTAAGGTAAAAATGACTTTTTTTATTTTCACTATCTACTTCATTATCTGTATCACCCATCAGATCACGAATCGTATCACTTCCTGTAATTGGTGTTGGATTTGTTCCATTGTCATCACCAGTTTCAAAATCATACTTTTTACTAAGGTTTGTTGACATCACATTTGTTGTGATCTCCCTTTTAACTAAACTCTCCTCACCCAAAAATAGATCTGCTCCAGATAGATTATACTGCTGCTTAGTCCCAGAGCCAGTAAATGAGTTTAAAGCTCCATCATTACCCATATATTTACCATCAGCAGAGATAGGTTTTGTGTCAACTGCTGTTCCTGAAAATAGGTATTGACCATTTATAGAGGTGTTTGATAGATTCTTAAGGTGATCTTCCATAACTCTTAACTCATCAGCTATCGCATCTAAAGATTCATCACTATGTGTACCATTAGCAGCATCTACAAGTAATGTTTTAAACCTATCCATAGTATCATCAAACTCATTTAAAACAACATCTGTTTGGTTTGAAAATTTATAACCACTATCTGTACTTTTTTGAATTTGACCTAGCGTCGCCATCTCATTATCAAGTATCATAGTTTGTGTAAATGTAGCAACATCATCTGAAGCGTACTGAATACTCAAACCAGAAGAGATTTGCTTATTTACATCAAACAGATTGTTTTGTAGTTTACTGTTTTCACTTACATACATACTATCATAATACATACTAGATGTTACTCTCATAACAGACCTCCCTATTGATACTTAATCGTATTAATTAAAACTCTTAAGCAATATAAGTTCCATATCGACACATATAGTTAAAATCTTTAATAAGTTAACTTTAGTATAATTACAAAAAACAAAGGATATATATGTCATATATACAACAATTAGAGGAGTTACTTACTAAAAGTGTAATTCCAGATTTAGATGAAAGATTAGATGAGATCTTTGAAGAGATAGCTGATAATAAAGAAGCTAGTGAGGATGCTAAAGAGGAGATAGAGGAGCTTAGAGAGTTTAAAGCTGATCTACAAGATGTTTTAGATGATATAGCTAGTGGCGATATTGATGAAGATGAGTGTAAAGAGCTTATTGATGATATAGAGGAAGCTCAAAAAGGTAGTGGTGAAGATTTCGGTTTTGTTGAAGAAGATTAAAACCGTTTGATATTATTTAAAGATATTTTTTGATACAATCCTGTATGAAAAAAATACTAATTATAGATGATTGTCCAACAGTTTTAAAAGCATTTGAAACAAAAATAGTTATGCTCAATAGAGGTATTGAGATTCTATCAGCAACTAGTTATGCTAAAGCTAATGAGATTATCAGACAAAATAGAGATTCTATCTACGCAGCGATTGTAGATCTAAACTTACCAGATTGTAAATCTGGTAATGCTGCCCTACTAACAAACTCTCATAAAATTCCAACTATCGTATTTACTAATGTTGAAGATGATAGCCTAAAATCTCTATTATCAAAAAAAGATATTTTAGACTACATAAAAAAAGATTCCCCTGAGAGTATCCAGTACGCTGTAAACTTTATAACTAGAATCATCAGAAACAATGAAACTACCGCTATTATAGTTGATGATTCTGAATTATCAAGAAAAACATTTAGAGCAGATTTGGAAAAGCTTCGTATAAATGTTGTTGAAGCGTGTGATTCTAAAGAGGCTTTAGAGCTAATCAATAACAATGAACTAAATATATCTTTGGTTTTAATAGACTACTATATGCCAAATATGGATGGTGTTGAACTTACTAAGATACTAAGAAAAAAGTATGAAAAAGATTCCCTTTCTATCATAGCTATAAGTGGTACAGATGATGAAACTATCTTGACTAAGTTTATCAAAGCTGGTGCTAATGACTATCTCTCAAAACCTTATAAATTTGAGGAGCTAAATGTTCGCATCCACTCAAATTTAGATATTTTAGAGCTATTTAAAAAAACAAAAGATTTAGCAAACAAAGATTTTTTAACTGGTGCTTATAACAGAAGATACTTTTTTAATGTTTCTCCAAATATTATAAAAACTAACCTAAAAAATGGTACCGAGATAGCTTTAATCACTTTAGATATAGATTACTTTAAAAAGATAAATGATAAATATGGTCATGCGATAGGTGATAAAGCTCTTAAACATGTTATAGCTATACTAAACCAAACTATAAAAGTTCCAAACATTGTTACCCGTTTTGGTGGTGAAGAGTTTTGTATCTTGATAGAGGATATATCTTATGAAGATTCTAAAAGTTTATCTGAAGAGATTAGAGTAAACTTTGAAAATAGTGAGATAAAGATAGATAAACATATAGTTAAATATACTGTATCTATGGGTATAGCTCACGGTAAGATAGATGATATAGATTTAGCCCTAAAAGCATCTGATAATGCCTTATATGAAGCAAAAGATAATGGGCGAAATCAAGTGATTGCTAGAGAAGTTTAGCTAAAACTACTATCTTATAGTTAGTTTTAATTTCGTTTCTATATAATTTCAATAATAAATCCAAATTAGGAAAAATAATGAGAATAATTTTACTAGGAGCTCCCGGTGCTGGAAAAGGTACACAAGCTCAATTTTTAACAAAAAAATATAACATCCCTCAAATATCTACGGGTGATATGCTTCGTGCTGCGATAAAAGCTGGTACAGAGATGGGTAAAATGGCTAAAGCTGCTATGGATGCTGGTCAACTTGTAACTGATGATATTATTATCGGTCTTGTAAAAGATAGAATCGCTGAAGATGATTGTAAAAATGGTTACCTTTTAGATGGTTTCCCTCGTACACTTCCACAAGCTGATGCTGTAACAAATGCTGGTATCCAAATAGATGCTGTGATAGAGATAGATGTTCCAGATTCTGAAATCGTTACTCGTATGGCTGGTCGTCGCGCTCACTTAGCTAGTGGTAGAACTTACCATATAGCATTTAACCCACCTAAAATTGAAGGTAAAGATGATGTTACTGGTGAAGATTTAGTACAAAGAGATGATGATAAAGAATCTGTTGTATTAGATAGACTAAAAGTGTATCATGAACTTACTCAACCACTTATTGGTTACTACAAAGAACAAGCTAAAAAGATAGATAGTTTAACTTACATAACTGTTGATGGAACTGCTCACATCGATGAAGTTGAAAAAGCGATTATCGAAAAATTAGGTTAGATTTTAATATCCAGAATCTCTTCTGGATATTGAGTATTAAATTTTAGTTTTTATAAAACTCTCCATCTCAGATACTATCTCTTCGATACTACCCTCTCCAGAGATTATTTTTAAAATATTTTTAGCTTTATAAAACTCTTGAATCTCAGCTAGTGGTTCAGTGTAAACTTTCATACGGTTATTAAAAACCTCTGTATTATCATCTGCTCCACGGTTACGACCAAGAACTCTATCACGAGCTGTATCTTCACTCACTTCAACCTCTATAACACTTACAAGTTCAAGTTTATCTTCTGTTTTTAAAAAGTTTTCTAAAGCATCCATCTGCTCAATACTTCTAGGGTAACCATCTAAAATAACAACATTTGTAGGTGCTGATTTTATAGCATTTACTATGGTTTTTATAGCTATCTCAATCGGAACAATTAAACCTTTAGATATGTAAGAATCTATCTCTTTACCTATCTCACTACCACTAGCAACCTCTGCTCTAAGCATATCACCTGTTGAGTAGTGAGTGATGTTGTCATTATTTTTTGCGATAAGTTCAGCATCAGTAGTTTTACCAGAGCCCGGAGCTCCGATAATTAAAAATAGTTTTTTATTTTCCATTATGCTTTTGTTTGCTCACGAAGTCTGATGTGTAGATCTCTTAGTTGATTATTATCCACTTCACTTGGTGCTTTTGTAAGAACACAAGATGCTTTTTGAGTTTTAGGGAATGCGATAACATCACGGATAGATGCTTTTTTAGTCATAAGCATAATCATTCTATCAAAACCTAAAGCAAAACCACCATGTGGAGGAGCACCAAATTTAAGAGCATCTAGTAAGAAACCAAATTTCTCTTGAGCTTCCTCCTCTTCGATTCCAAGAAGTTTAAACACTTCCTCTTGAACTTCCTCTTTATGGATACGGATAGAACCACCACCTAACTCTGTACCATTTAAAACAATATCATAAGCGATAGATTCTATCTCTTCCACATCATCTTTATCAGTATCCTTAGGCATAGTAAATGGATGGTGAAGTGCTTTAACTCTACCATCTTCAACCTCAAACATAGGGAAATCAACAACCCATAGGAACTCAAATGCATCTTCATCTATAAGATTCATTTTTTCATGTTCAGCTATAAAGTTTCTAAATCTACCCATATAATCCCATACAGTTTTTTTATCACCAGCACCAAAGAAAACAACATCACCAACTTCAAGTTCAGTTCTCTCTATGATAAGAGCAATGTCCTCTTCTGAGAAGAATTTAGTAAGTGGACCTTTAAGACCATCCTCTTTCATTTGGAAGTAACCTAAACCATGTGCGCCAAATTGACGAACAAAAGTTTCAAAACCTTTCATCTCTCTTTTTGAGAAAACTAAATCAGCACCTGGTACTCTTAGAGCTTTAATTCTATTTTTATGTGGTTGCTTAGCGATGTTAGTAAAAATCTCATTATCACATCTCTCAAAAATGTCGATAACATCAACCATCTTAAGACCATATCTCATATCTGGTTTATCAGAACCATACGATTCCATAGCTTCATTATATGTCATTCTGTTAAATGGAGCCTTTGCTTCGATTCCACAAGCACCAAACATAGCAACAAGAAGATCTTCTGCTACTTTTATAACATCCTCTTGGTTACAAAAAGACATCTCAACATCTATCTGAGTAAACTCAGGTTGACGGTCAGCTCTTAAATCTTCATCTCTAAAACATTTTGCGATTTGGAAATAACGGTCAAAACCACCAACCATTAAAAGTTGTTTGAAAAGTTGTGGAGATTGTGGAAGTGCGTAAAACTCACCATTATGAACACGAGATGGTACAAGGTAATCTCTTGCTCCCTCTGGAGTTGATTTAGTAAGAATCGGAGTTTCAACCTCTAAGAAACCATCAGCATCAAGAACATTTCTAGCTGCGATAGCTGCTTTAGAGCGAAGACGGAAAACCTCATATAGATCAGGATCACGAAGCTCTAAGTAACGGTACTTAAGAGTTGTCTCTTCACCAACACTTTTATCACCTATCACAAATGGAACTGGAGCAGATTTGTTTTCAATAACAATCTCGTTTACTATAATCTCAATAGCACCAGTTTTTAGTTTAGGGTTAGTAAGACCTTCACCACGAAGACGAACAGTACCTTTTACAATAAGAACATACTCATCACGAACAGCGTCAGCTGTTTTATGTGCTTCTTGATTGTGTTCAGGGTCACAAGTTAATTGAACTAAACCAGATTTATCTCTTAAATCGATAAATATAATCCCACCATGATCACGATAGTTGTTAGCCCAACCAGCTAAAACAACATCTTGACCTACATTTGCTTCACTTAAATCTGTACAATAATGACTTCTCATAGATATAGAGTCCTATAATT
>Ga0256837_1001464_pt1 | contig 16270 bp, 15 predicted proteins | sample 4562384metaG_FD_185976 | JGI IMG/M metagenome (GOLD analysis project Ga0256837, IMG submission 185976) | Hydrothermal vent microbial communities from Guaymas Basin, Mexico - 4561-384 | ecosystem: Environmental > Aquatic > Marine > Hydrothermal vents | place: Mexico: Guaymas Basin | collected...
AGCTATAAAAATATCTATATCATTATCCATATCATTCAAAATTTCTATTGCAGTAGTAGTTTCATGGATTGAAGGGTTATATTCATTTGAAAATTGATCTAGTACAATTGCATTATTTTCAGCATCACTTAATTCTTTTGCTTTATTAATTGATCCTGTCATTCCTAATGCTGCTGGAGTTAAAACTATATTAGCTCCAAATATAGCCATAAGTTTTCTTCTTTCAATACTCATTGAATCAGGCATCGTAAGAGTTAGTTTTATCCCCAAAGATGCACATTGTGAAGCCAATGCAATACCTGTATTTCCACTTGTAGGTTCTATGATATGAGTATTTTTATCTATTGTTTCATCTTTTAAAGCTTGCTCAATCATATTCATACCAATTCGATCTTTTACAGAACTTGTAGGATTCATAAACTCACATTTTGCATAGATAGAAGAGTTGATATTATTTAGTTGAATTATTGGAGTATTTCCAACTAAATCAGATATGTTTTTAGCAATTTTCATAATATAGCTTAGTCTTCTGTTCTACTATTTTTTTCAGTTATTCCACTTAATCCAAATCTTCTTGCTATCTCTTGTTTGATTCTATCTGGTGAAATATTTTTAGAAGCTAGGGCAACTAAACAGTGGTACAATAGATCTGCACCTTCATATATTATCTCACTGGTATCATTGTCTTTAACAGCAAATGTAAATTCTCCTGCTTCCTCTACAATCTTTTTAAGCATAGAGTTCTCTTTTCCTTTAAGAAGTTTTGCAGTATATGATGTTTTAGGATCATCATTTTTTCGTTCTTGAATAGTATGATATAATGTATCAACTACCCCATATGCTTCAGTTGTATTGATCTCTATGTCACTTGTAATATCACCACTTTTAAGATCTGTGAAAAAACAACTTTTTCTACCAGTATGGCAAGCTACACCTTTTTGTTTGACTTTTAATAAAATTGTATCATTATCACAATCTAAAGATATAGAAACTATCTCTTGTGTATGATTTGAGCTTTCACCTTTTTTCCATATTCTTTGTTTGCTTCTACTAAAATAATGTGCATAATTTGTTTTAAGTGTTAGTTCTACAGCTTCTTTATTCATATATGCTAACATTAGAACTTCTAATGTTGTGCTATCTTGAGTGATTACAGGTACTAAGCCATCTTGTTTTTCAAAGTCAATTTGTTCTATCATTTTCATATTTTTCCTTAATATTTATTATCTTAGTTAAATCCAGTAATTTCATTTTCTTCTATGAAATCTGATTGTTGAGTGATATTATTTTCTAATAGTTGTTTGGTATTGTTTGTATCATTAGAATCTATATCATATGATATAGGTGCCAATAAAATAATTTGTTCTCTTAATATTTTTGTATTATTTTTTTCTTGTGATAAATTATTATCTAAGTTTTTTATAGTTATTTCTAAGTTTATAATAGTTTGCTGAAGTGTTGAATTTTTTGATTTTAAAGATTTTATTTTATTTATTTGTATTATATTATCAGATAATAATTCATCTGTTATATTTTCATAGTTGATTATTTTTGAGTATACTAATCCCAATGTTAAAGTTAAAGTAAAAATAATTATATATTGAATATTTTTCATTTAGTAGTTATAGATATCTAAATAAAAAGAGTTAAACTCTTTTTATTTATTATTATCTATTTATAGATGCATCTCTAGCAGTATTTTTTGTATCTACCCAAATATTTGGAGTAGATCCACCAGGTGTTAAGAATATCTTAGCATCTTTATTTACTCTAAGTGCTTCATTAAATTTACCTTGAACTTTAATTTGTTCTAGGTGTAGAAGATTTGAAGTTAAAGATTTTGAGATTAGGCTATTTGCTTTAGCTTGAGCTTTAGCTTCAATAGTAACTGCATCAGCTCTACCTTGTGCTTCAATTCTATTTGCTTCTGCATCTCCAGTAGCTTTTGCAGCTCTTTTTTCAGCTTCTTGTTTAGCTCTTAGAACCTCATATTTAACTCTTTCTGATTCTTGATTTGCTACTTGAACTTTTTCAATTTGTTCTTTGATTTTTTTAGGAAGAACTATCTCTCTTAATTGAACAGACTCAATAGATACAGGTTTACCCTCTAAAGATTCTATCTCAGTTCGAATTCCATTTTCAATTTTAGTTGCTATAACATTTCTTTGCATTGGTAAATCTTCTGCATTAAATCCACCAACAACATTTCTTACAATATTTCTTACAACTGGATTTACGATTTTATCTTCCCAAGAAAGTCCCCATGTAGCAATAGTTGTAGGAGCACCATGTGGTAAAAGTTTATATTGAACAGTAAGTTCAATAGATACAGGTAATCCTCTTGCATCAAGGATATTAATAGCAGGATTTATTTTAATACCACTACCCATTCCACTCATATCTTCAACTGATTTATAGTTGATAAGTCTAACTTTAGTATCAACTGTAATAATCTTTTGAATACCTGGAATATAAAGATGAAAACCAGGTTGTAATGGTTCAGTTTCATATTTACCAGTAGTTACTTTGATACCAACTTCACCAGAGTTAATAATAACATATGGTTTAGCCATAACCAGCATAATAATCATAGCAATAATTACATAGATTACTCCTGATTGTTTATTGAAATTTTTAAATAATTCAGGTGGTTGGAAAGGGGGTTCATAACCTCCTCCATTTCCACCATTATTATTGTTATTGTTGTTTGAGTTATCTGACCCACCACCGTTTTGCTTTTGTCTATTTTTAAAATAGTCGTTATCTATAGGCATTAATTTTTCCCTTATTTTATATTGTGCGTAATGATATATGATTGCACTTCATTTTGTCTTAAATATCTTTTCTAATTAACATATGTTAAATGTTTTATATATTTCTCATTTTTTCCAGCAACTACATCAAAATATGCAGTTTGCAATTTTTCAGTTATTTCACCTCTAGTACCTGAACCTATAATTCTAGCATCTACATCTCTTACTGGTGTAACTTCTGCTGCTGTTCCCGTTAAGAAACATTCATCACAAACATATACTTCTTCTCTTGTTATTCTTCTTCTTTCTACTTCGATACCCATATCTTTTGCTAAATCTATAATAGTAGCTTGAGTAATTGATTTCAATGAATTGTCGTTTGGTGGAGAGATTAAAACTCCATCTTTTACCATGAAAAAACATGCTCCACTAGCTTCTGCTATATATCCTTGATCATCTCTTAAAAGTGCTTCATCATATCCAGATTCTACAGCTTCAAATTTTGCCATTTGACTGTTTAAATAGTTTGCAGCTGCTTTTGTTTTTCCCATACCTGAAGTATTTGAATTTCTTGTCATTGAAGATATTTTTAATCTAATACCATTTTTTAAACCATCATCACCTAAATAAGCTCCCCATTCCCATGCAGAGATTGATACATTTACAGGACAATCTTTATGATAAATACCCATAACACCATAACCTAAATATACAAATGGTCTTAAATATGCACCATTAAATAGTTCATTTTCTTGTAATACTTCAATTTGAGCTTTTATCAATTCATCATATGTAAAAGGGATATCAATAAGAGTGATTTTTGCACTTTCAAATAATCTTTTTGTATGCTCCTCTAATTTAAAAATAGCACATCTCCCATCAACAGTTTTGTATGCTTTTGTACCTTCAAAAACACCGTTTCCATAATGTAAAGTATGTGTTAGAATATGAACCTTTGCCTCGTCCCAAGGTGTTAAAGTACCATCCATCCAAATATATTTTGCTTTATCCATAATTTTATCCTAGTGTAGTTTTATATAATTTCAATTTTACTAATTATTTTATCTAAAAATAGTTTAAAAACGATATAATTGATCATGAATAAAAAATTAACCATAGATGAAATTGAACAAATTTTATATAATAGAACAAAAGATGATATGTTTAAAACATTGAAAAGTATACCCTCTCCAGATACATTTAAAGATATGGAAAAAGCTACAAGTAGAATAGCTCAAGCTATAAAAAGTGGAGAAACAATAAATCTTGTAGGTGATTATGATGTAGATGGAATAACCTCTACAACAATAATAGTTCAGTTCTTTTCTGCTCTTGGTGTGGAGATTAATTATATTATACCAAATAGATTTGATCATGGATATGGACTTAGTCCAAAAATTTTAGAACAGATTTATGATGGTTTAGTAATTACAGTAGATAATGGTATCACTGCTTTTGAAGCTTCTGAAATTTGTAAAAAAAGAGGACTTGATCTTATCATCACAGATCACCATACAGTATCTAATAAATTACCATTTTCATATGCGATTATAAATCCTAAGCAAGAAGATTGTGAATTCCCATTTTCAGATGTTTGTGGGGCTCAAGTAGCTTGGTATCTTTGTGCTAGTATAAAAAAAGCATTAAATTTTGACTATAATTTGATGGAACTTTTTGATATTTTGGCATTGGCCATAGTTGCTGATATTATGCCAATGACAAGTATAAATCAAACAATGGTAAAAGCTGGATTAAAATCACTAGAAAACTCACAAAGACCTGCCATTGTCGCAATAAGACAACGTTATGGATTAAGTAAAATGACCGAAGAGGATATTGGCTTTAAAATTGCACCACTTATAAATTGTGCAGGAAGAATGGCTGATCCAAGTATTGCATTAGAGTTTTTATTGTCATATGATGAATATGAAGCAAATGAACAATTAGATTATTTAGTAGAGTTAAATGAGCAAAGAAAAGTAGATCAACTTCAGATATTTACAGAAGCAAAAGAGCAAGTAGATATTGATGATGATGTTATTGTTGTATCAAGTGATAAATGGAATGAGGGCATTATAGGAATAGTTGCATCAAAATTATCAGAAAAGTATAATAAACCTGCTTTTGTATTTACAATAAAAGGTGATATCTCAAAAGCGAGTAGTAGAAGTAACTCTTCAACACATCTTTATAATCTTATATCAACTTGTAGTGAGTTATTAAATGGTTATGGTGGTCATAAGCAAGCAGCTGGGTTAAGTTTAGATACTAATAATCTTGATGATTTTAAGGTTCTGATTAATAAAAATATAAAAGATATGCCAAAAGAGAAAAAGGATATAAGTGCAAACTCTTTAGGTGAATTTTCAATAAGTGATGTTAATAATATCGTTTATGATATGATAGAATCATATAGACCATATGGACACTCAAATCCATATCCAATATTTACATTTAGAGATACTAAAGTACTTGATTTATCTAAAATGGGTAAAAATAAAGAGTTTACAAAACTAATCATTGGAGATCAAAATACAAACTTAGAAGTAGTGATATTTTCAGACTTTGAAGATGTGAATATTGGGGATATTATAAATTTTACAGCTACCATATCTAAAAATGAATTTAGAGGTAGTGTAAAATATAATCTAATGTTTAAAGAGTTATTAACTAATTAATAACTCTTTAAAGAAAGATTGTAAAACTAAATATACCAAAATATAAAGTTCCTAGTAACAATATAGCTTGTGAAATATAAACTATATTTGTAACTTTTGCTAACTTATTTGTTTTGGTATCACTAAAATATATATGCTTTATAATCCAAGCATAATATCCAACAGAAAGTGCAGAGTTTAAAAGAGCTATTAAAGCTACATAAGTAAACCCAGCATCAACTACACTATATACCAATACTGCTTTTCCCATAAACCCTGCAAGAAGAGGAATACCTGCAAGTGAAAAAAGCTGAATTGTTAAAAATAAACTACTTAATTTATCTGTTTTTCCTAACCCTTGTAGATCCTCTAAAGATGTATCACCTTTACCATTTGATAACTTATCTAAAAGTAAAAAAACTGCCGTTTGCATAAATATATAAGCAATGGCTATATATAATAAACCTGTGGCAGCATATTGACTTTTTACACTTGCAAATGCTAAAAGCATATATCCTGCATGTGCTATAGACGAGTAGCTTAATATCTTTTCTACTTTTTTTGAATATAAAGCTAAAAAGTTTCCTAATGTCATTGTAATAATAGCAAGTGTTAAAAGTATAAAACTAGATAACTCAAAAGTGTTTAAAATAAATGGTGAAAATATCTTAAATGTAGCTACAACTACAACTGTTTTTGCAACACCTGATAATATCCCTGCATAATATGGTCTAATTTGTGCATAACTATCAGCTGCCCATGTGTGCATGGGAACAATAGTAAGCTTATAAAAAACTCCTAGAAGTAGAAGCCAAATACCAAATATACCAAAATTTGTAAGAGTAGATGATATAGGCTCTAGTAAAGAATGCCCATCTATAAGATATAAAGCAGTTCCAAGAACTATAATAGCAGTAGAGAGTGACCCTGCTATAAACATCTTAATAGCACCCATAGCCTCTTTTTTATTTCGCATGAAACTAACCATAACAAAAGATATAATACTAATAGCTTCAAAAGATAATACAAAAGTAAGTATTGTAGAACTTTCAAGTAATAGTATAGATGCCGTTGTTAAAAATAGTGTTTGAGTAATAGCTATAGACTCATCTAAAGATAATATTGTAGCAATTATTACTATAAATAGCACCACTTCAAATAATATAATAGAAGAGGTTAGTTCAAATCCAACCAATGGCACACTATAATTTAAAGTTGAAAAAATAATAGAGCCTAATAATCCTAAAATAGATATAGTTTTTAAAACTTTTATATTATGTACTGTAAATGATATAAGAGATATTATAAATAATATGATAAATCCACTCATTTAACACCTCCTAAACTTTGCATTGAGCCAAAGGCTTGATTTATAACATCAAATAGTGGAGCAGGATATAATCCAAAAAATAAAATCACAAAAGTAAATATACATAATGCAAAAAATTCAACTCTATTTATAGTAAAATCAGTTTTAGCTACAACTTCACTCATAGAGCCATATATCACTCGCCGCATAGTCCATATGATATATGAACTAGCTATTATAGAACCTAATACAATGATACCAACCCATACACCATAAGCTTTCATACTACTAAGTAAAATTGTAATCTCACCTATAAATCCCATGGTAGATGGTAACCCTAAAGCGCCTAACCCTGCAAATACAAATATTGCAGAGATATAAGGTGCTTTTTGCATAATACCACCCATATCTTTCATATACCAACTAGAGGTTTTATGATGTAAAAATCCTGCTATTAAAAATAGTGGTGAGATGATAAAAGCATGACCTATCATCTCAAAAAGTGAGGCACTTAACCCCTCATAGCTCAATGTTGACATTGCAATTGCAACTAACCCCATATGAGATATAGAACTATATGCTACCATCTTTTTTAGATGAGTTTCATACAATGCCATAAATCCAGCATATAGTAAACTAATAATTCCTAGAGCTAAAAGTACAAAGGCATATTTTTGTGACTCTTCTGGCATAAGAAATATCACAAATCTTATCATCGCATAAGCTCCCATTTTTAGTAGTACACCTGCAAGTAAAACAGATATAGGTGCAGGAGCTTGTACATGAGCATCTGGCAACCATGTATGAAAAGGAAAAAGTGGCATCTTTACAGCAAAGCCTAAAAACAAAAGCCACCAAATAAGCGTAGGTGTAACTAAAACTACCTCTTTAATCATGGTTAATTCAAAAGTTCCAGTTTGTTTAAACAAAAGAAAAAATGCAAGAAGTATCAACATAGAAGCTACATGAGTATATAAAAAGAACTTAACTGCTGCAAATACTCTTTTTTCTGCTCCATAAATACCTATTAAAAAATACATAGGTATAAGTGTAAGCTCCCAAAAGATAAAAAACCACAAAAGATTTGTACTCATAAACACACCAAATATAGCACCACTAAAAAAGATAAGTAAAGCAAAATACCCTGCTTGATTTTTCATACTCCAACTTGAAAGTGTCACAAGTATAAGTAATATTGATGTTAAAATAAGCATAATAACACTAAGATGATCCACTTGTAAAGTAAGTGTAAAACTAAACTGTGGTACTTTTAAAAATTCACCTAACAGCATATATCCACTAGTAGGCAATACATTGTAAAGCAATACGCTTTTAAAAAGTAAAAATATAAAAAATCCCAAAGCTAAATATTTTGTAATATCTGTTTTTTTTGTAGCTAAATATATAAATCCAGATAGAAAAATTGGTGCGAATATTAAAATTAAACTACTCATAGTATACCTCCTATGATAATTGTAATTATAATAAATACTAACCCTACTACCATAGAGCCTATTTGATTACTGACAACTGAACTATGAGTTAAACTAAAAAGTTTAGAAATCTTCTTTGTAAATGTTATAAAACCATTTATAAAAGCATCGATAATATTTCTATCTATCCAATTAATTGTTTTAGCAATCACTTCTATAATAATACTTTTTGCTATCCAAGTTATTAGCTTTTCTACATAGTAGCCATTAAATAGTACTTGATGTATAGTTTTCATCAAAGGTTGTGCAGATACTTTTAATAGTAAATCTTGCCGTTTATAATAAAAATAGTAAACTAAAAAAGCCAAAAATAGTATAAGTATCATCATAAGTGGAACTAACCAACTTATATGTAACTCTTGAGTATTTGTACCTGTAATATAAAAAGCTAACTCCTCTTGATAAAATCCAAGAATTAATGTAATAATAGCCATGATACCTAAAGGCAATGCTATCCAAAAAAAGCTAGGTGTTTTTGTATTTTCATACACCTTTTTATCTTTTACATCACTTACAAAAAGTAACACCCACATTCTTCCTGCATAAGCAATAGATAACACACCTGATAAAAGTGTAAGTGTACTAATAAGACCAAAAGTTTGAGGGTTGGTTAATGTTGTAGCAATAATCATATCTTTTGAATAATATCCACTAAAAGGCGGTATTCCACTAAGTGATAACACTCCAAACGCCATAAAAATAGCTATAAAAAATAGTTTTTTACCAAGTCCACCCAATCGCCACATATCTTTTGTATGATGTGATGCAAGTATAACCGCACCTGCTCCTAAAAATAAAAGTGCTTTAAATATAGCATGATTTACAAGATGCGTCATACCAGCAGCCAATGACCCAGCACCAAGCCCTATAAAAGCTAAAGATAAGTGTGACATAGTTGAGTATGCTAAGACTTTTTTTATCTCAGTTTGTACAAGTGCAGAAGATGCTCCTATAAAAGCACTAATTGCTGCAATGGAAGCAACTATAATCAATGTATCTGAGGCAAGATAAAAATCAAACATACGAGCTACTATATAGATACCACTATTTACCATAGTAGCCCCATGAATTAAAGCTGATACAGTAGTTGGTCCTTCCATTGCTCTCATAAGCCATGGGAAAAGTGGAAATTGACCAGATTTCCCAATAGCTGCAATAAAAATAAAAATAGCCACTATATATAAAACATCTTTAGGAATTTCTCCTGATATAGCCATAGCATTTATAGCTTGTATATCTAAAGTACCAGTAAAATAAAATAGTATTCCAATACTAGCAAAAAGAAAAATATCTCCAAATTTAGTGTATAAAAAAGCAGCTACTCCAGCATCAGCAGGGTCTTTTTTTGTATGCCAAAATGAAATAAGTAGATAACTAGCTACTCCCATAAACTCCCAACCTACAAAAAGACCTAAAAGTTCTTTTGTACTCACAAGTATTAGCATACCACCTACAAAAAATAACATCTTTGCATAGTATCTAGGATGATCTTTTTCATATTTCATATAATCATGTGAAAAATGTATATCTAAAAGCCCAAGACCTGTAGCAATGAGTAGCATAACTAATGATAACTTATCTATATATATCCCAAAAGGTAGTGTAGTAGAACCAAATCTAAACCAATCTATACTTATATCATAAGGGTTGGTATAGTTTATAAAAAGGTAAATACTAATAGCAAATAAAACAAAGCTAATAATATAAGCACTTATAAAAGTCAAACTTTTATGTAGTTTTCCTACTATAAAAGTGATTACCGAGCCAATAAAAGGCAAAAGAAGTAGTGTAAATATATAACTATTCATCATCAGGTACTACTATATTTGTAAGTTTATTTGCTGTTGCAAAGATAAGTATACCAACACCTGCTTCAAGTGTAGCTAACACCATCACCATATAAGCAAATGGTATATTATCGGGTAGATTTAAGTACTTTGCACTTGAAGCTAGAAGTAAAATTACACTATTTATAAGTATCTCTAAAGAGAAAAATATTCTTAAAAAATCTTTATTTGATACAAGACCAAACAAGCCAATAGCAAATAGGGCAAAAGAGAAAACTATATCTATACTAAACATTTTTACCCCTTTTACTAAAATCTTTTTTCATAATCTTTGCTAATTTTATGGTACCATAAAGTAAACTTGAAGCAATAAGAGCAAATATGATAACCATATCACTATATTTATCTACAAAAAGATGAGGTTCTTCTACATTTATTGTATTGTTTATGATTAAAATTGAACTATTTAAAAAGTAAAATGTTATAAGACCTATAAATACTAAAAAGCTAAAAAAAGTACTCCAAGGATTTATTTTAGATTTTGGAAACTCAACACCTATTAAAGTTATACCAAATAACATAAGTACAGCTATACCACCCGCATATACAAATATCTGAAAAAGTCCTAAAAGTTTTTCCTCAAGTGATATATAATACAACCCTAAAACAAACATCATCAATGCAAATGATATAAGTGATGCTATACTTTTTTTAAAAGTTAGTGATCCAATTGCAAGTAGTAAAACTATAGTTAAAAATATTATGTTCATCTGTTACCTTTTGTTTTATTCATCTCTAACTCCAAAATATCCCTCTCAATCTCATCCTTTAACTCTTGTTCAGTAGGTAGATACATTTGATATTTTGATACAAAAAGATTAGCATTATCTTTGATACTAGAATATTTCACTACTGTATTATCTTTTGATGTGCATAAAAGTAGTCCAATAGTAGGATTATCCCCCTCATTTTTTTCTAAGTCATCATACATATTTACATACATATCAATCTGTCCTATATCTTGATGGGTAAGTTTTCCTCTTTTTAGCTCAACTATTACAAAACATTTTAAAATATAATTGTAAAAAACTAAATCAATATAAAAATCACTAAGTTCAGTCTTGATATGTTTTTGTCGTGCCACAAATGCAAAACCACGACCAAGCTCTAGTAAAAACTCTTGAATTTTATTTATAAGTTCCGATTCTAGTTCATCTTCTCTAAAACTAATATTATCTTTTAGATTTAAAAACTCCAATATATAAGGGTCTTTGATGATATCTTTTGGTTTTAGTTGTAGATCTTTTGTTTTATCTTTTGCTTCATCTATAACTATTTGCTTATCTTTAGTAGATACTATTCTTTCATAATAATGAGTGCCTATTTGTCGCTCTAAGGCTCTTACACTCCAGTTTGATAAAGCTGTTTCTGTTATATAATATTCTCTAGCATTTTTATTTTCTACTCTCATTATAAGTTTATAATGACTCCAACTCAAAAGGTCAGACAGTGTGTGACCTTTTGGAAATATTATATAAAATTGTCTCATTTGCTTTAAATTTGTAGTAGAAAATCCTTTTCCAAAATCTTCAATTAATCTTGCAGATAATTCTTTGATGATAGCCTTACCATATTTGGCTCTATCTTCTCCATTTTGTTCTTGCTCTACTATTGTTTTACCTATATTCCAATAGGCCTCTACCATTATAAAATTGACTTGCTTGTATGCAGTATCTCTTGCTACTTGAAGAATACTTTTTATATTGTTGTAAAAATCATTGTTAGTTAATTTGTCCATTATGGATTGTCCTTTAATATATTTATATCAAATATATGATTATCTTTTATTATTCGTTCTAAATCAATAGATACTATTTTTATCTTATATTTTAAATCATTTGCTATAGTTTTATAATGATATATTTTATCATCTTTTAGCATATTCTCTGTAATCTTTGGTACAAATAAATATGTAGTATCACCACAATCATAAAAGTTAAGATATGCAAATATCTGATAAATATCATTTGAATTTAATTTTTGTTCATCATCATATAATTTCCACTTTGCATCGGTAACGATATAACTATCATCTTGCATATGTAGTAGGTAATCAGGTTGTAGTCTAGCTTGTGAATTACTTAAAAAATATTCATTTTTACCACCATTTACAAGTACATCTTTTATATGCAAATTATCTTTAGAATTTTTTAACACATACTCTACATAATTTTCAAAAACTTTTTGAGCCGATTTATCACTTAACCAAAAATCATAAAGCTCTTTAAACTCACTTTTTGTTAAGTTTCTATAACTTATAAACTTATTGTTTGTAGCTGCAATATTATCACAACCAATATAGCCATATTCAGATATAGTTATGTTATTCATATATTTTTAAATATTCTGTCTTATCAAGATTTTTAGTTATCTCATATACTTTATTTAATGTTCTATTACTGTCTTTAATGTACTTTGACTGCTCTTTTTCTTTTATAAAGTTATTATTTAGTACAAATATTATATCTTCCCAATCTCCATAAAAATACTCTGCTAAAAGTGGTATGATATTGACTTTAAATATCTCATCAAGCTTTGCTTTTGTTGGACTATCTTTTAATGACATAAAATAACTATGCCCTATAGTATGCTCTCTATCATATATATACTCTATTCTTTCATTTATAGCTTCTAGTATTTTAGACACTTCAATACCTTCAATAACTATATTTTCTAATAAACTAGCTTGTGGTAACATCTCTATAAATTCAAATCTTCTTCGCAGTGCCGTATCTATTTGAGCTATACTTCTATCTGCTGTATTCATAGTACCTATGATATATAGGTTTTTAGGAACACCAAAAGACTCACTACTATTTGGAAGTTTTACTTTTATCTCTTCAGATGCTCCTATTCTTTTACTAGGTTCTATAAGAGTTATTAGTTCTCCAAAGATTTTAGATATATTTCCTCTGTTTATTTCATCTATAACTAGGATGTAGTTTTTATTTTTTTCATTGAATTCATCATTATATTGACCGAATATTTTATATTCATATTTTGCAAAATGGAAATAAGTATTAGCACAAATTTTATCTCCAAAATCATTAAAGTCAGATGGATTAACTTTTTCAATATCATTAGTTTGTAAAAATACTTGTAAAGCTTTTTTAGCATTTTCTCTAGTAATTGAAATATTATTGCTAAAATCATATCCATGATCCTTATTTAATTTATAAGTAATTTCGTATTCATTATAAATTGTAAAACTAAGTGGTTCAGTTTTTAAAATATTATCTAATATATTTAAAATTGATTCAGGTTCAAATTTAAGTGCTTTATTACATAAGTTTTTAAATACCCCATCTTCGACACTATATTCTACTTGTTTTGTTTCTTCATTTGTTTTAGCTTTTATACCCTCTATAAACTCTTCATATCCATAACTTTGATGAAATGTTATAAACTCTATTTGTCCATTCTTTTTATATTTTTTAAACTCATCTGTTAGTTGTGTTCTTGTTTTATTTGTTGTATTAACTCCAAGTATCTCTAAAGCTTTATTGATAGTATTGTATGTTTTTCCTGTACCTGGTGGTCCATATAAGATTTGGTTTAGTGGGTGTAAAATTATTTTTTCGTTAGTTTTTACGATATTATCTTTTTGTTCTAAAAAAACTATGTATTTAGAAATTGCAGCACTAGGAACACGATTTTGAGTATCTATATTAAACTGATGTAAATCTCCATTCTTTTTTAGTCTTTGCAATAATTTTTCTAAATAATTAATATTATTACAATCAAATAAATTATTATATTGTGATTCTTTAATACTTTTTAATTTTTCTGGTATGAACTTTTTCAATGCATTAGGATAAGAGCTTAATGGTGCATCAGTATTAACTTTTCCTTTTAACCAAATTCTAAATTTATTTTCTATATCAGTCATTATTTACCTTTTTCAATGACATCTCAGCCTCTTTTTTCTTTTTGGCTAACTCTTTTTTTACACGATCTGCTTCCTCTTTTGCAAGTCTTTCATCTATATAGCTTTGTGGTATATCAACATTTACCCAAAAATCTTCTTGATCTTTATGCCAACCACCAGTTAGCATATCGTATCTACCACCACTTAAAACTATTGATTTTTCTGGTTTTGTAGGGCATACATCTTCACAAAGTCCACAAAATATACAAATACCCAAGTTTACTTCAGGTACGATGTTTTGCTTTTTTAAAGGGAGGTGTTTCATAGTAATTGCATCTGTTGGACATATTTTATTACAAGCATCACACCCTATACAAGTTTCATAGTTGATGGTATGCTTACCTCTAAATCTATCACTTTTATGTACTTTTATATATCGTACATCTTGTTGTGCAGGTGATTTTACAAGTAGTGCTTTGGATACTCTTAATACTTTTTTTGCTATATTAATTATCATTAGAAACTCCCTATAAATAATATCTTTGCTGTCATCACCCATACTATATTTAGTAAAGATAAAGGTACTAGATATTTCCAAGAAAAATTTAACATAAGTTTCATAGTGATTCGTGGAGTACTTGCTCGTATAGTCATCATCACTATTGCTATTAGTAACATTTTTAAAAATAAAAATGTAAAGCCATCAAAAAATAGACCTTTATATCCACCTAAAAATAGTACAACTGCTCCTGCAAATACAGCCATAAACTCTGAGAACATAGCAACTTTTAGTAAGAAATAGTTTGTACCACTGTATTCTGTATAAAACCCATAAACTATCTCTTGCTCTGCATCTGGTATGTTAAAAGGTGGTTGATCAAGTAGTCCTAAAAGTGCTATAAAATATAGTATAAACCCTGGAAAAAGTACTATAAAACTACTCCATGAACTATGCTCAATAATAGTATTTAAATTTAATGTACCAAAAAGTAGGGCAGGTGATAAAGCAGCTAAGAAAAATGCTGTTTCCATAGATATCATTTGAGTAAGAACTCTAATACCACCTAAAAAAGAGTATTTATTGTTTGATCCAAATCCTGTAAGAAATAGTAAAAATGGTTCAATACCTATAAGAACTACTAATGCTAATACACCATAATTTGTAGGTACTATTATGGTATTTGCAGTCCAAGGGATAAGTGCCGTTGGTATGATAGCTAATATAACTGCTAGAAGTGGCATAAGTGAAAAAAGATAAGGGTTCACACCTTTTGGAGTAATTGATTCTTTTGTAAGAAGTTTACTAAGGTCAAAAAGTGTTTGGTAGCTTCCATATGCACCATTAAACTTAGGACCAACTCTTTTATGAAGTGTCGCCATAAATTTTCTAAAAAACCAATATAAGAGTACAGTCCATCCCAGAATATATAAGATACCTGGGAAAACCAATATATCAAATATCATCTATCCAAATCCCCCTGACATATATACAAACTACCAAATACAAGAGGTATATCTGATAGTGTTTCCCCACTTAAAAGATGATCTACCATCATGGTATGGTTGAAACTAGGTGCTTTCATCTTAAGCCTATATGGTGATGTTGCTTTCTCTTGTGTCACTAGATGCATAAGAACTTCCCCTCTTGACCACTCTACACGGCTAATTGCTTCACCTTTTGGTAGTTTTTTTGGCATCTTTACCATATGATCTTTTGTAGGATTGAACTCACCTTTTTCAATATGTTCTAAGATATGTTTTTTTGCCTGTTTTATTATATCAACTGATTGTTCTAACTCTTCAAAAAGTTGTGTTAATCTATCTTTGCTACTTCCATCTTTTTGAGTGATATAATCTATATCTATTTTATCATAAGCAGCATACGGCTCATCTATTCGAATATCTGTTTTAACTCCACTTGCTCGTGCTACTACTCCACACAGTGCATATTCATTTACTTCATCAGCACTTAATTTTCCAATATTTGAAGCTCGTAGTTTCATAGTAGGGTTATTTACAAATATCATCTTTATATCATCTTTTGTATTATCAAATTTATCTAAAGCTTTTTGAAGCTCATCTAACATCTCTAATCCTAGTCCATATCGAACCCCTCCAGGTTCTACTGAAGCAGTGGCAATTCTAGCACCACTATAACTTTCTAAAAAGTCTAAGAAAAACTCTCTTATATCCATATTCCACATAGCTACTGTGTGAAGTCCCATAGCATTAAAAAATCCACCCATACCCATCATATGTGAAGATATACGACCAACTTCTCCAAGTAGTACTCTCATCCATTTAGCAAACTGAGTGATCTCTACCCCTGCTATCTCCTCAACT
>Ga0256837_1001466_pt1 | contig 16253 bp, 14 predicted proteins | sample 4562384metaG_FD_185976 | JGI IMG/M metagenome (GOLD analysis project Ga0256837, IMG submission 185976) | Hydrothermal vent microbial communities from Guaymas Basin, Mexico - 4561-384 | ecosystem: Environmental > Aquatic > Marine > Hydrothermal vents | place: Mexico: Guaymas Basin | collected...
CAAGTCCAACACGGTAATCATCCTCACCATGCCCAGGAGCAGTATGAACACAACCTGTACCACTATCCATAAGAACATGCTCACCTAAAATGATACGAGACTCACGAGAGTTGAGAGGGTTGATAGCTTTACAGTTCTCAAACTCAGTTGCTTTAAAAGTTTGAACAACTTTGCCACTTATAACTTCTTCTTCAACCATAGAGTTAAAAAGCTCTTTAGCCACGATGTAACCCGTGTCAGTAAGAACATACTCTTCATCTGGGTTCATTGAGATACCCGTATTTGCAGGGATAGTCCAAGGTGTAGTAGTCCAGATAACAGGAGCAGCTTTACCTGTGATGTTAAGCTTAGCTTTTGCATCATCATCTAACTCAAACGCTATAAAGATAGAGTGAGACTCTTTGTCCTCGTACTCAACTTCAGCTTCTGCAAGTGCAGTTCTCTCAGCCCAAGACCAAAAAACAGGTTTACTTCTCTCAATAAGAAGACCTTTTTTCGCAACACCACATAAAGTACGGTAGATATTAGCTTCAAACTTGTAGTCCATAGTTACGTATGGCTTGTTCCAGTCAGCTAAAATACCTAAAGTTTTAAACTCCTCTTTTTGGATGTCAACAAACTTTGCAGCGTGTTCACGACAGAGTTTACGAATCTCGTGCGTTTCAAGAAGCTCTTTTTTCTTTTTTCCACCAAGTTTTTTCTCAACTTGTTGCTCTATTGGAAGACCATGACAGTCCCAACCTGGAGTAAAACGAACTGATTTTCCATTGAAGTAGTTATGTTTAACAATGATGTCTTTTAAAACTTTGTTAAGTGCATGACCGATGTGAATATGACCATTCGCATAGGGAGGTCCATCGTGAAGAGTGAACTTAGGTGCATCTTTACGATTTGCCTTCATCTTCTCATAAACTTTTTTCTCATCCCAAGCCGAGTATCGTTTAGGTTCGTTGTTTATTAAGTTTCCGCGCATAGCAAAACTAGTAGTTGGTAATAAAAGTGTGTCTTTGTAATCCATAAGTACCTCAAAAAATTGTATAAAAAGTTCTTGCATTATATCCATTATATATTGAAAAATGGATAAAAGTGATATAATGTCTTATATAAAACATTATACTAAGGTTTAAATTTATCATGAAATTACATCTAATATTTATCGGAAATAAGTTTGTTTATAATGCTTCTTTAAAAGAGTATGTTCTTCGTCGTATTGAGAATGAGAGTGACTTTATTGATTCTATAACCTACTTCAAGACAAGTGATAACTCTCTTTTTCTTTACTTAGAAGAGCAGTTACATAGTAAAGATAACTTTATAATCATTACAAGTAAAAAGAATTTTTCAACTATAGGCAAGCTTATATGCACAGCAACAGGTGATAATCAAATAGTTCGAGATGGAATGCTTATCCCTCAAAAAGCCTCTCTGTTTGAAGAGAAGTCATATCTACTCGAGTATAATAATTCAGCTGTTAATGTAATGCAAGTAGAAGAGGGTGAAACTCTTCCAACAATTTTACTTCAGGCTAAAGATACAAAGGCAACAGTTCATGTTTTTAATGAAGATAAAGAGAGTTTAGTAAGTATACTTAATCCAATCGCACAGATGTATGAGGTAAATTTTGATGTTACACAGAAGATAGAAGGGTGGTTAAGAGTAGATATCTTTTCAAAACGTTATGGTGATATCTCTAAATTTATTCATGGTGCAAAAAATCTTTTACCTAAAAAACTTATACCTTCATCTAATGTAATCCTATACATTATAGAGAAACTTTCATCTCAAGAGAAAAAGATTAGTTTTGCTGAGAGTTGTACGGGGGGATTGCTCTCCTACTATTTCACAAAAGAGAATGGAGCTTCAAAAATACTTGATGGATCTTTAGTGACATACTCAAACTCTTTAAAAGAGAACTGGCTGGCAGTTCCACATGAGACTCTAGTAGAAAATGGTGCGGTTAGTTATGAGGTTGTAAGTGAGATGAGTGAGGGAGCTATGAATGTTAGTAGTGCTGACTTTACACTCTCTATAAGTGGAATTGCTGGTGATGGTGGGGGTAGTGTTGAGAAACCTGTCGGAACAGTATATATTGGTGTACGAAGTAAAACAGCTCATAAAGAGGAGCATTTAAACTTTAAGGGTGATAGAAATTATGTCCAACATCAGAGTGCATTATATGCCATTAAAATGCTCTTACTTTTAGATAAAGAGACTTTTTTTTAAATTTGTAAGGAAATGCCTTGACATTAAAACTATTTTCCCCTATAATTCCACCCTCTTAACAATAAGAGACAAAATGTCTTGTTAGCTCAGCTGGTAGAGCACGTCACTTTTAATGATGTGGCCGATGGTTCGAATCCATCACAGGACACCATTTTTAAATTAAAACAAATGTATGCGGTGGTAGCTCAGCTGGTTAGAGTACCTGCCTGTCACGCAGGGTGTCGAGGGTTCGAGTCCCTTCCACCGCGCCACTGTTTTAGTTTAGATGGGCGTTTAGCTCAGTTGGTAGAGCGCTACCCTTACAAGGTAGATGTCACTGGTTCGAGTCCAGTAATGCCCACCATTGTTAACAAACCTTTCGTTTATGAAAGTAAAGTGACCCTTTCGTCTAGTGGCCAAGGACACTATCACTTCATGGTAGGAACAGAGGTTCAAATCCTTTAGGGGTCGCCAAAATATTGGTGTTATAAGTTTTAAAATGGGCGTTTAGCTCAGTTGGTAGAGCGCTACCCTTACAAGGTAGATGTCACTGGTTCGAGTCCAGTAATGCCCACCATTTTAAAATACTTTTTTTATATGCGCGGTGGTAGCTCAGCTGGTTAGAGTACCTGCCTGTCACGCAGGGTGTCGAGGGTTCGAGTCCCTTCCACCGCGCCACTTCTTTTTGATTATTTGCACTTCAAAATCAGACTCACATACTTAGTGTATGCTTCGCCTAATTTTAAAGCACAACTAATTCAAAAATAAGAAACTATTTAGTCTTTTGAAGACTTACTATGCCGACATAGCTCAGTTGGCTAGAGCAGCTGATTTGTAATCAGCAGGCCCGGGGTTCAAATCCTCGTGTCGGCACCATTTTTAAACACCTATGCGGGTGTAACTCAGTGGCTAGAGTTCCTGCCTTCCAAGCAGGCTGTCGAGGGTTCGAATCCCTTCACCCGCTCCATTCATAATTAATCATTCATTACTCTTTTAATAATAAATTATACTACATGATCTTCCATAAAAAATTAGAATTCTTAATGTCTTCTTAATCATTGTTCACCTATAATCACAACATTAATTCAAAAGGAAATATAAATGAATAATACTATTAAATTAGGTTTATTAGGACTTGCAGTAAGTATACTTGCTACTGGTTGTGCTCAAAAGGTACGGATAAAGGCTTTAAACCCTGCAGAAGTAGGGGAAATGGCATCTAAGAAAAAAGTTGCAATTAGTAACTTTAAAAATGATATAGTTGGTCTTTCAGGTAAAATTGAATCACAAATCGCAAAACAAAAACTTGATAAAAAAAGATACTTTACTGTTTTAAGCAGAAAAGATATGGCAAAAGTTGTTGCAGAACAAAAACTTCAATCATCAGAGTTAATGGATGAGGCTACAAGTGCTAAAGTTGGTAAGATGATTGGTGCTCAAGCTATTATTAATGGTGAAATTGCATCAGCTAATGCTGAGAGCTCTTCATATATGGAATCTAAAAAAGAGTGTCTTAACTACTATAAAGATGGTAGTGGTTGTGCAAGATATAGATTTTATAAGGTAAAATGTAACACTACTCAAGCTACTGTAGCTGCTAATATCAATATTGTAAATGTTGAAACAGGTGCAATTATTTATGGTGATACACTTAGTAAAAACTATAGTGCTGATTCATGTAAAGCTGGAAAAACTAATTTAGGTCTTTTAATGTTAGATACAGGACCAAAACAGATTTTATCAAAAAGACAAGCACTTAATAAACTAGCATCAAATATCGCATCTGAATTCGTATATAAATTAACTCCAAACTATATTTATTTTAGTGTTGGTCTTATTGAAAGTATAGAGCTTGATAATGCAACTGATGCACAAAATAAGAAATTTGATATTGCATTACAATACATTAAAGCAGCTCGTTATGGTAAAGCAAAAAAACTTTTACAAGCTCTTATGGATGACTTAGATGGTAAAAGTTATGCTGTAGCATATGTTGATGGTGTTGTTTATGAAGCTACAGGTAATCTTGATAAAGCAAAAGAACTTTACACTATAGCTGATGACTTAACAGTTGAACCAGTTCCTGAAATCAACTTAGCTATGAATAGAATTGATACTCTTATTGAAAAAAGAGATGAAGCTAGAAAGCAGATGAATGCAAAGTAAAAAAGTAAATGCATATTTAGTACTTCTTCTAACGATATTTGCAATTACATTTAGTGGGTGTGCTGGTTCAAAACCAGCACCTGCTAAAAAAGCACCTACTCCAAAATGGATCACTTCTGTTCTTCCCTCTGATACTGCTACTACAATGTATGGAATGGGTATTGGAAAAAATAGAGAGATTGCAATTAATACAGCTCTTTCAGATATGGTTGCCAAACTTGGAACAAGTATCGAGTCAAGTTATCATACAGACCAAAAAGTTACAAATTCTTACTCTACTTTAGAGGCTAGATATATTATTAAATCTGAAGTTTCTAAAATAAAAGTAAATAATTATAAGGTTATTAAATCTTATAAAATGAGCTATCGAGAATTTGCTGTAATGATTGAAACAGATAAGAAAAAGTTTGCTGAAGGTTTAAAAGCTGATCTAAAGATAAGAAAAAAAAGTATAGAGCAAAAATATCAGGCTTTAAAGTCTCGTGATATTTTAACTAGATACAATGGAAAGAAAGCTTTAAGTAAAGAAGCTGATACTCTAAAACCAATGATTCTTATGATTTCACAACTAGATAAAACTTTTGATAGAGATAAAAATCTTCAATTTGTGGCAGATAAACAGAAAGAATTTTTATCAGAACAAAAAAACCTACAATTTTTTGTTAAAAGTGATAAAAAATCAACTCCTTTTGCAAATAAAATTAAAAATTATCTTGCTCAAAATGGTTTTGTAGTTACAAGTTCATCATCTCATGCAGTTGTTATAAAACTTCATACTAAAGAAAACATTACAAGAGGTAATATATCTATAGCTGTTTTAACTCTGAATGTTGGTGTATATGACAAAAGAGATAGAATAGGTGGTAAGACTATTATTTTAAAAGAGAGATATAACTCCTCTTTAGCAAGTGTTTACAAAAATGCAGCTGTTCATTTTGAACAGGATATTAAATCACAAGGTATTAATAATCTTATTGGTATCAATTTAGACATAAAATAAAAAAGAGTTTAGTATTAGGCTAGCTCTTCTTTTGAGACTAAAGAAAACTTTTTGTCCCACTATTATCATACATATCTTTATACTGAAAAGTAATAAGATTTTGCATGATAGCAAAAAGAACCATAAAATTTAAAAAACTACTCCCTCCATAACTAAACATAGGTAGTGGTACTCCAACAACGGGAGCATAGCCAATAGTCATAGAGATATTTACTCCCATATATATAAAAATCATAAAACTAATAGAGACTGTAACCACTTTTATATAGTAGTCTGTGTTAAAAATACTTAAACTTAGAAGATGTAAAATTAAGATAGCATAGAGTGCAATAAGTGCTAATGCACCTAAAAAACCAGTTCTCTCTACTACAAATGCAAAAATAAAATCACTTGTAGCGATAGGAAGAAATTTCATCTGTGTCTGTGTTGAATCCTCTTTTGTGTTCCCCGTCCATCCTCCAGAGCCTATGGCTATGATTGATTGGCGTACATGGTAAGATGGTTTTTCACTTAGAAAGTCATTTATTCTCGTTTTTTGATAATCATGGAGTACAAAAGTGTATGCAAGAGGGATAAATATAAGAACACTCACCCCAATTGCGATAAGAATTTTCCAATAGACACCAACAAAAAAGAGAACACCGTATCCAATAAGGAGCAAAACTATAGCTGTTCCTAAGTCAGGTTCTCTTGCTATAAGAAAGAATGGGAGTAAAATATAGAGACTTATTTTTGAAAATTCTTTTAGACGATAGCCATCAAGAGGGGGAGGAGTTTTATTTATTAGGTATGCTAACATTAAGATAAGTGCAGGTTTTACAAACTCTGATGGTTGAATTGTAGCATTTATAAAAGGTATGTCTATCCATCTTTGAGCACCAAGTCTTGCATGACCAAAGAACTCAACACCTAAGAGTAAAATAATATTTGCCCAATAGATAAGTGGGATGATCCATGCCATCCGTCTAATGGGAAGAAAAAAGACAAATAAAAATGCCATAAACGCTACACCAACATAAGCACTCTGTTTTTCAGCAAGTGCTGGAACTACTTCTCCAATAAGCCAATTTGATGCAAATACAAGAGGTAAGATAAGTATAAGAGAAAAAAAGTCAAATTGTGTTAAAATACCCTTATCAAATCTCCACAAGTTTATAGCTCCAAAAATAAATTTTAAGATTGTATCATAAAGGTAATAAATAATAATGAAAATAGAAGAATATATATGTAATAACTCTGAGCGTTTAGATACTTTTCTCTCAAAAGAAATCTCTCAAACTCGTTCACAAATATCAGCTTTAATCAAATCAAACAATGTTTGGGTAGATAATAAACAAGTAGCACGTCCAGGTGTAAAACTAAAAGTAGATCAAAAAGTTCGTGTAGAATTTCCTGAAGCTAAAATAGCAAAAGCATTAGATGTTGATTTTGATGTTGAGGTTCTCTACGAAGATGATGATGTTTTAGTTATAAATAAACCAAGTGGTGTAACTGTTCACCCCGCACCTAGTGTTAAAGATGCAACCTTAGTTGACTGGTTGAAACATAAAGGTGTGAGACTTTCAACTATTAGTGGTGAGGAGAGACATGGTATTGTTCACCGTCTTGACAAGGGTACTAGTGGGACTATGGTTGTCGCAAAAAATAATGATGCACATGAGTATCTTTCAGCACAACTAAAAGATAAAAGTATGGGACGTTACTACATAGCAGTCCTTTCACCACCTCTTAAAGATGACATTACAGTTATAGAGGGAAACATTGGAAGAAGTGCAAATAATCGTCTTAAGATGGCTTGTGGAATGGAGCATGGTAAATCAGCTAAGACAATGTTTAAGCAGTTGGCATTAACAAGTGATGAGAGAACACAACTTGTAGCTTGTAAACTTTTCACAGGGCGCACACATCAAATTCGTGTTCATTTAGAGACTATAAATCGTCATATTTTAGGCGATCACATATATGGAATCAATCCACATATGGAGAGTGCGGAACGTATTTTGCTTCATGCTTATATGATTTATTTTATTCATCCTACTACAAAAGAGAAGGTCTCTTTCACTGCACCTTTTGATGAATATATGAAAACAAATATAGATAAAAAATTTAATTTGGAGAGTTTAAATGAAGTTATGGATCCTCAGTTCATCATTAACAGCTTTACTACTAGTTCTTAGTGCTTGTAATGGACTTGCACCTTCACCGAAGGAAGATACAACTGTAGATGCGACTCTTCCTAAGATTGTTTTAACAAAACATGGAAAAATTGTTGGAATGAAGAGTGTTGCTTTTGAGTGGAAAAGTTTTCATGATCCAAGAGTTGAAGGTATTTATGTTTATAAGCAAACTCCTAATAAAAAAAATATGGGAGAACTTAAATATTTTACAACTATTGAGAGTCGATTTAAAACTCACTATGTAGATACTACAGTTGAACCAGATACAAGATACACTTATGCATTTAGAACATTTTCAAAAGATGCTGAAGGTGTTATAAGTAAAAGTATAGTAATAAACACACTTCCTGTTTTAGAATCAGTCTCTTGGATAGATAGTATAACTGGACTCCCTCGTGTAGCAAAAATTATTTGGCGACCTCACTCAAATGAAAAAGTGAAATCTTATATCATAGAACGTAAAACTCTTGAAGATGAAAAATGGCAAAAAATTGCAACTATAAAAGGACGTTTAAATGCTGAGTTTGTTGATGATGACTTAAAGGATAATAGTGTTTATATGTATAGAGTTCGAGTTCTTACATATGATAACATCCTCTCTACACCATCTCAAATAGTGAAGGTAGTAACAAAAGCATTGCCAATAAGTATAACAGGTATCAAAGCAACAACAACACTTCCTAAAGAGGTGAAGATAACTTGGAATAAATCTAAACAGAAAGATTTTAAACGTTACTATCTCTATCGAAGTGCAACGATAGATGGTGGGTATAAAATAATTGCAAAGCTTTATAATAATAAATTTGTAGATAAAATAGATCAAGATGGGAAAAGCTTTTTTTATAGAGTAAGTGCTGTTGATAAAGATGGATTAGAGAGTATTTATGATAAAAATTCTATACAAGGTATGACACTGAGTAAGCCTAATGCCCCAGCTATAGTTGAAGCAAAATTAATTAAAAATAGAGTTGAACTTCACTGGAGTAAAACTGATCCTCGTTCAAAAGAGTATATAGTAGTTAGAGAGCATAAAAAAGGTTGGTTTACAGGAGATACAGAAACATTTCCTAAAATTAAATCGACTACTTTTATAGATGAATCTATAGAGTCAGATAGTACATACTCTTATAGTGTTATTGCAGTTGATAAACATGGAATTGAGTCAGAAGCTAGTAGTGCAGCAGTTGTTGTGATTCCAGAATCTACAGAAATTGTAAAAGCACCCAAAGTGAAAGAAGAGAAAGAAGAGAGAGTTGTTGCACCTGTTGTAGTGAAAGAAAAACAAAAAACTATTAAATCATCTGATGATTTAGATTTAAGTGGATTATAATGCCTCATTTACATATTAAAGAGTTTAAAGAAGTAGAGTTTCCTTCTGTTTATGATGAAGTGGCGTTTAACTTTATCTCGACAAATGAGAATAATAAAACAGAGAAGTTAATCTCTGTAAGTGTTGAAGAAGAAGATTTTTTTCTTTTAATCAAGCAAGAGGAGAATAGAACACTTTTAAAAACAGATAAACTAACTCGTCCTGCATCTATCTATAATGTTCATCGTGCTTTAAATGCTTATGCAAATTCAGCAGGCTTAGAAGTGATTGCATCTAATGTTTTAAGTGGTGCTAAAAATGAGCATCTTGAAAAAGTAACTGCACTTAAGAAGATAGAGTATTTTGCTGAGAGTTTTCCTACAGATAGAGAAGTCAGGATTGAAGTCGGTTTTGGTTCTGGTCGTCATCTTCTGCATCAAGCTGTTAATAATCCTGAGATACTTTTTATAGGGATAGAGATTCATCGTCCCTCTATAGAACAGGTCTTAAAACAGGTGGCTATTCAAGAGTTAGATAACTTGTTAGTTCTTGATTATGATGCAAGACTTTTTATGGAGTTAGTCCCTTCAAATATCGTTGGTAAAGTCTATGTTCACTTCCCAGTACCTTGGGATAAAAAGCCACATAGACGAGTGATTAGCACCTCTTTTATAGAGGAGTCTCGTCGTGTTTTAAAAGTTGATGGGCGTTTAGAACTTCGTACAGATAGTGAAAACTACTATGCTTACTCTTATGAAACATTTATCAACTTTAACAAAACAGTTTTACATATAAATAAAAATAAAGATATCGCTATAGTCTCTAAGTATGAAGATAGATGGCGTAAGATGGAAAAAAATATTTATGATGTGACAATGATAAATGAAGAAGAGTCTGAGCCTCTTAGTATAGAGGGGAGTTTTGAATTCAGTAAAGGCAAAGCCTCTTTTGAAGAGCTTCTCAAACTTCATAAAACTACTGAGCGTTTCGAGGGTGGATTTATTCACTTTGAGAGAGTTTACATTATGGAAGATGGGATTATGATTCGTCTCTCAATGGGAAGTTTTGATAGACCTGAACATCTCTATCTTATTATAAAAGAAGAGAGTGTCTCTTACTATCCTGCACTTCCTTTGAAGTCTAAGAGTAATTTAAATGCACATGCACATTTAGACAAGGTCTTAAATGGATAAAGTAATAGTAGCTGAGAACTTATCACTTGCATACTCAAAAGATGAAACTATCATCAATAAAGTAAATTTCAGTATAGATTCTGGAAGTTTTGTTTTTATAACAGGAGCAAGTGGTAGTGGAAAATCTACACTTTTAAAATCCCTTTATGGTGCTTTAAAACCTCAAGAGGGGAGTTTAATAGTTGCAGGTGTTGAGCTAAAAGGTGTTAAAAAGTCAAAACTAAATCTTTTGAGAAAACATACGGGTATTGTCTTTCAAGATTATAAACTTGTAAAAGAGTGGACAATAGAGAAAAACATCTCCCTTCCTCTTATCATTGGTGGTTATGATAAAACACGAACACAAGAACAGGTAGAAAAACTTCTTAAACATATTCGCCTTAAACATCAGTCTGGTAAATATCCAAAAGAGTTAAGTGGTGGGGAGCAACAAAGAGTTGCGATGGCTAGAGCACTCTCTCATAATCCTATTCTTATTTTAGCAGATGAACCTACTGGAAATCTTGATGATTACTCATCTGACCTTATTTGGAACCTATTAGTTGGTGCAAATTCTGATTTAGAATCAACAGTTATTGTAGTGACTCACCACATTCCTGAAAATATGAATATAGATTATAAACATTTTCATATTGAGTATGGGAGTATACATGAAGTCGTTTAGAAATCATCTTTCATTAGTTATAGCACTCCTAAGTATACTTTTTTCTCTGCAAACTTTTATAATTGTAGATAGATCTATAAATGCTTATAAAGAGAATCTTGCTAAAAACTATTCACTTGTAATTGTAAGTCTTAAAAACCTTAAAGAGAGTGAAGTCCTTAAAAAAAGTTCACTTTTAGTCTCATTAGAAGCACTCTCTCCTGATAGTGTTATTAAAAAATTGAATGCGGGGATTGATAAAAATAGTATTGTTATACTGAAGTTATCTCTTCCTAAATTTTATAAATTAAAATTAAAGACCTATCCATCTCCTTCTGAGGTAGATACAATCACTCGTGCATTACTTAAAAATAGAGCTATCATTAAAGTAGAGTCTTTTTCTAAAACACATGATACAACCTATAAGCTTTTAGTGCTTTTTAAAACTGTTATCTCTGTTTTAGCGTTTAGTATTGGGATAGTTACTATTCTTCTTGTTTCAAAAGAGATGAAGATTTGGCAACTTAAACATAATGAACGTATGAGTATTATGGGACTTTTTGGTGCACCTACATGGTTGAGTTCGGCAGTACTCTTTAGACTTGCGATAGTGGATGCACTCATTGCAACCTTTATGGCATCTGCTATTTTTATCTATATATCTTCAACAGTATGGATTAGTGAACAATTAAGTAGTATTGGGATTAATATAGTTGTTTTTGATACTCTTAAAGATACATTAGTGATGTTTGGTCTTGCTATGACCCTCTCTATTTTACTTGCTACTGTAATTGTGCTTAGTCATAAAGAAGAGGTATGATGAGACTGTTTCTTATTTTTTTACTTTTAGTTACTTTTTTGGATGCAAGAAGTAGTACAGACAAAGAGATAAAAAAGACAAGTACAAAGATAAAGTCATACTCAAAAAACTACTCACGTTTAAACAAAAAGATGTCTCAAACAGCAGATAAAATTTTAGTTCAAAAGAGAAGTTTAATAAAACAAGAGAAGTATTTAAAAGCCTTAAAGAAAGAGTTAACTTTAAAAGAGTTAAGTTATAAAGATAATACTTCACAACTTAAGTTGATGAAAAAATCTCAAAAAGCTTTACAGGCGAAACAAGATAAAATTGAACTTCAACTTACAAAGGTTATAGAGAGAACAGTATCTCTCTCTGTGATAATAGACGAATCTTCTCCTCAGGATGAAAGCTCTCTTATTGAGGCTGAGGTTTTAAGATCTATGTTAACAATAGCCAAAGAGAAAGCGACTGTTTTAAGTAAAAAGTTTATCGCTAACTCTAAAGATATAGACTTCTTAAATCAACATGCTAGTACTCTTGAAGTAGCTATATCAAATATAGATCAAAAAAAACAGAAACTTTTAAAAACAAAAGCAGCAAATAAAAAAGCACTTAAAAAGCTAAAACTAGCAAAAGCATCTTATAAAAAAGAGCTTCAAAAAATGTTAAAAAGACAAAATAGCCTAAAGAGAACTCTTGAAAGACTTAACCTTGTTAAAAGTGATGAGAGAAGAAAGGCAAGAGAAAAATCTGAGCGAACAAAAGCATTTAAAAAGCAGAAGATAGTTTTGGATACAAATCTTATGAAAGTAAAAAAACATGGTAGCTCTTATCAAACAGTAAAAACTAAGAAGTATAGAGGGAAAAAGACTATAGCACCTCTCCATTCATATACTATTACTAAAAAATATGGAACTTATACTGATCCTATTTATGGGATTAAAATTTTTAATGAATCAATCTCATTAAAACCTAAAGTAGCAAATGCTAAGGTCAGAACTGTATTTAATGGAAAAGTTGTTTATGCCGATAAAACAGCAGTTCTTAATTATATTGTAATTGTGCAACATAGTAATGGATTGCATACAATTTATGCGAATCTTTCTCAAATTAGTCCAAATATTAAAACAGGGAAGAAGATTAAAAAGGGTTATACAATAGGAAGAGTGAAAGATGAACTGATTTTTGAAGTGACTCAAAAATCTTATCATATAAATCCGATACGACTTTTTAAGTAACTCTCTATCGAATTTTGCTATAATTGCAAAAATTTAAAACAGAGAGAACTATGAACTTTATTCAAACTCGTGGATTTGACGAAACTAAGCCTAAAACTGTAACATTTTCCCAAGCTATTTTAGCTCCTATCGCCTCTTTTGGTGGTCTTTATGTACCTGAAGCTCTTCCTGAGTTAGGGGAGGAGTTTTTAACGAAGCACTTAAACTCTTCATATAAAGAACTTGCGAAAGATATGTTAAATCGTTTTGAGATAGATATAGACTCTGAAGTTATAGATGAGGCACTTAATCTTTATGATGAGTTTGATGATTCTGCTAACCCTGTTCCTGTTGTAAAAGTAAGAGAGAACCTTTTTGTAAGTGAACTCTATCATGGTCCAACTCGTGCTTTTAAAGATATGGCTCTACAACCTTTTGGGGTTGTTCTCTCTTCTATCGCACAAAAACGCCAAGAGAACTATCTTATCCTTGCTGCTACAAGTGGAGACACAGGTCCAGCAGCTTTAGAAACATTTAAAAACCGTGCTAATGTTCAAGTGGCTTGTCTCTATCCTGATGGTGGGACAAGTGATGTTCAGCGTTTACAGATGGTAACTGAGGATGCGAGTAACTTGAAAGTTATCGGTATTCATGGAGTTTTTGATGATGCACAAAATGCACTAAAACATCTTTTAGCTTCTGAGAGTTTTAATGCTGCACTTAAAGAAAAACATGTATCTCTCTCTGCTGCAAACTCTGTAAACTTTGGACGTATCATCTTTCAAATCATCTATCATATTCACTCTTACTTAGAGCTAGTGCGTCAAAATGCTATAACATTAGGTGAAAAAGTTTATCTCAATGTTCCATCAGGAAACTTTGGAAATGCTTTAGGTGGTTACTATGCTTCTCAGATGTGTGTTCCTGTTGAAAAAATCATCATCTCTTCAAATGAGAACAATGTTCTCACAAAACTTATTAAAACTGGTAAGTATGATCTGAGAGATTGTGATGTAGTTGGGACAACTTCTCCAGCGATGGACATCTTAAAATCTTCAAATGTTGAGCGTATTTTATTTGATATGTTTGGTGATAAGAGAACAAGAGAGCTTATGGAAGATTTAGAGTCTCAAAACTTTTATGAGTTAAATGCTGAGGAGCTAACTACACTTCAGAGCTGTTTTGATGCAGACTTCTGTAATGGTGATGAGGGAAAAGTTTATATCAAAGATACATTTAAAAATGATGGTTATTTAATGGATCCTCATACTGCAACTTGTATGAAGTCTTATGAAACTTGCTCAAACCCTGCTATAAAAACTATTGTCTACTCAACTGCAGAGTGGACAAAGTTCTCTCCTGTAATAGCAAATGCCTTAACGGGTGAAGTAGATGCAGAGGATATAGTAGCACTAGAGGCTATCTCTAAAGAGGCTTCATTAGCTATACCAAATATGATAAAAGGGCTCTTCTCTAAAGATGTAGTTCAAAATACGATTATAGATAAAGAAGATATTGAAAAAGAGATTTTAAAATTTATATAGTTTTTGAATCTTTTTGAGTAGTTGGCGTTTAGCCAGCTACTAAAGCTCTAAAGCTTTCTTGTAAGCTTTTTCTACTGCACTTATACATGATGCTCTTACATTTCCATCTTCTAAAGCACCATATCCAGCAGCCGTAGTTCCCCCTGGACTCATAACACCATCTTTAAGTAGAGCAGGGTGAACATCTTGAATCAACTCTCCAAAACCACCAAAAAGACCACGCATAATTGCCATGGCATCATCTCGTTTGAGTCCCTGTTTTACAGCACCATCAGTTAATGCTTCTGCCATTAACGCTAGGTATGCAGGACCACTTCCAGCAAGAGCCGTTGCTATATCTATCTCTTTTTCACTTCCTAGCCATCTAGTAGCACCTATAGCACCTAAAATCTCCTCTGCCTCTTCTTGAAACGTTAGGTCTCCTGTAAGAGTTGTCATAGATTTTTGGACTGAGGCTGCAAGGTTTGGCATAGTTCTTACAACTGCATGAGTGTTGAAGTTTTCAGTGAGTTTAGCAAGAGAAGTTCCAGCTAAAACAGAGTAGAGCACTCTAGCTTTACCTGAAAGTTTTGCTCCGACCTCTAGTACATTTGCAGGTTTAACACAGAGCATAAGAGTTTTATCTTCAATGTTAAATCCATCAAGAGTATGTTTTTGACAAATGACACCTAGTTTTTTTTCAAAAGCATTGAGTTTTTCTAAGTTTCGTCCAACGAGTTCTAGTTTGTAATCTTTTTTTAAACCCTGCGCGATACTAAACGCCATATTTCCGTTTCCAATGAATGTTATTGTTTTCATTTACTTGTGACCTCTTTACGATGTTTTACAAAGGCAGCATATAGCTCTTCAAAGCCTACTTCACTAGAGTGTTCTACTTTTTCCATTAGGTCAATAGCATTTGAGTATTTACCCTCTTTCCAAAGTTTTACAGCTTCTCTAGCACCTTGATGTACTATGCCATGGTGTCTGTTCACATCATTTACAGTTTTTGATTCTGATTTTATTTTCTCTTTATTTGTAGCAAACCATTTGCTAAAACGACAGCTGTTCTCATCACCTAATGTAGTATTTTCATTATTTATATAAGTGTTATAGCTATCAAGTTTAAAAAGAATATGGTCCAGCTTACCTGTTCCTACTGCTATCTCATTTGTAGTGTTTTCTGTAATACTTGAAATATCGTGAGAGTTAGAGATAACAAAATCAAGCTCTTCAAAAAATGAGGAGAGTCTATTTCCCATAGCATCGCTGTTCTCTACAAAAAGGTTAGAGATATCTTGAATCTCTCCAGTGCTTTGTTTAAGCTGACCAATGCTTATCTCAACCTCATTTGTTGCTTTTTGTGTACGTTCTGCAAGTTTACGTACTTCATCAGCAACTACAGCAAAACCACGACCATGTTCACCTGCACGAGCAGCTTCTATAGCAGCATTGAGTGCTAGTAAATTTGTTTGATCAGATATATCTTTGATAAGATTGATAATATCTCCAATAGATGAGACACTATTATTAAGAGATTCAGCGCCATTTGTAAGGTTTTGAGCCTCTTGAGAGATTTTATCTATTGATTCGCTAATGAAGTGTGAATCCTCTTGGACAGTATCTATTCTCCTAGATGTCCTTATGTTGAAATCACCAGCACCTTGAAGTTGCTCCTCTACTGACTCCATAATCTCTCTTGTAAAAGTAACACCACTTTTGTATGATTTGAGTAAAAGATTAACAATTCTTTTTTTTGACTCTTCTTCTTCAGAGAGTTGGAATCCTTGATTTTCTCTGTTTTGACTCTCTCTTATTTGGTAATGGAGTTGTTCTACTTCATCTTTTAGTGAACTGTTTACACTCTCTAATCTTTTTATTTTTTCTAAATCTTCACGACTTGTTCCAAAAAGTCCCATCAATTCCCCTTATATGTTTTATAATTTTTAGTAGTATATCATAAATAGATTTTAATAACTTATGTTATGATAGCGAGACTATAAATAAGGTACTACATATGG
>Ga0256837_1001467_pt1 | contig 16247 bp, 13 predicted proteins | sample 4562384metaG_FD_185976 | JGI IMG/M metagenome (GOLD analysis project Ga0256837, IMG submission 185976) | Hydrothermal vent microbial communities from Guaymas Basin, Mexico - 4561-384 | ecosystem: Environmental > Aquatic > Marine > Hydrothermal vents | place: Mexico: Guaymas Basin | collected...
TATCTATATATGTAAATAAGAATAGGTAAATCCGATGAAATTTTCAAAAAAGCTTAATTTATATTTTTTCTTTAAATAAATATAAATTAAGGGGCTTGGACTTTAGTCCAACAAGAGAATTGGACTAAAGTCCAAGCCCCAAAATATGGTTTTAAAATTTATTTTATTCTTCATCGGATTTACCTAAAATAAGAAAAGGTTGGCAAAATGAAAAAACTATTTTTAATATTGACAATGAATATGTTGTTATTTGCTGGACAAATAGTTGAACTAGCTGGAGATAAAGATTATCCACCTTACTCTTATAGTGAAAATGGCATAGCTAAAGGTGTTTATGTTGATATAATAAAATCTATTTTTTCTAAGATAGATGGTTATGATGTTAAATTCAATATGATGGCATGGAAAAAAGCTCAAACTATGGTAAAAAAAGGAAAGGTAGTTGGTTTTTTTCCCCCTTATTATTCAGATGAAAGAGCCACTTGGGTTAGTTTCTCGAAACCTATTTTAAATGAAAGAACTGTTATCTTTGCAACAAAAGAATTTTTAAAAAAGAAAAAGAAATTTCCTAATGATTTCTATGGAACAACAGTATGTTTAAACAGAGGTTTTACCCCTTATGTTATGGGTGGGGTAAGTTTTGAAAAAGCTGTTAAAGATAAAAAAATAATATTGGCTGAAACAAGTAAAAATAAAGATTGCCTAAATAGAATTAAAAGAGGTTTAGCAGATTTTTATATAAATGACCAACTCATAGATATATCTAATTTTAGTACCATTAAAAGAGGTTTAGATGTAAAATCAAATGCTGGGCATATTGGTTTTACTCTTAAAAATAAAAGATACCCTTTTATAAATGATTTACATAGTAAAATAGATAAAATCATCATCAAAATGAGAAAAAATGGTGAAATAGAAAAAATCTTAAAAACATATAAAGAGGGTAAATAATTTAATGAAAAATATAGTTTTAATTCTTCTTATAAGCTTTAGTTTATTCGCAAGTAAAACACAAAATATAAAAATTTATATAGAACATTATCCACCTTATAATATGAAAAGTATTAGTGGTAAACTAAAAGGTTCTTCTGTAGAGGTACTAAAAGCTGTTTTAAAAGAGTTAAATTCTACACAAACTATACAAAATGTTAAACTAAGAAGTTGGACAAAATCTTATAAAATTGCCAAAAAAAGAAAAAATACAATGGTTTTTTCAACAACAAGAACTAAATCAAGAGAGAATCTATTTAAATGGGTTGGACCAATTGCTACAACAACTGTTGGTGTGTTAGCTCCAAAAAATAAAAAAATAATTATAGATAAAATATCTAATTTTAATAGATACAAAATTGGTGTAGTTTTAGATGATGTTGGTGAAGCCTTATTGTTAGAAGCTAATGTTGATAAGAGTAACTTTAGTTATGTAAAGGGTGAAGATGCTATTAACCAATCTTTTACTAAACTAGAAGAAAATAAAATTGATATGTTTGCTTACAACCTAAATGTAGCATTTGCCAATGCTGAAATGGAAGGGTTCGATATATCTAAATATGAAATTATATACACTTTAAAAGTTGGTGAACTTTATTTTGCGTTTAATAAAAATACAGATGATAAAGTTATAAAACAATGGCAGAATGCTTTAGATATAGTTAAAGAAAATGGTACTTATGAAAAAATTCAAAGTAAATATAATTAAAGGCTTATAATGAAACAAAGTATTATATTAAAAACACTTCTTCTTTTAGGTAGTTTAATTATTATTATTTTTATAGGATTTGGTTACTCTTTTTCACAAAATGATAAAGGGCTTATTGATGATATTCGTGAATATAATTTAAAAACAGCGATGGAAGCCCTTGACTATAGACAAATTGAAAAATTAAAAACAAATCAAGAACAGATGGAAAATATGGTAAATACTATAGCAAAAAATTCATCTGAATTTTTGCTAAATTATGATTATGATGGTTTAAAACAAAATATATTGTTTGATATGAAAAAAGACAGTGTCAAAGCTATTAAAATTTGGGATAATGAAGTTGATGAACTTTTTTTAATAGCTATTAAAAATAATGGTCAAATAACTTTTAATTTTACTGACTTTAAAGAAAGTACTAAATACAAAAAGATAGAGAAAAATATAGATTTTATAGAAAATGGAAAAGTGGAAAATCTAGGAAAAATAATATTTTATTATGATGAAACTATTATCATCAAACAAATAAATACATTAAAAAAAGATACCATTAATAAAATTAATAAATTTAATTTAGCTGTAGATAATGAACTAAAAAAATCTAATCAAGTAAAACTATTTATCTCACTTGGTGCTTTAATATTGATTTTATTACTAATCTCAATTTTATTAATGCAATTTGTAAATAAACCATTAAAAATTTTACAAAAAAACCTTGATGACTTTTTTTTGTTTTTACAAAATAAAAAAGAAACAACAAGTACTATTTCTATAGATACAAACGATGAATTTGGTCAAATGTCAGAATCTTTAAATGAAAACATAGCAGTAAGTGCTAGGCTTCATGAAGAGATTCAAGAGTTAAACACGAATCTTGAAAATAAAATAGCTGAAAAAACTAAAAAAGTGATAACTCTCTTAGACAACGCTGACCAAGGGTTCTTGACTTTTGGAAATGATTTTATTATAGATAAAGAGTATTCTAAAGAGTGTCTAAAAATATTTAAACAATCTATTGATGGAGTAAATATAGCGAATCTTCTTTATCCAAAGGCTAGTAATAAAAAAGATTTTTTTATACAAACATTACAATCTCTTTTAAAAGAAACTAATACTCTTAAAATTAAAACTATCATATCATTATTACAAAATGAGTTTATTGTAAACAAAAAAGCTATAAATGTTCAATACAAAATAATTGATGAAGATAAATTTATGCTAATACTTACAGATGTTACAACTAAAAAGATATTAGAAAAGAAGATAAACAGAGAAAAAAATATCTTAAAAATGATAGTTGCTATTGTAAGTGATAGTGAAGAATTCTTTGAATTAAGCGATGAATTTTCAGAATTGGAATTATCTAAAAAAACTTTAGTAGATACTCAAAAAACACCACTTCATAATGCTACAGAGATATACAGAATCATACATACATTTAAAGGTCTTTTCTCTCAAAAAGAGATGAATAATGTTGTTGTAAATTTACATAAACTCGAATCTATTTTATCTGAAGCTATCTCTTCACAAGATAATACAAATGAAAAACTCCAAAATCTTTTAAATACAAGTGATTTTGATAAATGGCTTAAAAAAGATATTGATATAATTAAAGATATTTTAGGTGAGGAGTTGTTTTCTAAAAGAGGGAATCTACTAATTAAAGAGGAAACAATTTCTAATATTGAGAAAAAAATTATTGAGATTGCTAAAAATCATGAAAATTTTCCAGAGATAAAAGTTGTTGCAGATGAGATTAAAGATTTAAAACAAAAAACAGTTTATAGTATGTTTAGTTCTTACCCTAAATTATTAGACCAATTAAGTGAACGACTTGAGAAATCTATATATCCATTGGAAATTATTGTAGATAAAGAGTTAAAAGTTAAAAGTTAATGATAAAATAAAACCATTTGTAAAATCTTTAGTTCATCTCTTTAGAAATAGTATAGACCATGGTATAGAAACTATGGATGAAAGAGCAGAGATAGAAAAAGATGAGATTGGTACTATAAGTTGTAGCATTAAAAAAGAGAATGAGAATCTACATATTATTATAGCTGATGATGGGGCTGGGTTAAATATAGATAAAATAAAATCTAAAGCTTCATCAATAGGAATATCTACAGATAACATGAGTGATAAAGAGATTGAATACCTAATCTTTAATGATAGATTCTCAACTAAAGAGAAAGTAACTCAGATATCTGGAAGAGGTGTAGGTATGGCAGTTGTAAAAGATGAAGTTGAAAAACTAAATGGGATTATTAAGATAAACTCACAAATAAATAAAGGTACTACAATTGAATTTGTAATACCTTTATAAAAAATTCAAGGAGAAGATTATGATTTTAGAACCATTAATACTACAAACAAAGCTGTTTTTATCTGGAGATATGGGTATAAATATAAAAAAAGTAGATATAGATGAAGATAATCCTGCTAAACTTCTACTAAAAGATTATACGTCTATGATAGGGACTGGTGGTAAGTTTAATGCTATGATTGTTATTAGTTTCGATAACAATATGCTAAACCATCTTGTTAATCTTTTTATGGATGGGGAAGATGTAGAAGAAGAGGAAAAAGAGGAGATATACGATAGTGTATCTGGCGAAACAATTAACACAATAATTGGTCTTGCTCTTCCAACATTTCCAAACAGAGGTAAAGGTGTAACGATTACACCACCAATTACAATAAATGATGCTTCAAATATAAAAAAATATAAAGACTCTAACATAGTTAGTGCCATAATTACAACAGAAGTAGGAACATTAAGTATTAGTGCTTTAGGGCAAGATGAGATATTAAAATAAATAAAAAAGGATGTTTTATGTTAAAAGTTTTAGTAGTAGATGATTCTTTAATAATTAGAAAAAAACTTACAAAAATAATAGAAAAATTAGGTCATGAAGTGGTTTATGGTGCGAAAAATGGTCAAGAGGGTATAGATTCTTTTATCTCTAAAAAACCTGACTTAGTAACTATGGATATTACAATGCCAGATATGGATGGTATTACTGCTGTTAAAAAAATAATAGAAGAAGATAGTGAAGCAAAAATTATAATGGTTACTTCTCATGGTCAAGAAGATATGGTTATAAAATCTATTCAAGCTGGTGCTGTTGGTTATATGTTAAAACCAATTACAGAAGAAAAACTAGCACATACTATTGGTGAAGTTTTTGAAGAGTATATAGTAGATGAAGATGAGGATGATTTAGATATTTTAGAAGATGAATTTTAAGCTTTAACTATGAAAGAAAATAAAATATTTGAAGCCTTACTTGATGTTATCCCTTTCGCTTCTTATGCTGTTGATGTAAATTCCTATGAATTTGTATATGCCAATAAACTTATGAGTGAAAATATGTATGCCCCAAGAGCAACAAACTGTTGGGAAAAACTTTATGGTCAAGAAGATGTATGTTCTTGGTGTAAAATAAAACAACTTAAAGAGCGTGAAGTTATATACCAAAGTGATAAACTTGAAAGTAGTTTTTTTGATGAATCCACAGATAAATGGCTTCAAAGTTACGATGAAATCGTAAAATGGCCTGATGGAAGAACAGTAAAATATACTATATTAGTTGATATTACAGAACAAAAAAAGATTCAGGCTGATATGATTACAACACATACAAAACTAGCCCTAGAGAGTAAAAAACTTCAAGAAGCTAATCAAAAACTAAAATGTATGGCACAAAAAGATTTTTTAACTGGTGTAAACAATCGTGGCTATTTCTTTGAATTAACAAATAAACTTTTTAATAAAAAACTAAAAACTAATGAACAAATTTTTGTGAGTATGCTAGACCTAGATAAATTTAAAAATATAAACGATACTTATGGACACAATATAGGGGATGAAGTTCTTAAAGCTTTCACTAAAATAGTTGAATCCAATATAGATAGTAACGATATTTTCGGAAGAATTGGGGGAGAAGAGTTTGCCCTTATACTTGTCGATAGTGATGAAAACAATGTTTTGAATAAACTTGAAAAGATAAGAACAGATAGTTGTAATTTTATATTTTCAGATATGAAAAATAGTGTAAGATTCTCTGTTTCTATGGGTTTAACTATTAAAGAAAAAGACCAAGAATTAGATTTTGTTTTAGATAAAGCAGATAAAAAACTATACGAAGCTAAGAAAAGTGGAAGAAATAGAATAAAATTTAGAGTTTAATTTCAGGAAAATAGATGTTAGAAAATAAGTTATTTGAAGCACTTTTAGATGTTGTACCATTTGGAGCTTACGCCGTTGATGTAAATACCTATGAAATTGTTTATTCAAATAAACTTATTAGAGAAAATATGTATGCCCCTCAAGAAGAGTATTGTTGGGAAAGAATATATGGTAAAGATTCCAAATGTGAATGGTGTACCATTGATAAGAATCAAGAAAAGAACAAGAAAATCAATTATGATTTTTTTGATGAATTAGACGATAGATGGATGAAATCTTATGATGAGTTTATAAGTTGGCCAGATGGTAGAGATGTTAAGTACTCTATATTAGTAGATATTACAGACCAAAAAGCTACTCAAGGCTCTATGATACAATCTCATGCCAAACTAGCAATAAAAACAAAACAAGCAGTAAAAATAAATAAAAATCTTCAAATAACAAAACTTAAACTTCAAAAAACTATAAGAGAGCTAGAGGAACAAAAAACTGAAGCACAACTAGCAACAAAATCTAAATCCTACTTTTTAGCAAATATGTCACATGAGATAAGAACACCGATGAATGGAATCCTTGGTATGACACATTTAGCACTACAAACAGATGATATAGATAAACAAAAAGAATATATTAAAAAAATAGACAATTCTGCTAAATCTTTGTTAGGAATCATAAATGATATTCTTGATTTTTCAAAAATAGAAGCTGGAAAATTAGATATAGAAAATATTGATTTTGATATGAATGATGTTATTAAAAATTTAAAAAATATTACTAAACTAAAAGCTTATGAAAAGAGTTTAGAATATAATATTTTTTATCTTGAAAAAAACACCATTTATAAAGGTGACCCAACTAGAATAGGTCAAGTACTTATAAACATTGTAAATAATGCTATAAAATTTACAGATAAAGGGAACATAACAGTTTATATTGAAAAAACTTATGGTGATATAGTTCGTTTTAGAGTTGTGGATAGTGGGATTGGTATTGCTCAAGATGTTAAAGAAAAACTATTTACATCATTTACACAAGCAGATGTAAGTAGTAGTAGAAAATTTGGTGGAACAGGGCTTGGACTAGCAATATCTAAACAATTAGTTGAACTAATGGGCGGAAAAATCAATCTAAATAGTGAACTTAATGTTGGTAGTGAATTTATTTTTGAGATTCCATTAGTAAAAGGTGATGCTAAATTTGTTTATAAAGATGAAGAATCATTAAAAAAATTACAAAGTCAGATTCCATTTTTAGAAGGAAACCATATACTTTTAGTTGAAGATAATGAAATGAATAGAGATATTATCCATTCACTTTTAGAAACTACTTCTATAAAAATTACAAATGCTTATAATGGTGAGATGGCTATTAAACTATATAAAGAAAATCCAAATAAATATAATTTAATTCTTATGGATATTCAAATGCCTATTATGGATGGGTATGAAGCTACTAAAATCATCAGAGAGAATGATTCTAATATACCAATTATAACTCTTAGTGCTAATGCTATGAAAGAAGATGTTGATAAAACAAAAGCTATAGGGATGAATGAACATTTGAGTAAACCCATAGCTGTGATAAAACTATATCAAATACTTTTAAAATACCTTAAAAAAACTAATGATTTACAGGTTCAAGAAGAAGATAAAAAAGAGTTAGAAGATTCTATTGATATTCCACAAACTAAACATATAAATGTTAAAATTGGATTAAAATACTTAGTTGGCAATAAAAAAGCTTACTTAAAAATTTTAGATAGTTTTTACCATAAATATGAAAATTTGAATTTAGTAAACTTATCTACTGATGATTTAAAAATAACTATACACTCACTAAAAGGTTTAAGTAAAAATATTGGTGCTATAAATTTATATGAACTTATAATTAATTCAGATACTCTACTAAATAAGATAAATATTGAATTAAATGATGTCATTGATGATTTAAGATTTATATTAAAAAATCAAACTACTGTCAATAAAGTTCTTAAAACTAAATTACCTGAAGATGAGATAAGGAAGCTTTTTGAAGAGTTAAAAGATTCTATAAAAGTACATAGACCAAAACAGTGTAATGAAGTGATAAAAAAACTGGATGTATGTGAACTTAATAATGATGAAAAGTTTCAAAAAATTAAACGATTAATAAAATCATATAAATTTAAAGAAGCCTTAGAGATAATTGAGAATAAAGATGAATAAAGAAGAAAAAAAAACAATACTTGTTGTAGATGATATAGAAATCAATATAGACATTATGCTTGAGTTGTTAAGTGATGATTATGATATTTTAGTTGCTCTTGATAGTGAGGGTGCTTTAGAGATAGTTAAAGAAGATAAAGTAGATTTAATTTTACTAGATATTATGATGCCAGAGATGAATGGTTATGAGGTATGTACTCTTTTAAAAAACAATTTAAAAACTAAAGATATACCAGTGATTTTTATAACAGCTAAAACTGATGAAGATTCTATAGAAAAAGCTTATGAAGTTGGTGGCATTGACTATGTCACTAAACCATTTAAACCTAGAGAACTTCTAGCTCGTGTTAAAACTCAACTAAGATTAAAAGAGCTAATTTGTCATTTAGATTTCATAGCTTCTCATGATAATATGACAGGTATTTACAATAGAAGAAAATTTTTTGAATTAGCTATAGACACTATAAATAGTTCAAATAAGAATCTATATGCTGTAATGATAGATATAGATAAATTTAAAAATGTAAACGATACTTATGGGCATCATATTGGTGATAAAGTTATAAAATTAGTAACAAAAACAGTTAGTGAAGAAATTTCAAATGAAACAATATTTGGTAGAATAGGGGGCGAAGAATTTGCTCTTATTTGTAAAGATGATTCTAAAAAAAGTATTATGGCTAAAGTAGAAAACCTACGGGAGAGTATATCAAAACTAAAAGTTATGTCAGATAATGGCATAAGCATATATTCGACTATAAGCATAGGTATAACTAAAGTAAAAGATAGCGATTGTATAGATACTGCCTTAAAAGAAGCAGATATAGCTCTTTATAAAGCAAAAATAAGTGGTAGAAATAAGGTTATTTTTAGATAACCTTTTCAAAAATCAGCTAACCCCTCCTGCTCATAACATTTTTTATATTTGCGAATCAGTTTTTCCAACTCTTTTACTCTCTCATCCTCTATAACCATATTTTGTAGTTCTCTTTGTTGTTTAAACAGTTCAGAACTACCATTTTTTATAAGTATTTCTATATTTTCAGGTATAAACATAGAGTAGTTTTTAGCAGATGACAGTTTAGGAATAATTTTATTTATATAGATATTTATCCCCTCTAGGTCATAATCTCCAAAGTGGATATACTCGTTTTCTAAACCATCTAACCACTCATATATAAATGGTGTTATCATCACAAATAGAAGATTCTTATCTTTAACAAATTGTTCATATTTGTTAGCAAACCATACCACTTGATAATTTTCAACACCCACTATAATAATATTTTTATCTACTACAACATTTTGAGTGTGGAAGAAAAAATAACCCATACCATCTAATGGTGAGATTATAAACTTTTTAGAATCTACCTCTATATCTACTGCTTGTAAAGATGAGATATACAAACCTTTAAGGCTTTGTGATTTTCTTGCCTTTGTATTGTTTTCCAGTTTTTGAATAGTCGCTCTAGTAGGATTTTTCTCAAAAATCTCATCAATATAATTATCTATATCTTCAACACTAAAGATGTTATAACCATTATTTCGTAAAAATAAAAAAATATTATTCTCTTTTTTTAAATGAATAAACCATCTTTTAACTGTTCTTTTTTCAACAAAAACAGCACCATTTAGTTCAAGTTTTTTAATTAGTTCTTCATTACCAAACTTTCCATAAGTTATAATTTTATCTACTAAAAGTGTTTTTAAATTTCTAAAATCGTTTTTATTTATTTTTATCATATATCCATCTTACTAGCTAAAATCATCCTAGAGTAGTTACCTTGATTTTGCCCAACATAGATGGTTGGGTACATAGATATAAGCATATCATCCTCTATCGGCATACCGTTTAAAAACACAAATCCACTTCTGTTTACAAAATCTTTTAACTCTCTAAAGTAATCTGTTGAGATTGTCCCTATCTCATCTAAAATACAGTGACTAAGAAATTGATTATTTTTTACAATATTTTTACTCACCATCTGTAACATAGAGATATTTATGATACTTTTTACTAAAGTTGAAGTTCCGTTTGAGCCTATGTCATTTAGAGTTTGTCTCCATTTTAGGTCGTTCCCTTTTTCAGTTACTTTAAACTCAAGTACAAACCCATCATCTAACTCTACATACTCCTTAGAAGTTTTTAGTAACTCTACCAATTTTGAGATTTTGTTAGTAAATTCATCTTTTATTTTTTGTGTTGAATCTTCATCTGAATTAAATAAACCACTTAAAAATTTATCGTTATTGTTATCGTAAAAATCTGATAATGTTTTTAGTGAGTTTAGAATCTCATTGTTAGAATCCTCAAATCTAATCTTAATACTGTCAATAACCACAAAAGAATCTACTGCTTTATTTATAGTGTTTCGTAAGTTCATAACCTCACTCTCAACATCTAAAATAGCATCTTCAAAAATAGACAACTCTTTTCTTATAAAATTCAAACTACTTTTAAATCCATCTGATGATATGTTCTTAAATAGTGTTAGTTTATCGTTTTGAATATAAGAGATTAATCCTTTGGCAGTTTTAAGGTAAGCATGAGAATTTATGTAATCTCTCTCAATCTCTATCTTAAAAATATTGTCATAATTTAGTATGTTAAGAACCTCAAGAACAGAACTTTTTATCTTCTCTTCATTGTTTTTGATTCTCTCATATAGAGCTATCAACTCACCTATAACACTTTTTATATCTACATCATTAGGTAAAAGAATCTCAGCTAGTGTAACACTTCTTTTTATACTTTTTTGGATGTTTTCATCATCTATCTTTTCACTATATTGTTTTAAAAAATTCTCAAAATTTGCTAAACTTTGGTTCACTTTCTCTTGTTCATCTTTTAGTTGCTGGTTATCTACTTTATATTTTGATTTTACAGATTTTAGTTCATCCTTGTACTCATCTCTTAAAGTTTTTAACCCTTTTAGATTCTCTGTTTTTTGAGGGATACTCTCTATCTCATCTTTGTATTCTGAAAGATATACCGTTACATAAGCCCTATATTTTGAGATATTTTCAAGTTTAGTTGTAAAGTTTTGAATCTCTGTTTGAATCTCTTTTAAAAGTTTATTGTCAATCCCCTCATCTTTTAAAGCTTCTAACATCTCATTTTCAATCCGTTTACTCTCAACTTTATAACTCTCTTTTACACTTAGAATCTTAGTTTTTTGAGTTAATTCAGATTCTTTTATTTGCTCTTGAAACTCAGAGGTTATCTTCTTTGTTTGGTTTGTTATAGTGTTGGTTATGTTTTGAATTTTATTAGTTATATCTAAAATTTTATCTCTAAGATTCCCTATAAGAAGCTCTTGTGAAGCATAAAGTTTTTGAAACTTAGTTGTTTCAGTTTCCCTTTGCTTTTTAGCATCATCTTCCATATCTCTTATATTTTCAATTATAGATTCTATGTTTTTAACATAAGATTTTTCATTCTCTTTTAACTCAGATTCTAAGGCATAAAAAACACCTCTTTGTCTATTTTTCTCTTTAGTTTCCCTTTGTGCTTCACTCTCTAGGTTTTTTTTCTCTGTTTGTGCTTTTTTATTTAACTCTTTTACTTTCTCTTTTATATTTTTTAGTTGCTCTAAAAGTTTCGCTTGATTATAGTTGTTTTGAAACTCATCATCAAACTCTATCTCTAAACCAAATATTGAACTATCTTGAGCCACTTGTTTAACACTAAACTTTTTTTGTGAGAATAAAATCTCATCTTTTAAATAAGTAACGATTCTTTCTCTATTTTTTATACTGTTTTTGTTTAAAAAACCGTAAAGATTCTCACCCTCAAAATCTAACTTTTTTTCTATCTCTAGTTTTTGCTCAAACAGTAAATCTTTAGCTTTTAGAATCTTCTCATCTAGTTTTTTAGTAGAATCTTTTAGATTTAGTTCTATATCTTTTAACTCTTGTTCCACCTTTTTTATGTTGTGGCTATTTTCTAAAAGTTCAGCTTTTGTTTTAAATAACACCTCTTCAAACTCTTTTTTGTCTTTTTGAAGATTTTCTATTTGCTCTTTATTAAAAGGGAAATGTTCAGCTTTTGCTAAAGATATTTTAGTGTTATTGAAACTGTTTTTATGGTTCTCTAGTTCTGTCTCTAACTCTTTTTTATCTTCTACATATTTTTTAGAAGATTCCTCTATTTTTTGCTCTTTGGTTTGAATGGTTAGGTTTATTTTAGAGTTTATCTCAGCTATATTTTCTTGATTTTTTGTTTTTATGTTTAGAATCTCATCATTAGAATCTTTATGAAGTTTCTCTTTTATCTTTATGTATCTATCTTCAATATTTTTCGCATCTGATGTTAGAATCTCAAACCTTTGTTTAGCATTTGTTAGTGAGTTAGTGTATGTTTGTTCATTGTTATACTCAACTACTAAGCCATCTATACCACTCTCTTTATACTCTATGGCTTTTTTAGTTAGTTTCTCTAAATGGGCAGATTCTATGGAGATTTTACCATCTTTATCTGAAATTTTATCACTTAAATTTTGTTGTTTTACCTCAAAACCTATCTTTAGATTCTGTTGTTTAGATTCTATCTCTTGTAGTTTTGTTTTACTCTCCTCTATCTTTATAGAAGAATCTTGCTTTAGTTTTTCAACTATATTTGCTTTTGTTTTAAACTCTTTTTTATTCTCTTTATAACTGTTGTGAATCTGAGATAATTTTTCAATAGTTGGAATCTTTTTCTCAAACTTCTCAATCTCTTTTCTCTCAGATATAAACTTATTTAAACTAATTTTTATCTCACCTAAGTTTATTTTAGCATCTGAATCATCTATGAGCGATACTATACTTTTTTTCAAAGAGTTTGAACTAACTTTTGAACTAGCAAAAATATTTGAAAGTGTTTTAGCAAACTCTTTTCTTGAGTTTATACTCTCAAAAAGGGAAAAATCTAATGAAGAATCGTGTTTTATTTTTTTACTATCGGCATCTTTTTTATGAAAAATATTTATATATTTCTCCTTTTTAGATGTGTCATAACTTGGAAGATTGTTTGTTTGTATATTTTCTATTAACCTTTCCAAATTTAGTGGTTTATTTTCATCTATAAGTAACTCTTTTACACCTAGTGAGGAGTTTGTAATATCTACAAATGTATAATGAAGTTTCATACTACGACTCACTATAAAAAGGAATCTACTTCCATCTTTTGTGTACTCATAAACTATGTGGGAATTATGCTCTTTAAAATACCATTGGTTAAAAGATTTTTTAGTGTCTGGGTTAATGTTAAGTGCCGAATCTGAATAATCCATAGTATAAAAAAACAAAACAGCCCTCATAAGAGTAGTCTTACCAACACCACTCTCCCCTAAAAGCAAAGTATTTTGCCCCAAATCTATCTCAGCAAACTCATACCCAGCACTTTTAATAAGATATAACTTTTTTAATCCATCTTTTGTTGATTCTATACTACTCATAAATCTCCACCTCATTTAAAAAACTCTCAATATAATCGTAAGAGTTTAAGATAATATACTCCGAATTGGTACTATTTGTCTCCTCTAAAAAACCATCTTTTTTTAGTTTTTCAACTATTTTTTGTATAAACTCTCTGTTATCTTTAGCATTTATCCCTTTCATTTTATATGCCAAATCTTGAAGCTCTATACTGTTGTTTAGTTGATTTTCAAGTGAACTAAGTCTAAAGTGGTAACCAGCACCAAAGTTTGAATCTACCGTTTTTAAAAAAGAAGCTATATCTATATAATCAACCATTTTTTCTAGTGCTGACACACTATCACTAGCTTCATCATGAGCAAAATAAAAATATCCCTCCCTCTTCATTAAAATATAACCAATAGGCTTGAAATAGGCTCTAACCTCCGATTCTTTTAACATAATAGCCTCATAAAGTTCAGAGTTTGAGTTTTTAAAACTGTTCTCATTTATAAAGTTACCTTTTAAGATATTTTCATAAATTTTTTGAATCTGTTGTGGCAGTAGTTGTTCTGTGTCTATTAACATTATAGTACCTCTTTTTTATCGCTAAGAATCTTTATAAATTCTCTGTTATCTATTGTTGTAAATTTATTGTCTATTATTTTATAATTGCTTGAGAAATTTTTTAACAACCGTATAAAAACACCTAAAAGTTTTTCAGTTTCTATCTCTTTTTGAACTAAGAAAGTTACTAAATCTTTATCTTGTTTTAAAAATTCACGGTTTAGTTTTTGGTAGTTGTAAAGGTTTTTTTGAATCTCTACACTCTCCTCAATATCGTAACTTATAGGGGAATCATCTTTTTTAGCTTTTAACTCTATATCTCTTGATTCTATAATTCTATTTATAGTTTCTATGTAGTCGTGAACTCTATCATCTGGGTGGATTCTTTTCTCTTTTACATTTGTAACAATAGGTGTTTGTTGAGTTGATAACTCCTCAATATTTGAGTTTAAAAAAAGTTTACCCTCACTTTTTAACTCTTTTAAAAGTTGAAGTTTTTTTATAAACTCACCATCTTTTATAGATTGGTTTATATAGTTTTTTATATCATCATAAAGCTTAGTAAATGAACCCTCTAGGGCTGAACTGTTATGTTTTAGTTTTATAATTGTAGATTTTATCTTTTTATTATCCATACTTTTAAAAAAGTTTTGCTCCTCTTTTAAAAAGTTATCTACGGAGTTAGATGATTCTATAAGTTCTAAAATCTCATCTTGACAAGTTTTTAGATTTAACATTTTTATCTCAAAATTTGGTTCACTTTTAAAGTTAAAAATGGAGTTTGATGTGATTGTTTGGAGGTTGTACCTTAAAAGTGATGGAATCTGATTTAAAAGTGTGTAGATATTTTTTATCTCTTTTTGAGTAGATTCTAAATTTTTTGTTCTAAGATTGTAGTTATTTAGTTGAGTTTTAAGCCTCTGTATCTTCTCACCTATAAGCCCAATATAGGTTTCACTACTCTGCCCAAGACGAGTTTTATAATACTCCTGAGTATCGTGAGATAAACTAAGTTCATCATCAAACTCATCATACTCAAGAATCTCCAAACGAATCGCTTCATCAACCTTAGCATATTTGTTTGAACTACGGATAGTTTCATTTGGTCGAGACTCATAAGTGTATAACTCTTGAATAATATTTTTACAAGAGTTTTGAACATTAATAATCTCTATAATATTTTTGGTTATAGCCATATTTACTTCTTTTGTTAGATAAAAGAATCATATCACAAAAAGAGATTTTATAAAAAAATTTGACATTTTGTTAAGTTTTTAATTAATCTTTTTCAATCCCTCTTTTAATCTTCTATGTAACTCATCATCTTTAACACCAAATCGTATATAATCATCACTCAAATTATCAAAACTTCCACAAGTTCGTACTAGAATCTTATTTTTTAAAAGATACTCAAAAAGCTTTTTAGAATCTGTTATTTTTGTAAGTATAAAGTTAGAATCACTCTTATAAATTTTATTAAATAGTTTAGAATCTTTTAAAATTTTAATTAGATTCTTTTTATTTTTTTTATGAAGTTTTTTACTCTTTTTAACAAACTTAGAATCATCTAATCTTTGTGTTAAAAATTCTACATCAAAAGATGAGAGATTCCACATAGGGGTTTTTAGTTTTTTGATATTTTGTTTGTTTGAAAAGATAGCACCGATTCTAACACCAGCACAAGAATAAAACTTTGAGAATGATTGAATTATGTATAGATTTTTATACGATTCTATTTTAGTTCTATAAGATTTTAGATTCTCAAACTCTAAAAATGATTCATCTAATATAACCGTAGAATTTTGTTTTTCCCATATTTTAAACAGTTTTTCTAAATCGTAGTATTTCCCATCAGGAGTAGATGGGTTTACAAAAACGACAATAGAATCTTTTTTTGGTTTTTTATAAAGATTTTTAAATCTATCTATCTTATGAATCTTTTTTTTAGATTCTAATGATGCTTTTTCATACTCACCATATAAAGGGGCATAGAGGTAGATTCTTTTCTGTTTTAACGATTCTAAAAGGGCAAAAATTGCTGAAGTTGCTCCGTTATATAAAGCTATTTGATTCTTTTTTATTTTGTATCTATTTTTTATAGAATCTTTTAATTTTGTGTGATTAGAATCGCCATATTTTACTAACATATCTGAAGTTGGTGTTATAGTTAGTTTTGGGTGGTAGCTAT
>Ga0256837_1001468_pt1 | contig 16242 bp, 12 predicted proteins | sample 4562384metaG_FD_185976 | JGI IMG/M metagenome (GOLD analysis project Ga0256837, IMG submission 185976) | Hydrothermal vent microbial communities from Guaymas Basin, Mexico - 4561-384 | ecosystem: Environmental > Aquatic > Marine > Hydrothermal vents | place: Mexico: Guaymas Basin | collected...
TTTCTATAGGTTTATCAGTTGTTTTTTTAATAGCTATATTTTGAGGTTTCAGATCTATTTTAGTTTCTTTAACAGCTACATTTTGTAAGAGAGTTTCTAATTTTTCTATAGGTTTATCAGTTACTTTTTTAATAGCTATATTTTGAGGTTTTATATCTATTTTAGTTTCTTTAACAGCTATATTTTGTAAGAGAGTTTCTAATTTTTCTATAGGTTTATCAGTTGTTTTTTTATTAGCTATATTTTGAGGTTTCAGATCTATTTTAGTTTCTTTAACAGCTACATTTTGTAAGAGAGTTTCTAATTTTTCTATAGGTTTATCAGTTGTTTTTTTATTAGCTATATTTTGAGGTTTCAGATCTATTTTAGTTTCTTTAATAGCTACATTTTGTAAGAGAGTTTCTAATTTTTCTATAGGTTTATCAGTTACTTTTTTTTCATTAGACAATAAAGATATTTTATTTTCTTTTATTTTTTGTATAGGTTTTAGTTCTTGTTTTGAAGGAACTTCTAAAATAGTTTTATCTTTTTTATTAAGATTTTTTAAAAGTTCTGCAAAAGAGGATGTTACTGCTTCATCTTTTTTAGATAAAGCTTTATTTTGAGAAGGAATTTTATTTTGTTCTGCTAATTCTAATAATTTCATCTTATACTCCTACTATACTTTAATTATAAAGTATAAAATATTTCACTATTTAGAAATCAGTATATTCAATATTAAGTTCCATCTGAACTTCACACATACCATTTTCATATATTGTATCAACAATAATTGCATTTTTAATTAAAGCTTGAACCGATGTTCTTACCATAGATTTTTGTATTGACATGTTTTTTACAGTATCTTTACCCTCAATAGTTACACCTTTTACTCTCTCTGCTAATAATCTATACGCATCAGCAATAGCTGCACGTTTTGCTAAAGCATAAGCTTGTTGAGGCGTAGCAAAAGTTGGTGCGATACCTTGTCCTGTTACTGTTATATTCAGTGGTGCATCTGTTTTTAATAAATCATCTGATTTAAATTCTGAGACAACATCTTCGTCTGGAAAGCCATCTTCTGCATATACTGCACTACCAAACATCATAAAAAAAAGTAGTAAAAACTTCATTATTCATCCTATTTTATTAAAATTTATATTTAAAACTAAACTTATAACCTGCTGTTGTAAAGTTTATTGTATCATTCTTTTCTATCGCTTCAAAACTCTCATATAAATATGTTGCACTTAAATATACACTATCTACAATACGATAATCAGCACCCATTTTATAACTTAATAATTTTGCTTCACTTAATGATAATGCACTTATATTTGTATATAAAGAGAGATTATAAAAATAATATCGTATTCCTAAATGAGGAATTGGTACAATTAATCCTGCATCTATCCAAGATGAACTTTTTGTTAAATCTATTTTATCTTTTACTTCAAATTTCCATTTTACTACTTTTATATTCAATCCAATATCTAGTTCTAAATCACCTGTATAAAAAGAGTAACCAAAAATAGTTTTAAAAGTTCCTTTTTTCATAAAATCTTGATAAATCAAAAGATTAACTATGCTGTAATCTACATAAGTAGATATAGATGAATTGAAATCACCATCTGCTACTCTTACAGATTGATTTAAATCATTATTTGTATTTGTTTTTAAATTCAAATAACTTATATAAAAATTTGGAATATAATTTGTATGAATATCTATATCTAATGAAAAAAATGATGCTTTTGATTTTTCATAATTATAATCATTCTGAAAATCAGATTTTCCTTGTGTATTTTGAATATTTCCTTTTATCTCAGGTAAGAAAATTCCTACTTCAGGCTTAATGTCTATACTTGGTTTAGCTTGTAAATAGAAAGAAAATACTCCAAAAAAGAGTAATAAAAGCCGTAACATCATTAATCACACCTATTTATTCTTAGTTTTTTATTAAAGAGAATTTTAACATATCTTCCTTAATTCTTTGTATCTTGTTTTCACTTGCAACTATATAGTTATAGATATGATTAAAATCATAATGAATCCAATTTTCGCAACTGTCAAGTGATAAATAGGAGGAGTTATAACTTCTTTCAAAATCTGAAATGGCTTTATTTAGCTGTTTAAAATCTAACTCTTTTTCTGCCAAATAGTAATACTGCATCATATCTGTTAAATCTTTTTTACAACTTTTTGGTTGTATATTAGCTTGAGATAAAGAGATAAAAAGAGTTAATCCAATAATGATTTTCAACATATTTACTCTCCTATTTTAATTTTTGAAGTGTACTAAAGGGTGGTATTTTTTTAGATGGAAACATACCTCGATAGCACTCTTTTTTAAAATAATCAAAAACAAAAAACCAATTATCTTTTATATTTTCATCATACTCTATCATTACAGCAGGGACAACTGGTCCATAAGTGAGTGAATTATGGGAGAATTTTTTAGGTAATTTTTTTTCATCAAAAATAAGTGCTACTCGTGAATCATTATAAACACCTCTTCTATAATGTGATGCATATCTTGATTTTATAGATAAAGTTTTATTGGGAGTATAGATTATTTTTTTATCTATACCTGTCGCTTGTAATAGTGTATAACCTTTATCTATCAATTTTTGGCACTGTTGATTTAAAACTGTTCCTTGTGTTGCAACACTTAAATCTTTTCTAGCATAGATATAAAATCCTACTTTTGGTTCTATATATTTTAAAGATAAAATTCTTGTAGATGCAATTTTATCTTGAAGTTTACTATTAGGAGAGTATCCTGCCCATGCTTTAGAATTTTTATCATAAGTATAAACAAATTCTATATCTTGTTTTTTTTGAAAACTTTTTAGTATATCTATACCATCTTTAGGTGTTGTAAAATAGTTCCAACCCTTTTTAATTTTATATATTGCATCTTCTTTTATCTTTATATTTTGATTTACTTCATTGTTAATCAAAATATAACCATTATTTTTACATATCAAATGTTTTTGAGGTTGAGAAACACTCCATTTATTTTTTTCATAATCCCAAATGATACTGTTCTCTTGCAGTGTTTTTTTTTCATCTTGAGATTTAACACCAAGTAGGTAGTAAGATTTACAATCTGCTTTTAAAGAGAGTGCTAAAAAAGTTGCTACTAGTATAATTAATTTTTTATTCATATAATAATCCTCTGTTTTTATAATTTTTGGTTTGGGCGTTTTGTGACGGTTGCATCTGTTTCTAATATAATAGGGTCATCATCACTTTGTCCATCTTCATAAGCTACTGCATCAGTAGCATTCAATAATTTGTAAGAATACACTACATCATCAACCATCAAATAAACTATACTATCTGCATACGATTCAGAGTAGGAAATTTTAGCTTGAGAGTCATCTTTACCTTTAAAATAAACACTAATTGGTTTTGCGATACCAGCATTTTTAGGTTCATAAGCTATTTTTACTATCTCATCTGGATTAGCATCTGTTTCTGAACGTATCTGCATGCCATAATCTACAGTTTGATTTTCAATATATTTACAATCAGCTCCATATATTTTACCTAAAATTTGTGCATCTCCATCTCCATCAACATTAACATCCAAAAGTTTAATAGAATTTTTTAACATAGGAATATAAGCTTGATGTATAATATCTGAAGCATTACCTCCACCTAATTTACCTGTTCCATCAACTGCAATAATATTTAAATCATACGCATCTTGGTCTGCTGTTATTAATTTATTTATCCCAAATCCTGAGCATAGAGTATAAAGATTATCAACCGATTTGTCAAATTCTGCTACTTTATTTGTTGCTTGTGTTGGTTTATACTCTGGGATTTGACCATTAAATATATAAAATCCTGTCACATCTGAGCTTGATTCAATTTTTACCAGAGAACCTTCATCATTATTGCCATTTGTTGCATTAATATCGACAATAGGAGTAGCAGGTTTTTTAAAATCGATAATTTTACCACTATCTTGATTTAAAAGATTTGTACCTATCCCATCAGATACATTTATATGTATAGGATAGTTTTCACCACTTAAAATAGGAAGTTCATAGGAGCTAATATCTCCTAGATAAACATTGTTACTACTTCTATTTATCAACTCTATTGCACTACCATTTACTAACAGTTCTATAATTGATGAATTATCGTAGTCACTTTCACCATATTGTGGTAAATTTTCTATCTCAACCGATATTTGACCTGAAATATTATTATAAGTTGTTCCATCTGTATTAAAATGTGTTGTATAGATTGGACTAAAAGTTGTTTTTTTAATTGTTAACTTATCAGCAGGTAGAACAGCTTCTGATTCTTTAACATATACCCAATATCCTGCAGAACTATCTGTACTAAATAGATTATAATCTTGTGAAGAGAGCCACTCTGAAGGTGGTCTTGTTAAATCTATACTTTCCCAACTTACAGTACCAGTAGAAAGATTTGTAGAACCACCTACCATAGCTTTTAAATCAAATCCAGCTTTTTTTATAGTATATAATGGACCATTAACAACATAGTTTGGTACATTTATTGGGGTAAATTTAAGGTCTGAGGTCAAGTCTGGAGAAACAGTTACTAAAGTACCTTTTACAACAGAAGTAACAGCACCAAAAGATAAATCAGCTTCATTATGATTAGTATCATCCCAATCCCATGCAATATCAATAATATCTTGACTTACGATTGTGAGAACATCATCTGTGACACTTACTTTTCCTTGCATCTTACTTTTTGATATTGCTGATTCTACTAATGTTTTAAATTCAGGTAACCAAACACTATCTGTTCCATCTCCTACTGTTGTAGTGAATTCTGAATGTGTATAAACAGTTCCATAAATATTTTTTAATTGTAATGTAATTTTAGAACCTGTTCCATCTGATGATTGTTCATCTGTTACATCATGAATAATAATATTATTTAAAGAAGCACTTGCAAAAGTATCTAAAGAGTAAACTCCTTTAATAGCACCTTTTGCAAGGTCATTATCTGTTGTAGTATCTGTAAATAAATCAACATGATTAGTATTACCTATATCTTCTATAACATTAAATTTACTTGCATTCTTTTGAGCGGTAAATATAACTATTTTTGGATCTATCGCTTCAGCATGTACATTATTAACTGCATCATTAATATCTGTTGCTACATCAGTAATAGCTCTATTTGCAATAATTGTAGTAGCTAATTCTTTACCTGAACCTTTAATAGTTAGCTCTCCATCTTTTCCATTTACACTATAATCAAACACTCGACTAAAAGTATGGTCTCTTACATAAAAAGTCTTATTTGATGCTATTAAAACTTTATCTGTACTACCATTATAATCTGTATTTATCGCAATAGAGACAAAATCTGCTCCACCAAAATCTTGTTTTGTCAAATCAGAAGCCACAGTAGCCATATCAGTTTTAATAACTATCGGTTCAACACCTATCGCATCATCTGCTGTACTTTGTAAATCTATTTTTGCCTCTTTATCAGATGCTGTATTTGCACCAACAAGAGGTTCTATAATCATTGCATATTCACCATATTTAGAAACTACTGCTTTTGACGTATCACCATTATTTAAATCTAACATTGCATTAGTATCATCAGTATTATCCATATCTAATGGATTAACTGTATAGGGATTTCTGCCTAAGAGTGTTGTTACTCCACCTATGGAATCACCAGTTATCTCATCTATCATAAATCGTTTATTTGAAATAATTACTATTTTATTATTAGCATCTCCAACAATAAATGCTTTAAGATAAAAATTTTCATCCATATTTCCAGCTATTTTAGCCTCTTTAATAGATTGATTTATAGCTAAACAACTAGCTTTTATTTTTGTAGCATCTCCACCTCTTATTGATGAAACTGTAACAAAATTATTTCCTACTGAATCCCATATTTTTAATCCACCTGCAGCATCTTTTAACTCTAAAACTAAAGCAGTTGATGATTTTCTAATAGTTGAATTTTCTCCACTAAAAGCTAACAGATTCCAGCCATCTACTAATCCAGCTCCTCCATCTTTATATTCATCTGCTGAGATGGTATCACTTCCTAAAACTAAACCCGCTTGTTTATTATCTATTGCATCCATCTGAGCCCAGTAAGCTTTTCCCTTTTGTAGCTCATCAAAATCATTTGCATTGTCACTATTTCTTGTATCAAAAAGCTTCCATTGAGTTTTTTTAGTATCGTAGGAGTAAATTCTTATGAATTGGTCAGCTATTGCTAAATTTTGATGGAGTGATTTATCATAATATTGATAAGATGGGGGGTTATCTGTAAGATCAAAATCTACAATATCTATAATTTTTTTCAACTCACTTCCAGCTATCCCTGCAACCGTTTGGATTAGTTCGCCATATCCTGGATTTGAGTATGTTTTTGATGAATCAAGAGTGATAGTATAGGCATTTGTTCCATTTGAGTAGGCACTATACTCCATAGTTTCACCCTCAAGAATAGCTTTATATGTTATAACAAATGCTGGACCAGCATTTTTATATAGAGATATATACATAGAATGAACTGCTTCATCATCTGTAAAAACTTTCCCTGTTGTATCTATACGAACTTGAAGATAATCGATAGTTAATGATTTTGCCTTAGCAAAGCTTTTAGAAGCTACTATCAACCCATCTGTAAATTTTTCATCTTTTACTAAATCTACAATTTTATTTTCTGCAACATCTGTAATAGAAAATACACCAGAAGATGTACCTGCACCAGCCCCTGTAATTTTTAAACCTGTAACTCCAAAAAGTACCCATGATTTTTCATGACCATTTGCATCTGTTAAAGGGATATAACCTGCATTTAAAGATGTTATAAAAAACAGTAAAGATAGTATAAAATTGATTTTTGTAAGAGAGTTATTTTTCATCTTTATTCCTCATAGAAGAGATTATTATTTAAAATGATAATATAAAACTATATCATAAATTATACCACTTCATTTCTGAAGTAGTATATATTGATAAATATATTAAAGTTCAGTTTTTAAAACTGCACCATTCGATGCATTTGAAACTAAAAGTTGGTAGCGTTTAAGCCATTTAGATTTTACTTCATTTTTGTAAGGTTTCCATTTTGCTTTTCTCTCAGCTAAAACTTCTTCACTTACATTTAATTGTAAAAGATGTGCATCAGTATCTAACTCTATCTCATCACCATCTTCTATAAGTGCTATAAGACCACCCTCAGCAGCTTCAGGAGATACATGACCAATAGAAGCACCTTTAGTAGCACCTGAGAAACGTCCATCAGTAATAAGTGCAACACTTGAACCAAGACCCATACCTTGAATTAGTGCAGTAGGAGCGAGCATCTCTTGCATACCTGGACCACCTTTTGGACCCTCATAACGGATAACTACAACATCACCAGCTTTTACTTTATGAGACATAATTCCCGTGATAGCTTCAGGTTGAGAGTTAAAACAAACAGCTGTACCTTTAAATTGTCTCATTGTAGGGTCAATTCCTGCAGTTTTTACAACTGCACCCTCTAATGCTAAGTTACCAAATAAAATAGAAAGACCACCTACTTGAGAATAAGCATTTTCATTTGTATGGATAACATCTTCATTTAAGATAACAGCATCTTTGATTCTTTCACCAATAGTTTCACCAGTTACAGTTGGATTGTCAAGATATAAAAGTCCACCTCTACGGCTTACCTCTTTCATAACTGCATTTACTCCACCAGCTTTATCTATATCTGCCATATGAACAGTAGTTAAAGATGGAGATATTTTAGCTATGTGAGCTACTTTATCGGCTATTTCATTTATTTTTTCAATTGGAAAATCAACTTCAGCTTCATTTGCAATAGCTAACATATGTAAAACAGTATTTGAACTTCCACCCATTGCCATATCTACAACAAAGGCATTATGAACAGCTTTCTCATTGAGTACATTTCTGATATTATATTTACTATCATCAGCTTTTGCCATCTCAACAACTCGTTTTGCTGCTTTTTTTACCATCTCTATACGTTCTGGTGTCATCGCTAGAACTGTACCATTACCTGGAAGTGCTATACCCATAGCTTCACAAAGTGTGTTCATAGAGTTTGCAGTAAACATACCTGAACAACTTCCTCCAGATGGACAAGCATTACACTCTATATCATAAAGCTCTTCATCACTCATATTTCCCTCTGCATGTTGTCCAACAGCTTCAAATGCAGTAGCAAGGTCGATAGCTGTACCATCTTTTTTATGCCCAGCAGCCATTGGACCACCTGAAACAAAAACAGTAGGAACATTGATGCGAAGTGCACCCATAATCATACCTGGAACAATTTTATCACAGTTAGGGATACATATCATCGCATCAAGTTGATGCGCATTCATAACTGTTTCCATTGAATCAGCAATGATTTCACGTGATGGAAGAGAGTAAAGCATCCCTTCATGACCCATAGCTATACCATCATCAACACCAATAGTATTAAAAACAAATGGCACACCACCAGCCTCACGGATAGCTTCTTTTACAATTTGGCCATATTCATGAAGAAAAAAATGTCCTGGGATAATATCTATATAGCTATTTGCTATACCAATAAACGGTTTATCAAAATCTTCATCTTTTAAACCTGTTGCACGAAGTAGTGAACGGTGAGGAGCTTTGTCAAAACCTTTTTTTATTATGTCACTTCTCATTTTAAAATCCTTATATAGTAGTTTACATAGTAAGTTATAACTGCAATTATAACATTTTTTTTCATTTTTTAGAAAAAAGACTTGACAAATGAATAATAAGGAGCTATAATTTCGCCATCACTTAGTAATTAGCTAAATGATTTGGATGCGGGAGTAGCTCAGTGGTAGAGCATAACCTTGCCAAGGTTGGGGTCGCGAGTTCGAACCTCGTCTCCCGCTCCATTAATTATTATTGTAAACTGTGAATTCATTCATTATGCCCGGGTGGCGAAATTGGTAGACGCAGGGGACTTAAAATCCCCCGGTAGCAATACTGTGCCGGTTCGAGTCCGGCCCCGGGCACCATTGATATGAAAGATAACTGGTGCCATCGCCAAGTGGTAAGGCCGTAGCCTGCAAAGCTACTATCCCCAGTTCAAATCTGGGTGGCACCTCCAGTTTTACTTTATAAAACTTATTAATACAAAAATGTGGATCTTTGGCAGAGTTGGTCGAATGCACCGGTCTTGAAAACCGGCGAGGGTCACACCTCCCAGAGTTCGAATCTCTGAGGGTCCACCACTTCTTTTAACTAAAATCATAAAACTTTAAATTTAACTTGTCTTAAAAATTAATCACTTATTCAACTAATATTATTAATATTATGCTAAAATCATAAAACTTTTATAAAAATAAGGTGTAAATTTAATGGATAACTTTAAAAAAGAGTTAAAACTACCATTCAAAAGAATAGAGATAGCTCATATTTTAGTTGCTATTATTTTATTTTTTAATGCACTTTTTTTTACAGAGAATCAAATCTCATTTGTTATTCAAATAATTTTAGGTATTTTAATTTTATTACACCATATTGATGATAATATTCTTAAAAATTCTATTTTAAAATATATTGATGAACTTAATGAAAATAATAATTACCAAGAAACACTTACAGAATCTAATAATAATGCCATTATCGCTTTAAACAAAAAAAGAGAAATCTTAACTTTCAATAAACAAGCAGAAATTATTTTTGGTTTTACTAAAACTGAGATGATTGGTCAAGATAAACTTGATCTAATTATTCCAGAATCATTTCTTGATAATCATAATAAAGATTCTATAGAATTTTTTAAATTTGATAAATCTACAAATATTTTAAATAATACTCATGAATTATGTGGAAAACGAAAGAATGGTGAAATATTTCCAATTAGAATCTCATTTGGAATTAACCATAAATCTACTATAGTTATAGCAAATGTATCAGATATATCTCAAGAGCAAGAAGCTAAAAATGAACAACTTAGACTAATTAAAGAGATTGAAAAAACTCAAGTTGAAATTATAAGTACCTTAGGAACAGCTATTGAAAGTAAAGATAAAAGTACCAAATATCATGTTGATAGAGTATCTCTTTATTCAAAAAAATTAGCACTTTTATATGGTTTAAGTGAAGAAGAATCTGAAAAAATAAAACTAGCTTCACCTCTTCATGATATTGGCAAAATTATTATCCCTGATCATATTTTAAATAAACCGGGGGCATTAACAAAAGATGAATTTGAGATTATAAAATCACACTCTCAAGCTGGGTATGACATCCTTAGAAAGTCTGAAAGAGAGATTCTACAAATGGGAGCAATTATCGCTTATCAACATCATGAAAAATATGATGGCACAGGCTACCCTCAACGATTAAAAGGTAAAAACATTCATATTTATGGAAGGATTACTGCTATTGCTGATGTTTTTGATGCTCTCTCTACACCTAGAATTTACAAAAAAGCTTGGAAAGCAGATAAAGTTAAAAGTGTACTTATTGAAGGAAGAGGAACAATGTTTGACCCTATACTTCTCGACCTATTTATAGAAAGTTATGATGAATTCTTAGAGATAAAAAATTCACTCCTTTAAAACATAAATATAAGGTATAATTCTAAAAAAGATTTAATTATGCCTACAACAAGCTTTACAAACCTCCCTCTATCAACTGACATGACAACAAACCTAACTAAAATTGGTTATGAACATATGACACCTGTTCAAGCTCAAACATTACCTATTATTTTAGAAAATAATGATGTTATAGCTCAAGCTAAAACAGGTAGTGGTAAAACAGCTGCTTTTGGAATTGGACTTCTCTCAAAACTTCAAGTAAAAAAGTTTAGAGTTCAATCATTAGTCCTTTGTCCAACTCGTGAATTAGCTGATCAAGTAGCTAAAGAGCTTCGTACTATCGCTAAATTTGCACATAATATAAAAATCTTAACACTTTGTGGTGGAGCAGCTTTTGGACCACAACTAGGATCACTTCGTCATGGTGCACACATAATTGTTGGAACACCAGGGAGAATCTTAAAACACCTAAGTAAAGAAACTCTTAGCTTAGAACATCTTGAAACTTTAGTTCTTGATGAAGCTGATAGAATGTTAGATATGGGATTCATAGAGGAGATAGATAAAGTTTTAGAGTATGCTCCAAAGCAAAGACAAACTTTACTTTTTTCAGCAACATATACAAATGAGATAACTGCTATAAGTGATAGAATCCAAAATAATGCTGTTATGGTTAAAACTGTATCAACAGAGGTAGCAAACACTATAGATGAAAAATTTTATGAGATTAACGATGGTAGTAAAACTGATACTCTAATCAAAATATTTAGCACCTATAAACCTGAAAATGTGATTGTTTTTACAAATACAAAAATTGAAGCTAAAGAATTAGCAGAGAATCTAACAAAAAATAAGATAGATGCCTTAGCAATACATGGCGATTTAGAGCAATATGAAAGAAATGATGTTCTAGTTCAGTTTTCTAACAAATCTTGCCCTATTCTGATAGCAACAGATGTAGCAGCTAGAGGTTTAGATATAAAAGAGTTGTCTATGGTTGTTAACTACGATTTACCTCATACAGAGGAGACATATACACATAGAATCGGTAGAACAGGTAGAGCTGGAAAAGATGGAATTGCTATCACTATTTATGATGAATATGAGATTCAAAATACTTTAGAGTATAAAAATGATACTCGTGAATTTTTAGAATCTTCTAGCCTTATAAAATCAAACGGTTTTGAGATGAAACCTCAAAATATCACTCTTGTTATAGAGGGTGGTAAAAAAGACAAACTAAGAGCTGGTGATCTACTAGGTGCTTTAACCGGAGATGCAGGAATTAAAGGTTCATCTATAGGTAAGATAGATATTTATGATAGACAAGCTTATGTAGCGATACAAAGAGAGTTTATAAACGAAGCAGAAAAGAAATTATCAAAAGGTAAAATAAAAAATAAAAAATTCTCTGTTTGGGTTCTTTAACCCAAACAAAAAAATTTATTTATCTTTATTCTGATGTATCAGCATCTGCTATCTCAGCAACATCCATGACCATAACATCACTTACACCCATAGCTACTTTGATTTTATCTTCTATCTCTTTTGCTAATTCTGGTTCATCTTTGAACTTTTGTTTAACATTTTCACGACCTTGACCAAGTTTTGTTTCTTCATAAGAGAACCAAGCTCCAGCTTTATCTACAATATCAAGTTTTACACCATAATCAACAAGCTCGCCCTCTTTAGAGATTCCTTCACCAAACATTATGTCAAACTCTGCTTGACGGAATGGTGGTGCTACTTTATTTTTAATAACCTTAGCTTTAACACGGTTACCAATTTGAGATTCACCTTGCTTTAATGATGCTATTCTTCTAACATCTATACGAACAGAAGCATAAAATTTTAGAGCATTACCACCTGTTGTTGTCTCAGGAGAACCATAACCCATCATACCAATTTTCATACGAAGTTGATTAATAAAGATTACGGTACAGTTCATCTTATTTAAAACACCTGTTAGTTTTCTAAGAGCTTTAGACATTAAACGAGCTTGAACACCAACCTGCTGATCTGTCATCTCACCCTCTAGCTCCACTTTTGGAGTTAGTGCAGCAACAGAATCTATAACGATTAAATCAACTGCACCACTTCTAGCGATAGTTTCAACAATATCAAGAGCTTGTTCACCATAATCTGGTTGAGAAACTAAAAGGTTTTCAACATCTACACCAAGATTTTTAGCATAAACAACATCAAGAGCATGTTCAGCATCTATAAAAGCACAAACACCATCATTTTTTTGACATTCGGCTGTTATTTGAAGTGCTAATGTCGTTTTACCAGAAGATTCAGGTCCATAAATCTCAACAACACGACCTTGGGGAATTCCTCCTATCCCTAAAGCCAAATCAAGTCCAATAGAACCTGTACTTATAGATTTAATTGGTTCAATATTTTTATCGCCAAGACGCATCAATGCACCCTTACCAAATGTTTTATCAATTTGCTTCATAGCTAAGTCTAATGATTTTTGTTTATTTGCGTCCATCTTTGGCTCACTTATATTAAATTTTCAGTAATTATATATTAATTTTAAAAACTATTTTAAAAATATGGCAAATTGTCATATTTTCTATTTATGTGGAATGTTATCCCTTTTTAGCTAAAATCTTCTTTATGAAAAAAACATTAATTGCTCACTCCCCGGATGCTGATGATATCTTTATGTACTATGCCATAAAATTTGGTTGGGTAGATATGAAAGATACTCAGTTTGATAACATTGCTAAAGATATTCAAACTCTAAATGAAGATGCACTAAATGGTGTTTATGACATAGTTGCCATTAGTTTCGCACTCTATCCACACATAAAAGATGATTATGCACCACTTAGAACTGCTGTAAGTTTTGGTGAGGGTTATGGTCCTAAACTTATTAAACGAAAAGGTGAAAAACTAAAACGAAATTTTAGAGTTGCACTTAGTGGTGAACACACTACAAATGCGATGCTTTTTCGTATAGCCTACCCTGATGCTAGAATCACCTATATGAACTTTTTAGAGATTGAACAAGCTGTTCTTGATGGAAAGGTTCATGCCGGGGTTTTGATTCACGAATCGATTCTTACTTACGATTCTGAACTTGAAGTTGAAAGAGAGATGTGGGATATTTGGCAAGAATTAGCAGGTAAAGATTTACCATTACCTCTTGGTGGTATGGCTATCCGTCGCTCACTTCCACTAAACAAAGCTATCGATTATGAAGCTACACTTACAAAAGCTGTAAAAGTAGCAAGAGATCATAAGGATAGATTATCTAAGATGTTAATTGAGAGAGATTTAGTTAGAATCGATGCTCCAACACTTGATAAATATCTTGAACTATATGCAAATGATGAATCTATAACTTTAAGTGAGATTCAATACAAAGCGATAGATAAACTTTTTGAGTTAGGTTACAAGCATGGTTTTTATGATATACCTGTAAAAGTTGAAGATTATATGATTCCAACTGAGTATAAAGAAATTAGGAACTCATAAAGGATGGAAGCAAAGCTCATTGGTCTTGGTATTGAAACATTTAAGATAGCTCTTCTTATGGCATTACCTGCTCTATTAACAGGTATGTTTTTAGGTTTAGCTGTTAGTATATTTCAAGCGACTACTCAAATCAATGAAACAACTCTATCTTTTATACCTAAGATACTTGGTATCGTTATTGTTATAATTTTAACTATGCCTTGGATGTTAAACTCTATGACAGATTTTGCAACAAATGTTTTTAACCTAATACCAACATTTGTAGAATAAATGAACATAAAACAAGTAAATTTCTCTAAATTTTCATCTATAAAAATAGGTGATATCATTGATGTAAAACTTTTAAAAGATTGTAATGATTTTGTAAAAGATTCTTATCTCATCGGCTCTTGTAATAATATTTTAATTGGTACACAACCTCCACCTCTTATCAAACTTGATAAAAAATATGATTATATAAAAATTGAAAATAATCGACTAAAAATTGGTGGGGCTACACCATCAGGAAAGATAGCGTCATTTTGTAAAAAAAATGATATTACAAATTTTGAATTTTTATCTCATCTACCTGGAACTTTAGGTGGATTAGTTTTTATGAATGCTGGACTTAAAGAGTATGAAATTTTCAATAATCTAATATCTATAAAAACTTGTGATGGTATAAAGCAAAAAGATGAGATAGAGTTTGGTTATAGGTTCACAAATATATCTACACCTATACTTGAAGCATCTTTTAATTTAGAGTATGGCTTCAAGCAAAATAAAATTGAACTCTTTAAAAAAATGAGAGCTAATCAACCACATAATCCTAGTGCTGGAAGCTGTTTTAAAAATCCTGTTGGGGATTATGCTGGACGACTAATAGAATCTGTTGGATTAAAAGGAAAAAGAGTTGGTGGAATGGAGTTTAGTTCTCTCCATGCAAACTTTTTAATAAATGTTGATAATGGTAAATTTTATGATGCTATATTTTTGATTCAAGAAGCACAAAAAAAAGTTTATAAAAAATTTGATATTTGGTTAGAGTGTGAGATAGTTATTTTAGATAAAAGATACTTGGGTGATAAATCACCCTTACTTAAACCCTAAATTATCGTTTTAATCCGATAAGTGTTTCAAGTAGTGTATCTGAAGTGGTAATAACTTTACCATTTGCTTGATAACCTCTTTGTATAATAATTAACTGAGTTAATGAACGAGAAAGGTCAACATTTGATGATTCTAATGATGAAGACTGAATAAATCCACGACCAGATGTTGCTGCTGTACCAATAATAGGATCACCTGAATTGGCAGTTTGAACATATACATTTCCACCCTCTGTTGATAAACCTTCATTATTTGTAAACTTCGCCATAGCCACTTGAGCTAATCCAAATGAGTGACCATTTGAGAATGAACCAACAATTGTACCAGTTTGATCGATTCTAATATCAATCAAATCACCACCAGTAAAACCATCTTGGGATATACCAGATGTTGAAGAATTACTATCAAAACTTGTCATACCATTAAATCCACTAGCATTACCAAAATTAAGGCTTACTTGTTGATCTGGTGCTGAACCATTATTGGCAGAAAAAGAGATATTTGGAGGTGAATACCCTGCAATTGAACCATCATTATTAAAACGAACAGAACCACTTTTAGAATTTACTGGTTCTACTGTATTAATTGTTGCTGGGCTTGGTACAGTTACATGCATCTCCCATGTACTACCAGTTTCATTATCAACAACTGTTTTTCTAAAATCCATTTTAATAGTATGTTTAGAACCAAGTGAATCAAAAATATCTATAGAACTAGAGTGTGTAGCAGCATTAAAACTTTGAGAATATGCTCTTGAATTACCAATAGGTACAACTGAACTTAAAGCTTCCATATTATTAGAAAAACGAACATTTTCAGTAACACCAGTTTCTATAATTGCAGTTACTTTTATATTCATATCATAAGAATCATCTCCACCACCAGGATTAGTAATCTCTATTTTACCTTGTTTATTAACACTTATCTCAATATTACTCTCATTAACTGTTCCATCACCATCTACATCTAATGCATTAGCCTGAACTTCAAGGGCTTCACGAAGATTGGCTATAGTTTTAAAAGTTTTATTTGCATCTGCAATTGATACTGAACCTGATGGATCATACTGATATTTATAAGCAGTAGTTACTGTTTGAACACCTGTAGATAAACCACTATTT
>Ga0256837_1001469_pt1 | contig 16232 bp, 23 predicted proteins | sample 4562384metaG_FD_185976 | JGI IMG/M metagenome (GOLD analysis project Ga0256837, IMG submission 185976) | Hydrothermal vent microbial communities from Guaymas Basin, Mexico - 4561-384 | ecosystem: Environmental > Aquatic > Marine > Hydrothermal vents | place: Mexico: Guaymas Basin | collected...
ATGATAAATCTAGGCTTTTGTTTTTGTGAGTCATACTCATTTTTAAGAGTATCAATACTCCCATGCAAATGCTCATCTACCTCTTTAAAAAATACCTTTTTTCTAAGTAATACCTCACCTTTAGATTCAAGTTGATTAAGTTCACCTTTTTTTAACCGCGAGATAGTAGCCTTTGGTTCTCCATAAGCTAAAAGAAAATCAAATATAAAATCATCTTGAGTAAAATCTTTTAGTAGTTTGCTTATGTTGGTTTCGATTTGTGTTATTGTCATGTATAGGTTCCTGATTTTTTTGCCGAATTTACTTTAGTGACCAAGCTTATAAAGTTTCTTTCTTTCGCTTGAGCCTGCGATGTTGAGTTGTTTTCTGTATTTGGCTATGGTTCTTCGTACCATTTTGACTTTGAATTTTTCTTGTATCATCTCAAGGAGTTTCATATCGCTGAGAGGTTTTTCTCTGTTTTCGTTTTTGATAAGACTCACCACAAAATCTTTGATGGCGGCGTTGCTGACATCTTCATCTATGGCAGTGGTGAAGAAATCTTTCATCGCTAAAACACCTCTGTCACATGCTATGTATTTGTTGGCTATGGCACGGCTGATAGTTGAGGGGTTATGTCCAAACTCATCGGCTAGCATTTTAAGTGTGAGTGGCATTATCTGCCCACCTGTAAAAAACTCATACTGATACTCAACAATCATAAGTCCCACTTTATAGAGTGTCGCTTTTCTCATCTCAAGAGCATCTACGAGGGATTTTGCCTCTTTGATTTTTTCCTTGATAAAATCGTGTTTTACACCATAGTCTGTATCGATGGTGATAGCAGGGTAGTAGGCATCATTGAGTTGTACTTCTATCTGGTTTTCATCATTAAAATATATCATCAAATCGGGAACGATTTGGGCGGAATCTTCCTGATATTCCAAGTTAGGAGGGTTTTTAAAGGTTGAGAGGATATGCATCACTTCGTTAAAATAGTTTTCTTTGGAGTAGTTGTGTATGTTTTGTAAATCGTTAATGATTGTAACTGCCAGAGGGTAGGCTGCATCACTTATCTCTGAGTTGTCAAGTTGAAATAAAAAGGACTCAGCTAAGTCTTTAGCTCCAATCCCCAAAGGTTCTACATAAGCAAAACGCTGACGCACTTTTTCAAAACTTTTTTCATCTATTGCGTGTTGTTGACAAAAATCAAGGGTATTCCCTTCATAGTAACCGTTTTCATCCAGATTGGCTACAACAAACTGTGCTATCTCTTGAGAGATGGGAGTTGGAAAGAGAGAAGATGAGAGTTGCTCATCTAAAACATCATAGAGTGTTTTGTGTTGAATTGTAAGTGCTTCTATCTGCTGTGTTCTTGAGTTACTAACACTGCGAGATATAACTTTTCGAGGAATCTTCTTTTCAAAATCTTCTTCATAACCTGACTTCACCTCTATAACAGGATTGGCTTCCACGAAGGGTGCCATCGCTTCACCCAAATCGGAGAGTGATGAATGCAAAATAGGGAGCCAGTTACGCAGTGTGTTGGAGAGTTTGTGTTTGGTTTCAACTGCTTGTGTCTGTCGTAATGCTCCCATCTATCATACCACCTTAGAGTTTAAAACTCTCACCAAGGTAGTGTTTCCTTACATCGGCATTTTGGCTGATCTCATCACTTGTACCGCTTGCAAGCAGTTCACCTGATTTGATAACATAGGCTCTGTCACACACATCAAGGGTTTCACGTACATTGTGGTCGGTGATAAGCACGCCTATCTCATACTCTACAAGCTGTTTAATGACTTTTTGAATATCCATTACAGCAATAGGATCAACCCCTGCAAAAGGTTCATCTAAAAGGAGAAATTTGGGATGATTCACCAATGCACGGGCAATCTCAACACGACGACGCTCGCCACCTGAGAGGCTGACCCCTTTTCTGTATCGAATCGGCTCGATATTAAACATATCCAAAAGCTCTAAGATACGCTCCTCTTGTGCTTTTTTATCTTTAATACTTACCTGTGCGGCAACCAAAAGGTTCTCCTCAACTGTTAAGTCTTTAAAGATGGAAGCCTCTTGAGGAAGATAGCCTATCCCTTTTAGGGCACGTACATGTAAAGGTTTGCCGATAAGGTCTTCATCATCAAAATAGACTTTTCCGTCACTTGCATCGACAAGTCCACATATCATATAAAATGTGGTTGTTTTTCCTGCACCATTTGGTCCAAGAAGCCCTACAACTTCACCGCTTTTGACCTCAAGGCTCATCCCTTTGACTATCTCTAAATCTTTGATTTTCTTTTTTAAATCGACTGCTTTTAGTGTGTGCATAGTGTGTACTCTCTTGTATTGGCATCTGTTTTTTTGATAGTTATCTCCATCACTTCCATTCCTGCTAAGAGTAGTAACTCTTTGAGTGTATCATCTCCCCACTCTATAAAATGAAGCCCCTCTTTTTCAAGCTCTTCAAGCATACCGAGTGAGAGAAAATGCTCTAAACCGTGGTTGTAGATGTCGTAATGGAAAAGTTTTTCACCGTAACATTGTTGGAGTGAGAATGTGGGGGAGGTGACATCCTCTGTGACTCCGAGCTTTTTGGCTATGTGTTTGACAAGGGTGGTTTTTCCCGCAGCTAAATCACCCCGTAAAATTACAACACCACTTGGAAAATTTCTAATGATATCTTCTGCTAAAGTATCAAGCTCATTGAGTGTTAAAGTGTAGCTTTTTTTCATAGTTTGTTCGATATCTCTACAATCTGTTTGAGTTTTTTCATTCCCCTATGTGTTGCTAATGCTTCACGTGCCATCTCCAGTCCGTCTTGCATATCACGTGCTAAAGAATCTACCGTTAAAGAAGCTGCAGTATTGAGCAGCACTATATCTCGTTGTGCGTCTGTTGCCTGATTTTTGAAGATATTAAGCATAATGTTTGCATTTGCTTTAGCATCACCGCCGGCTATCGCTTCAAGAGGTGCGAGTTTGATGCCGTAGGCTTGAGGGTCTATCTCAAACTCTTTGAGTTCGTTGTTTTTGAGTTGTGCGGCGTATGTGATACCACTAATACCTATCTCATCCATCCCCTCAGCAGAACTCACTACAAGTGCACTTTGGGCTTTGTTGATTTGTAGAGCCTGAGCCATTTTAGAAACAAAAGTTTTGTCAAACACACCGAGCATATATTTTTTGACACCTGCGGGATTGGTAAGGGGTCCTAGAACATTAAACACTGTTTTGGTATCTATTGATTTTCTTACAGGCATGATAAATTTCATAGCAGGGTGATGGTTTTGTGCAAACATAAAACACCATCCAGCATCTTGTAAAAGTGTGGCATTTTGTTCTGTACTCAAATCAAGTCGAATACCGAGTGCCTCTAATACATCGGCACTACCACTTTTTGAGGTGATGGAGCGGTTTCCGTGCTTGGCAACGGTTGCTCCACACGCAGCGGTAAGAATGGAAGTAGTAGAAGATATATTAAAAGAGCCTATCTTGTCACCTCCTGTTCCTACGATGTCTATGGCACGGTTGCGTGTTGCTTCATCTATGGGAAGCGGTATAGCAAAAGAGCGCATCACATCTGCAGCCGCAGCTATCTCCTCTACAGGAGTGTTTGCATCAAGCTTTAAAGAGAGTAAAAACTCTCTCATCTGCTCATCACTCATTTTATGTTCAAAAAGTTTTGTAAACTCTGCGTGTGCTTCATCGTACTTCATGAAACTTCCTTTATATACTCATGTTGGAGTGATTTTGGTGTTGATTTGGTTGTAGGGATTTGTAGCACCTCATACTTTTTTGCACCGCTGAGGTAGTTGATGGTGATGATGCTTCCCACCTCCACATTTTTACTCGCTTTAGCGATTACACCGTTTAGCTCGACAACACCGTTTGCTATCATATCTTGAGCAACGGAGCGTCTTTTGGTAATGTTGACCGAATTTAAAAATTTATCTATTCTCATACTTTGGTTATCCAAATAATTTTTAGTTATTGTAGGGTAAAAAAACTAAAAGAAATCTAATAAATGAAGAAAGTTGGAACATTTTTTGCATTCTTTAGTGCTTCAATTTAAAAATAGTATAAAATATATTGAAATCTATCGCATATTTATTCTATAGCGATATACTTAGCTACTTAAAAAAAAGGTCTTTATCTATGGAAAAAAAAGTTTTAAAAACAACTTCTGGAGTGAAAATCAACTTTGTTGGTGCGGTTGAGAAGCAAAAAATTGTGACAATGGTACAAAACTGTTCAACAGGGAAATGTGAGTGTATGAGTGATGATACAAAAGCAAAGATAACCAATATGGAAGTAAGCGGGGCTGATGGTGATGTGAAGCTTGAGCTTGAGGGTGATATATCGGCACAGGAGATTCAAGAAGCATTGGAAAAATCAAAGGTGATAAACTCTTAGATGGATTTTGACTTTTCTAACACACCACTTTTGGGTATTTACACGCAACTGAAAAACCATCTCAACACGCAAGAGAGAGTCTCTTTTAAGGTTGTAAACCCTGATAATTTTTCTTCAACCTATAATGGAACTATTGTTAAAGTAGCAAAAGGTGAAGCACTTTATCGTGGGTATAAAACATGGGTAGATTTGGCACATACACTAGGGTGTAAGATGCTGACCCCTGTGGTGATAGATGATGATTTTATCCTTGTCAAACTCCAAAAACTCCAAGTTGAGAGCTTTCATAGTGTCGATGCTTCTAAAGAGGAGAAATATGGTGTTGATTCTATCTTTGCTCATATCCATAAAAATGAGGAATTTGCTTTTTTACACGCCTACACGCAAGCGTTGCACAATGTAAACCTTCCAACACGCAAGAGGATTCTCAATCTTGGTATCAACAGTGGTGATGAGTTTGAACTTATCAAAAAGGTGAGTGAAAATTTTTCTACTTATGAGCTTGTAGGCATAGACTACTGCCACTCAGCCATCCAACACGCAAGACAAAAGTTTCAAAATGACAAGAATATCACTTTCTATGCACATGATATTAATAAACTTAGCTCCCTTGAACTTGGCAGGTTTGATTTGCTTATCTCCATAGGAACGCTTCAAAGTACTACACTAAGTTTTCAAAAGGTGTTGATGGATATGGTACAAAACCATCTTTATAAAGAGGGAAGTATTATCTTAGGGTTTCCAAACTGTCGCTGGATAGATGGGGAGATGATTTATGGTGCAAAGATGAGAAACTATAACTTTTCTGAGATGTCCAATCTTTACAAAGATGTCAATTTTGCAAAAAAATATCTCCAACAAAAAAAGTTTCGTGTGACTATTACGGGGAAAGATTATATTTTTATAACGGCTACTTCGATACGCTAACTCATAATGGAGCGTATCAAAATTGCATAGTGCATAATAAAAAGATTGACAAAAAAGATATACATTGAAGTACCTCGAGAGAAAAAGTTTTGGAGTTTTGTTCTCTCTTTACCATTTGTTTTATATGCAATAACAAAATGGATAACTGTTGCAATAATCAATGTTAAAATCAGCAGTAATTTTATTTTAAGGTAAGAAACAACAATATTTTCGTTCCCGTTTATAAGCATATCGAGCAAGCCGTCATTAATAATCATCACGATACCGCTTAGTAGAAGTATAATCAAAGAAAAAACTTCAAAATAACCAAAGATAGGACCAACATGAGGGTAAACTTCTTTTTGTTTCTGTTTATCTCTTAGTGTTACTCCAAGAACAAACATAAAAATAGAACCACCAATCCATGCTATTGCAGCAAAGAGGTGAAAATGTATAAACCAATCTTCCAAAAAACAACCTTTAGTTAAGTAATTATAAAACGATATTGTATCACTTTTAACATTGAGTTAATACCGCTTTGATAAAGTATGGAACTATAATATAAAATCAGGAGTTTATCATTGATAAAAGTCAATAGATAATATTAAAGTTTCTCTAGTCTAATCCTACAATCTTTTTAATATTTTTCATAAGTGAGCTTGAAGATGTTGTTGTTTCTTGGTCGCTGTTACTCTTTTGTTCTTTTAATTGGGGAACAAAGAGATCTGCTGGTGGTTCATTTTCTGGTGTACCATCTACATTGATTACTGAAAGTTCTGGATGAATCAACTCTCTGAGCTTTTTTTGCACTACCATTTTGGTTGTCATAAGACTCATAGAACATCCAGAACAGGCACCTGCCAAACGGATATATACTTTACCATCTTTGACACCCAAAAGCTCAATGCTTCCTCCATGTGATGCTATGTATTCATTTACTTTCGGTAAATAGTGTTGTACTGCTTCATATAAATCTTCATCTAAAAAAGTCATAGTGATCCTTTTGTTTTTTAAATTATACTGAGTAATAATAAATATTATATAAGATTATTGATGTAGATTTACTAATAAGGTGTACAATTAAAAAAGGATAATAAAGGTAATATAAGATAATATCTACTTAGAGGAGTAAGTTAATGGATATGACAGAGATATTTTTACGAAGTGTTAAAGATGTATTGAGTTGGAAAGTTATAAAAATTACATTAATGGTAAGTATCCCGTTAATGGTGTTATGGTTGATTTTGGGGATACTTTTATGGGATAGTCTTATCTCTTTAAGTATCTCTTTTATAGATTGGATACCACTTTCTATATTAAAATCGAACCTTGCTTTTATCTTGGGTGGTTTTATCTGGTTTCAGACAGTGATAGTCACGTATGCTATTATTTTTGCTATAGGTAATGTTGCTATATTTAAATATATGGATCAAAAAAAATATGAATATTTTAGTATAGTAACCATCTTGCTTGTCGCACTTTTTTGGACACTTTTTATGTTCTTTAACTGGGATATGGTTTTTAGTCAAGTCAAACATATACTTACATGGTTTCCTGTAGAGACTTTGGAAAAAGGGAGTGCATTTTTACTTATAATTATAGCATTATATAATTTTTTCATTGTTTCATTGGCGCTTGTCCTTTTGATGGTACGTAAACCATTTTTAGAAGAGATTCAGGAAAAAGATTATCCGTATGAAGTGCCTCAAGAGAATAATGCAAACTACATGAAAGCAATATCTCGAGATATTGTGATCTTTTTTGTATTACAAATTCTCCTTTTTCCACTTTTCTTTCTTCCATTTATTAATGTGATAGTGCAGTTGTTTTTATGGGCATGGTTGATAAGAGAATCTTATTTTTTAGCTGCATCATCTTTGTATGCAACACAGGAAAATATAGATTTTTATAAAGAGCAAAAATTTACGATGTGGGGTATTGCTATTATGAGTTCTATGCTTAATTTTGTTCCTGTTGTCAATATTTTAGCACCGTTTTTTACACTCCTTTTATATTTTCACTGGGTTATGCAAAAACGTTACTATAACTGGAATAATGCTGAGTAATATTATTAGATATATAAAGGAGAATGAAAGATGCAGGGTTTTTTAAAAAAAATCACAGACTGGATGATAGAAAAAGAGGAGGAGGCGGCTAAAAAGTGTGCTATTCCTATGGAAGAGATAGAGTATCAGATCGCTAAAGTGGAAGCACAAAAGCAAAAAGTGCAAGAGGAGTATGAAGAGGCTATGAGAAATCTTGATAGTATACTTCAAAAGTTGCATAAAATAAAAAATATAGAAACAATTCGTTGTCAAAATGAGAAAAATTAAATCAAAATGATGTTAATATATACTTATATAGATAAAGGAGTTTTCAATGGCTGATGCAGTGATTAAAGAATTAGCAGCACGCAAGGCGGAGATAAAAAAAGAACTAGAGCTACTTTTTAAAGCAAATATGAAAATAACAGACTGGGATGTTCCAGAGGCTGATGATGAAGAGGCAGCACGTATCTTATGGCGTATCATGAAAGAAACTCTTGATGAGATAAAGCAAGATATTGATGCTGGAAAATATAAAAACAACTAAAAAGGAAAAAATTTATGAGTAAACACACACAACATTTAGAAAAAATAAAAGATGCTATTAAAATCGCTCCACTTAGTGAAGATCAAAAAAGTGACAGTATGAAAAGAGTTGAAGAGTGGGCTTTGGAAGATAAAGCGTTTGGTACACTGAAAAATGAACTTGTAGAGATTAGTGAATATTTTGAAACACTTTTTGCTGAGATGGGATTAAGCAAATAGATATGCAAATAGTTGTAGATGCTCTAAGAAAAAAGGGTAAGCTTTTTAAAAAGATGCAAGAGATTGCTCCAAAAGAGCTAGGGATTCGTAATAGATTGAAAATTTACAGCGCAACAGATACCTATGGCTATTTTTGGGCGATATTTGCAGTGAGTCAAAAAAGCAGACTATTAATGAAGGATGTACATAAATTTGAAGAGATATATACAAAACTCACACTTTATTGTGATCATAACTTTAAACACAAGGTTCTTTTTGTAGATGCTCCTTTATGTTCCAAAGCACAAAAAGCATTTAAAGAAGCTGGCTGGAAGTTACAATAATGGTCTTATGTGATATTGGCAATACTTCATACCATTTTCTTGATGGTGATGAAGAGTTTAAAAAAAGTGTCAAAACATTTAATCCTCTTGAGATAAAAGAGAGGGTATGTTATATTTCGGTCAATCAAAAGGTCAAAAAGCAACTCCAAGGACTTGAAAACTGGAGTGATCTTTCGAGCTTTATAAACACGCAACCCTATTATGAAACGATGGGGATTGATCGTATCTTTGCATGTGAAGCGGTGCATCATGGTATCATCATAGATGCGGGAAGTGCGCTCACTGTTGATGTGATGAAAGATGGTGTATTTGAGGGTGGTTTTATCTATCCTGGGCTTCATGCTATGATGCATACCTACGCAACAATCTCTCCTGCACTCAATTACTCATTTAACTTTGAGGTAAATTTGGATAAAATGCCAAAAAATTCACAAGATGCGATTAGTTATGGATATCTAAAGACACTTTATTCTGAGGTGATGTCACATAGTCTACCTGTTATTTTAACAGGTGGTGATGCTTTGGCGTTCCATAAACTATTTAAACACGCAACTGTGGATGAGATGTTGATATTTAATTCGATGAAAAAGATTATACAAAAGGCAGATATATGCTAACAGTTGCACTTCCAAAAGGGCGTATAGCAAAAGAGACATTGGAGATTTTTGAGACTATTTTTGGTGATAGTTTTAAATTTGATGACAGAAAACTTATTTTAGAGACACCAAACTTTCGTTTTTTACTTGTAAGAAATCAAGATGTAGCTACCTATGTGTACCATCAAGCAGCAGATATTGGTGTAGTGGGGCTTGATACATTAGAAGAGCAGGGACTTGATGTTGTTCGTTTACTTGATCTTCGACGTGGTATATGTAAAGTTGCCATAGGGATGAAAAAAGGTGAAAAGCTAGATCTTACAAAACCTGAACTCAAAGTTGCTTCTAAAATGGTAAACATCACTAAACGCTACTTTGAAGAGAGAGCTGTGAGTGTGGAGATTATCAAGCTTTATGGTTCTATTGAACTTGCTCCTCTGATTGGTCTAGCTGATATGATTGTTGATATTGTAGAAACTGGTACAACAATGAAACAAAACGGCTTGGAAGTTGTTGAAGATATTATGACAAGTTCTACCTACTTAATTGCAAACAAAAATTCTTACATTGCCAAAAAAGATGAAGTGCTTGATATTTATGAAAAAATTAACAAAGTGATTAAAGCGGAGCAAAACGCCTAATATGACTAATCTTGACCTATATGCAAAAGCGGAACACCTTTTAGGGATAGAAGAAGCAACAGAAGCACTTTATGATCTTTACAGAAGTGAACTTGATGATTATAAAGTAAAGACCCTCTTAGATGTAGGGTGCGGACGTGGTGGCTTTATGCGTCGTATGGAGAGTGATGGTGTTAAGTGCAAAGGTGTTGATCTAAGCTCTTTGATGGTTCAAGAGTGTAGGGATCAAGGGCTTGATGCAGAGTGCATAGATGTAAAAGATGTTGCAGGTACTTATGATGCTGTTGTGAGCATTTTTGATGTGCTTAATTTTATGAACACGCAAGAGCTAGAGGTTTTTTTAGATGCCATAGCTGATAAAATGGATGAGAACAGTATTTTTATAGCTGATATCAACACTCTTTATGGTTTTCAAGATGTGGCAGAGGGAACAATGAGTAATGATGCTGATGATGAGTTCTTGAGTGTAGATGCAGTGTTTGAAGATAATGAACTTCATACAAAATTCACTCTTTTTGAAAAAAATGATGATGGATGCTACACAAAGTACCAAGATACAATAGTGCAGTATTTTCATAAAATAGAGTTTTTCAAAAAACATAAAAAGCTGAAACTCATAGATAAACAAACTTTTTCACTCTATGATGTGGAAGATAAAACACTTTTAATTTTTAAAAAGCGTTAATGTTACAAAAGTAGCAATGAAAAAAAGATGATTGCCATATAATGGCATTAAATTAAAACAAAGGACAAATATATGAGCAAACATAAATCGAAAATCGAAAAAGTATTTACACATCCGATTTCTGGGAATATTGATGTAAAAAAACTTTTAAGTGCATTAGAGCATTTTGGTGCAGAGGTTGATTTAACAAAAGAGCATCACGCAAAGATTCACTACAATGATAAAACGTTCTCTTTACCACTACCACATGGAGATCAGTCACTTTCAAAAGATGCAGTTGTAGAGCTTCGCCACTTTTTAGAAGAGGTTGGTTTAACACCTGATAAACTTTAAAAAGTAGAGGGCTTGGCTCTTAAAAAACTATCGCTTCATAAGTATAGAGTGTTGCATCTTTGCAATGCTCAGGAGCAATACCTGCTTTTTCAACACAACAGCTTCTGACAAACTCCTCTTTATCCCATTTCATATCAGTAGCTACTTGCGGCAGGTATGTACCATTTTTATTGCCATACTCTACATATATGCCATGTTTTCCAACAACAACATCATCAATACTGCTTACTTTTTTACGAGGTGTTAGAACCGATATTTCAATCTCTATATCGCTAAGCTCCTCTTTTGTAACAGGATGGAAACGGGTATCGTAGCGTGAAGCGGCAATAGCCATATCGATGATCACTTCATAAAGAGGTTGGTTGGGTTCAAATCTTCCGATACATCCTCGAAGTTTGCCATCTTTGTTCAGTGTGACAAAGGCACCAAGATGCTGGTTGAATTTTGGTGCTATTTTAGCAGGGTCGATATGGAGCTTTTTATTTTCTAAAACAGCTTCATAGAGTGCAAGTTTAGCTATCTCTTTGAGCTGTTTTTTCTCTTCATCACTGAGAGTAAATGTTGTTTCATTAGTGTTTGTATCGTGTTGTTTATAAACACGCAATGCACCATAACCGACAACTCTGTCCTTTTCTCCATAAGGGGAGTCTCCAGAGTTTTTATACTCTAAGAGTTCATAAACATAATTCTTATTTTGTGTAAGATGCAGGAGTGTAAGTACACTTGCCCATCCACATGCTGATGTCTGAAGATTTTCAATATCTGCTTTCTCATTGGCGATGATAGCCTCTATAAACTCTTGCGTGTTATTTGTACTCAAAGCTTGAAGCAGGTTCATATCCACTTTGTAGGCATCTTTGTAACTAGGGTAGTGAGAAAGGTCGGTACTGATAACAAAAAGGTTGTCATCATCCTCAAAATAGGGCTCAAGTACATGGGAGAGCTGTGTAATTGTTTCAAGTTCTGATGATGCTAAAATGATAGGAACAATGGTAAAATCATTGTTGTAAATATATTGCAAAAACGGAAGTTGAACCTCTAGGGTGTGCTCTTTTGCATGTGCTTGAGGTTTATAGGTGATAAATGAGTTGTTTTTAATAAGCTCATTAGCGATATCGCTATCTACTTTTACTTCACCAAGAGGAGTTTTGTAGTTTCCTTGATTATAGATGGAGACACCACCAAAATTAATATGGTGACTTGAACCAAGTAAAAAGATGGTTTTGTACTTTTTGTGTAGTGTTTTATAGGCATACGCTGCAACATTCGCAGAAAATAGATATCCAGCATGGGGAACAATAATGGCTTTGACATCCTCTTGTGGCATATCTTTTGCCTGGGTAAGAGCTTGCTCTATCACCATTTTCAGTTCAGAAGGATTACTTGGGTAAAAAGTACCTGCAACTGCTGCTTCGCGTGTTGTAGCATCTAATGTTTGTGTCATCATAAGTACTCCTAAAATAAAAGTTATTATTCTAAGAGTACTATACATCTTTTTATCTTAAATTAGTTTACATCTGCTCTTGGTGTTTTAGCATTTGATGCTGGAAGCATAGGGAGTCTTACATATGGTTTTTTCCCATCAAGTGCACCTAAGAATGTTTCAATAGATGTAACCTCTTTCTCAGTAAGTTTTTTACCAAGTTGAATACGAGCCATCTCTTTGATAGCACCACGAAGTGTTTTTACCATTCCGTTATGGAAATATGGAGCTGTTTCAGTAACATTTCTTAATGTTGGTACTTTTACCATACCATTTGCATCACCTTTAAAGTCTCCTACATTCATATATTTATATTCAGCAGTAACATTCATTGGTGCCATACCACCACCAACACCTACACCATTATGACATGAAGCACATCCAACCTGGATGAAAGTTTTTAGACCCTCTTTTTGCTCTTTTGTCATGGCACTAGGACAACCGTTCATAAACTTATCAAACGCTGCAGGAGTAACTAGTGTACGCTCAAAAGTTCCTATCGTATCTGCTACTTTTTTGAAAGTGATTTTTACATCTTTTCCATACGCTTTTTTAAATGCTTTGATATACTCAGGCATAGATGTGATTACTGCTACTATATGTTCTGGTGTCGCTGCCATCTCTGGAGTTGCTTGGATAGGGCCTTGTGCTTGATCTTCCAAGTCTGGACTTCTACCATCCCAAAACTGCTTGTCGTTAAATACAGCATTGTACACTGTTGGAGAGCTTAGGTGGTGTGGATTGGCTGTCCATTTATGACCGATTGCAGCTTCCATACCGTCATCTCCACCTTTGCTTAGGTTGTGACAAGTGTTACATGAGATAAGACCACTTTTTGAGAGACGCGGATCGAAATAGAGTTTTTTACCAAGTTCAACCTTTGCTTTTGTGATAGGGTTCTTTGGATTGTCGATTAGCTTTAAAAGTTCAGTTTGTGATTCTGGTATAGCTTGAAGACCTGCATCTTTTGCTTGTTGGACAAGTGAAGACGCCATAAGTGTTGATGCAGTAAATGCTGCGATAAGTAGAGTTTTTTTCATCTCTTTTTTCCTTGCTAAGTTTTTTTAAAAGATAATTATTATCTTTAATTGACAGAATTATATCACTTGCAAACTTAAAAGATAATTATTTTCCTTTAATGAAGTTAAGAGCACTTTTTACGGCATTTATATATGATAATGTTTTTGCTTTATTTTGGTAAGCTATATCAAAAGCTGTGCCGTGATCGACAGAGGTACGGATGATGGGAAGATTGAGTGAGATATTGACACTCTCATCAAAGTAAAGAGCTTTTAAAGGTGCTAGACCCTGGTCATGATACATTGCTATAAAGTAGTTGAAGTTTTTTCTAAAAGAGGGGGTAAAAGCGATATCAGGAACAACGCAACCTTTAAACAACTCTTTGCCTATCTCTTTGTTTATAGTTGCTATTGCGTGTTCTATTTCTCTCTCTTCATCACCCAGGACACCATTGTCACCTGCGTGTGGATTTAATCCCAAAACAGCTACTTTTTTATCCCCTATACTTGCATGAAAATCACGAAAAAACTGTATCAGTCTTGCGTGTTGTATGGTAGATGGAACCTGTGCAAGGGGGATATGCTCTGTATAAAGAGCTACAAACATTTGGGGACATCCAAGCATCATAATAGCCTCTTTGTCAAAGTGTTGACGAAGCAGGTCGGTATGCCCTTTATACTTAAGTCCCGCTTGCATCCATGCTTCTTTATGTATGGGCATTGTGACTAGGGCATCTGCTTTTTGTGTCTCACATAGTTTAATGGCTTTCATAAATGAGTCATAAGAATAGCGACCACTTTGTGAATCAACTTTACCTGCTTGAATCGTAAAATCACCATCAACCTCACATAGATGAAAATCGTTTGGGAGTTGCGTGTTTAAAAGTTTAGCAGCTTGAGTAAGCATCTGTTTGTTTATACAGTAGATGGGTTGGCATATCTTTTTTATATCTTCATGGGTTTTGAGTGCTATCTCAATCCCTACACCATTTAAATCACCGACACTGACAGCTATGCGAGGTTGCGTGTTCATCTTGTAGTGAGTTTTTTCATCTCAATCACAGCCTCTTTAAGTCCTGTAAATACACTGCGTGCTATGATGCTTTGTCCAATGTTAAGCTCTACAATCTCTTCAATCTTCATCATCTCATGGACATTATGGTAGTTTAGACCGTGACCAGCTGCTACTTCAAGACCAAGTTTTTTTGCGTGTTTGGCAGCGATTTTTAACTCCTGAAGTGATTTTTCAAGTTGTGATGCGAGTTCATAACGTGGAAGTTCTAACTCCTCGATAGAGTGGTTGGAGTAGGGGAGTGAGGAGTTGAGCATCGCAAAAAGGTTGGCAAAATGACCCGTATGAAGCTCCACCATCTCAGCACCCAACTCTTTAGACTTCTCCATCGCTTCAATAGTTGGATCAACAAAAAGTGAAACAGGGATGATGGCATCGTGAAGATACTCTATGGCATAGCGTACTTCATCTTCAAGCCCTACAACATCAAGTCCACCTTCTGTAGTAACCTCTTGACGTTTTTCAGGTACTAAGGTAGCACGGTGTGGTTTGTTTTGTGCGACAATGGCTAAAATATCTTTGTTGATAGAACACTCCAAATTGATGGGAACTTTTGAGAGCATCATAATATTTTGGACATCTATGTCTTGAATGTGGCGTCTGTCTTCTCTTAAATGAATGGTTATCTGGTCAGCTCCCGCTTCACACGCAACATAAAGAGCCTGTAAAATATCGGGGTCGTTTACCTCTCTTGCTTCTCTTAAAACTGCTACATGGTCGATGTTGACACCTAGTTTCATCTTAGTCATTGTGTTTTCCCTCTTTGACATCGTTGTAAAATGCAAGATATTTCTCTTCTAGGTTTTCATGGTTTGTTTTTTCACCAATGTGTACCTCTACAGTATAGGTGTTGTCATAAGGTGCATTTTTAAATACTTTTTCAAGCTCATCGTTGATATAGACAGGCACAACTGAGAGTTTATTTGCCTTGGCTATTTTTGCTGCACCACTTTGGAAACGGTGAATCCCTTTACCTTTAAAGCGTTCCCCTTCTGGAAAGATGTAGAGGTTCATATCATCTACTTTGGCAAAGGTATTTTTTATGGTTTTAAAAAATGTGAGTAAACCGCGTTTATTTTCCAAATCTACACTGATACATCCGCTGTACTGGAAAAACTTTCCATAGATAAGATCATCAAAGAGTTCCTGTTTTGCTATCCATGTACCGTTTTTTTTACCAAGTGAAAAGATATGTTCCATCACAAGGATATCTAAAAGGGAACGATGGTTGATAGCATATAAAATTTTATCCTCTTTTGGAAGTTCACCTACGATTTTAACGTCAATATTTAAAAAATCAAGCACTTTGTTTGAGTAGGACTGTCTGTCTAGTGAAAGTTGTTGGTAGCCATATTTGAGTGTGATAAATGGATGAAAATAGGTTTGCTTAAATATTTTGATATACTTTAAACCAAGTCCTATCATATATGCAAATTTGCCAAGGTCTTTAAACATTATTAGAAATCTCCCTATGTTAAAAGGGAGATTATAACGAAAAAAATTTAACAATATTTAGGAAGTTTGTTTTTTAAGAGTCATTTCTGTCTCCATCAATCGTATCTCATCATTTGCCGAGATTCTGATGGTATCATCTGCTTTGAGCCTTTTTTTATCTATTTTTTTCGGATAGTCAAAGTTGTTTAAAATATGTTTGATGGTATTGATACGTGCTTTTTTCTTGTTGTCTGAACGGATGATAGTCCAAGGTGCATGGTCCGTATGGGAAGCTAAAAGCATAGAGTATTTGGCTATGGTGTATTTGTCCCATAAATCTTGAGACTTTTCATCAACAGGGGAGAGCTTGTACTGTTTAAGTGGATCTGTTTTTCTTTTTTCAAACCGTTTTTTCTGCTCTTTTTTACTGACAGAAAAGTAAAATTTAAAGATTTTGATATCGGAGTTTACAAGCATCTTTTCAAACTCTGGTACCTCATGTAAGAACTCTTTATGTTCCTCTTGTGTACAAA
>Ga0256837_1001470_pt1 | contig 16231 bp, 16 predicted proteins | sample 4562384metaG_FD_185976 | JGI IMG/M metagenome (GOLD analysis project Ga0256837, IMG submission 185976) | Hydrothermal vent microbial communities from Guaymas Basin, Mexico - 4561-384 | ecosystem: Environmental > Aquatic > Marine > Hydrothermal vents | place: Mexico: Guaymas Basin | collected...
AAAACCTTGGAAAGAAATAAATGCCCTCAGCAACTTTTTCGGAGTTATTAAGCTATACTTGTAAGATAAATTTATAAAAGTTAAAGAACTGATTGATGGGCATTTATTTCTCAAGTCGGTCGTTATGAGTCTATTATAAGCACCTGCTTTAAGATAAAAAATGCTAAAATCTAAGAAATAGTAGTTGGATTACAAAATACTCGTAATCTTAAAAAATTAAAAAAAGTTAGTATCAAATAATTAATAAAGAACATTTAACTAAGAATATGCAAAAGGATAACAATGAATTTTTTAAATAAAATTTTTGAAAGTGTGACAAATAAATTTCTTATTATGTCATTAGTTGGCTTTTTAGTATATGCCAATTTACCGAATGAATACATAACAAGTAAAAATATAATAAATTCCATTAGTAGTTTACTACTTATTACTGCACTTTTTGATGTTTTTTTAAAAAAAGAATATTTATCAGAACTATCAAACCATATTATTAATGGTTTTTTTGCAAACAAATCTTCTTTAAAATTATTAAAAAAAAATGATGTTATTGCTTCTACAAAAAATATGATTAACTTCTTGGCTGAAGATTTACATCCTAATTTAAGAGAAAAATTCAAATATAGAGCAGCACGATATTTTGTAGATATATTTAATTCTGATAATGATGAACTCTTACATACATTTTATGATAAGTATAATTTAACTATTGCAATAAATAAGAAGAATGAGGATGAAAATTTTTTAATTACCGAATATGAGTTGGCATATACACTTATTAATAATTCTACTCAACCGATAAAGCATGATATTTTTAAAAAAAGAGGTATGAAAAAAGCTTTTATTGATATGAATACAAATGTAATTGAGATAGAAAAACTTATTGTGATTAAAGATGGTATAAATGAAAATATTGATATTACCACTCTTGTTCAAGCTGAAGTACCCATTCCAGAACAAGTTTCTATAAATAATAAAGAAGAGATAAAAGTTTTAACAATATTTAAAGATGGAAAACCATTAGAAATAGAATTTGAAAAGACTCTTGAAGTAAAAAAGAAAATAAGAATAAAAGTAGCACTTAAAGATGTTGTGTATAGCTGCCACTTTAATAGAGTGGCTTCTACTGTCGATATTACTTTTATAGATGAAAATGCTAGTAATATTCATGTATTAAATGGTTTTGCTTTTATTAATAAAGATAAAATTGATATAGAAGATACAAGAAAGCAAAACAAAAGAATAAAAGTTAATGATCTTGTATTTCCACTAGATCAAATAAGTTTCATTTCTACAAGGCATTAGTAAAAGTATGGTAAAGTAACACTTAATTTTAGGTACACTAGTTGCTTTAAGTTGTAAAATAGTAACATACACTTTTAAGGTGAGTTGCAATAAAATTATCATTTTTTCTTGAATGATGATTTAAAAAAAGGAGAATAGATGAAGAAATTATTAGAATGGGAAGAGTGGGATAATAAAGGTTGTCGCAAAAGCCAAATCGGTTGGAAATAGAATATAAATTATAAATTTGAGTTGCCCTCGGCTAAGTTTTCTTAGTTTGAGGGTTTTTTTATGCAAAATTTTATGGCTACTTACACAATTTTCCCTTTTTTTATAAAAAAGTAAAAACTCTTAAATCTACAAGAACAAACCTGACTCCAATTATAACTGCTAAACTATAAAGAACACGACATCATAACAAAAACGAGGAGCCAATAATTTACTCTAGCGAGTAAATCACGGCTCACGATTGCCGTTATATCCAAGAATCTACAGAAACAGAAATTTGGATATACCTATTGTAAATGGGTGAAATTAATTTAATGGAGGTCTCTCAAATGAAGAGATTTATACTTAGTGTTTTACTTTTTGGTTTAATGGCATTGTTTACAGGATGTGCTAATAAAGTTCCTGCATATACGATTTCTACAAATAATGTAGTTAATTTACAAGGTCTTTCAAAAGATAATGGTAAAGTTAATTTAAATAACTTTACAGATTCAGGAAGAGATGAATCAAAAGTTATGTGTAGATTAGCTACTCCAGTTGGAACTGTAAGTGGTGAAACATTTGCTTCTTATATTGAAAATGCTTTTAAAAAAGAATTACTTGTAGCTGGAATGTATGATCCAAAATCAAATGTTACTATTTCTGCAAACTTAGATAAGGTTTATGGAAGTACAACTTTAGGTAATGCTTATTGGGAATTCACAATAACAGTAAAATCTTCAAATAGAACTAGCTATAAAGTAAATTCAAGATATGACTATGAATCAAGTTATATGGCAACTTCTGCATGTTCTGAAATGCAACGCTCATTTGTGCCAGCAGTACAAAAACTTATAGGGGATATTGTTCAAAATCCTAAATTTGTTAGTTTATTAAAGTGATATAACAAAACAGAGTAGCCAATAACCGATATACTATTTTCTAACGAAAACTCAGTATTAGTATAGAATAAAAATTTCTAAAAAAAGTACATACGAGCCAATAAATTACCTAACGGCAATTTATTGGCTATCTTCAACCGTTAATATATATAAAATATTTTTAACTATACTAAACCATTAGTTTACTATTTAATAATTATCCACTATAATTCCATCAATTAAATTAAGGATATAAAATGTTTGGAAGAACTGAATTAAAAAAATATGAACTAAGTGAAGATGAGTTAAATAAACTTCAATGGGCTAAAGTAACAACTGCTAAGGGTGTTATGTATATTAAACTATTTAACCATGAAACTCCAAATACTGTTGCAAACTTTGCACACCTTGCAAATACAGGTTTCTATGATGACCTTAGTTTTCATCGTGTGATTCCAGGTTTTATGGCTCAAGGTGGTTGTCCTCAAGGAACAGGAACTGGTGGACCAGATTGGGCTATTGCTTGTGAAACAGACTTAAATACTTCTAAACATAGAAAAGGAAGTTTATCTATGGCTCATGCTGGACCAAATACTGGTGGAAGCCAATTTTTCATCTGTTTTGTAGATACTCCTCATCTTGATGGTGTTCACACTGTTTTTGGTGCTATCGATGAAGATGATTCTGAGAGTATGGATGTTTTAGATTCTATCCAAGGTCAAGATGCTATTAATAGTATTGAGATTTTAGAAACTAAATAGGAAACTCTTATTTTAGTCCATATATGTTGTAGTGTTGATTCACATTTCTTTTTAGAAAAACTCCAGAAGGACTACCCAAAGGAGAAGCTTACTGGCTTCTTCTATGACCCAAATATCCATCCATACTCAGAATATCAACTCCGTTTCCTTGATGTACAACGCTCATGTAAAAGACTAGGAATCGATTTATTAGAGGGTGAATATGATTTTGAGAACTGGTTACAAGCTGTAAAAGGTTTAGAAAAAGAACCTGAAAAAGGGGAAAGGTGTGCTGTTTGTTTTGATAAGAGATTTGAAGTTTCTGCTAATAAAGCCCTAGAGTTAGGTGAAGATAAATTTACAACTACCCTACTCGTTAGCCCTCTAAAATCACAAGAACAACTCAAAATTAGTGGTGATATTTTTTATGAAAAACATGGTGTTGAGTTTATTGCAGTTGATTATCGCTCAAATGGTGGAACACAAGACCAATCAAGAGTCACAAAAGAGCAACAACTCTACCGTCAAGATTATTGTGGATGTTTATTTGGTTTGACTATGCAAAGAGATGAGCAAAATCGTCTTATGGACGAGATGTTTTCCTCTATCTCAAATCAGATTCTTCCAGCTTCAATAGAGGAGCGATTAGAGATGTATAGGTATAGAATGAAACTTGAAGATGATGGAATAGAGTATAGAATCATAAAACAAAAGTTTTTAAACTATCGTCAATTTAGTTTTAAACTTATAAAAGGTAAAAAAGAAGTTATCCCTGCTTATGCTCTTTCATACTCCACCCTTCCTAGAAAAAAAGCACAAGGGAGAATTGAATTTACTGATAAAAATATTTATTATTTTAATCGTGAAGAGATAAAGTTTATAACACTTGATGAGTTCAACAGTAGATGTAAAACTAATTATCAAAATATGAATGAACTTATTTTCAATCCTCCATCTTTTGATGAAGAACTACAATTAAGAGAATCTATAACATCTAACTTCTACGATTTATCAACAATTATAATAGTTAAAGAGATTCTAGATTCTAAGCTAACAATAGAGTTAAATGCAAAAACTTACGAAGATACGAAAGAAAAACTAATCGTTTTATAATGAATATTTAGATAACATTGCCAAAATTATTTTACAAGGCTTTTACTTATGACTATGGATGTTATTGAGATACAAGAGATTATCCCTCACCGTTACCCTTTTTTACTTTTAGACCGTGTTACAAATATTGTTGCTAATGAAACTTTAGTTGGTTTCAAAAATGTAACAATTGGTGATAATGTATTTCAAGGTCACTTCCCAGGTCACCCAATCTATCCTGGTGTTATGATTCTTGAAGGTATGGCTCAAGCTGGTGGAATCTTAGCATTTAAAAGTATGGATATGACTAAAGAGGAAGCAGCTGAAAAAGTTGTTTACTTTATGAGTATTGATAAAGCTAAATTTCGTGCTCCTGTTAAACCAGGTGATAGATTAGAATATAGAATCTCTGTTATCAAACAAAAAGGTGCTATCTGGATACTAGATGGAAAAGCTTTCGTTGATGATAAACTAGTATCTCAAGCTGAACTAAAAGCTATGATTGTAGATAAATAAGGCTATATTTTGAATAAAATATCTGAACTTGCAATCATAGAAGATGGTGCAGTTATTGGAGATGATGTAGAGATTGCCCCTTTTTGTTTTATATCTAAAGATGCAACTATCGGTGATGGAACTACTATCGCTCAAAGCTCTTGTATATACGGAAAAACTACAATTGGAAAAAATAATAAAATTTTTTCACATGCTGTAATTGGTTCAATTCCACAAGATTTAAAATTTAATGGTGAAGATGTAGAGTTAATTATTGGTGATAACAACACTATTAGAGAATTTACACTATTTAACCCAGGGACAAAAGGTGGTGGTGGAAAAACTATCATTGGTTCTCATAATCTATTTATGGGTTATGTTCATCTAGGACATGATGTAATAATTGGAAACCACTGTATTTTAGCAAATGCTGCTACACTTGCTGGTCATGTTGAAGTTGGTGACTATGCTGTTATAGGTGGTATGACACCTATACACCAATTTGTTCATATTGGTAATTATGCAATGGTTGGTGGAGCAAGTGCTTTATCTCAGGATGTTCCACCATTTTGTATGGCAGAGGGAAATCGTGCAACCCTTCGTGGATTAAACCTAACTGGACTAAGAAGAAAATTATCTAGAGAAGATATAGATGCACTTAAATCAGCTTACAGAGATCTTTTTGAATCTGGCAAGCCACTAAAAGATAGTGCATATGAACTATTAGAAAATACACAAAATCATTATCTACATGATTTATGTAACTTTGTACTTAAAACAAAAAGAGGAATTCCATTTGAGAGAAAAAAAATATGATAGATAGAACTTGTAGCTTTTGTGATGCCCAAGAGAATGAACAAAATCCTATTATCGCTGGGAATGGTGTTTATATTTGTAAGAATTGTGTAACTTCTGCATATAAAATAATGTTTGGTGACGAGCAAGTAACAGATGACACAAATAAAGAACTTGTAACTGAAGTGACTAAACTTATGACACCAAAAGAGTTAAATAGCTTTTTAGGTGATTACATAATAGGTCAAGAGAGAGCTAGAAAACTTCTTAGTGTTGCTGTTTATAATCACTATAAAAGAATCTTTAAATCCGATAAAAATGATGATGTTGAAATAGAGAAATCAAATGTATTGTTAATTGGTCCAACAGGTAGTGGTAAAACACTTATGGCTCAAACTATTGCTAGAGTTTTAAATGTTCCTATCGCTATTACAGATGCAACAAGTCTAACAGAAGCTGGTTATGTTGGTGAAGATGTTGAAAATATTTTAACAAAGCTTCTTCAAGCTGCTGATGGAGATATTCAAAAAGCTGAACAAGGTATCGTTTTTATTGATGAGATGGATAAGATAGCTCGTATGAGTGAGAACCGTTCTATAACTAGAGATGTTTCAGGTGAAGGTGTGCAACAAGCATTACTTAAAATTATTGAGGGTGCAGAGGTTAATATCCCACCAAAAGGTGGAAGAAAACATCCAAATCAAGAATTCACAACTATAAATACTAAAAATATTCTATTTATTTGTGGTGGTGCTTTTGATGGTCTTGATGATATTTTAAAAAGAAAACAGGGTCAAAATGTTTTAGGTTTTGGTCACGATAAGAAAAGTAAAGATGAGCAAAAACCAACTTATGATATGGCAGAGCCTGATGATTTAGTAAAATATGGGATAGTTCCTGAGCTAATTGGTAGATTACCAATTATCGCTTCTCTAAGTGAAATTAGTGAAGATGATATGGTTCGTATTTTAACAGAGCCTAAAAACTCTATAATCAAACAATATCAAAAACTTTTTGATATGGATAATGCAAAATTAACTTTTGAAGATGATGCAATTAAAGCCATTGCTAAAAAAGCAATTACTAGAAAAACTGGTGCTCGTGGTCTTCGTGCAATAATTGAAGAGCGAATGATGGATATTATGTATGAACTTCCTGAATATGATGGATATGAAGCTATCATAACAAAAGATGTTATTGATAATGGTGATGATCCTATCTATATTAAAAATTCTACAATTAAAACAGCATAAGGTAAAAGATGGTATTTAACAAATTAATTGGGCTTTTTTCAAATGACCTTTCTATAGATTTAGGAACTGCAAATACAATAGTTATTGCAAAAGGTAGAGGCATTATTATCAATGAGCCATCTGTTGTTGCAGTGAAAACTGAAAAATATGGTCAGCAAAGAGTTTTAGCTGTCGGACATGAAGCAAAAGAGATGGTTGGTAAAACACCAGGAAATATTAAAGCAATCAGACCTATGAGAGATGGTGTTATTGCTGATTTTGATATGACTGAAAAAATGATTAGAAAGTTTATCGAAAAAGCTCATGGTAGAAGCTCTTTAATTAGTCCTAGAATTATTATATGTGTTCCTTATGGACTTACTCAAGTTGAAAGAAAAGCTGTTCGTGAATCAGCACTTAGTGCAGGTGCAAGAGAGGTATTTTTAATTGAAGAGCCTATGGCAGCTGCGATTGGTGCTGGTGTAGAGATAAGAGAACCACAAGGAAATTTAGTTGTTGACATTGGTGGTGGTACTACTGAGATTGGTGTAGTTTCTTTAGGTGGTTTAGTTTTATCAAAATCTATCCGTACGGCTGGTGATAAAATAGATTCTTCTATTACAAACTATATTAGAAAAAAGTATAATCTACTTATTGGTGAAAGAGTATCTGAAGAGATTAAAATCAATATTGGAACAGCAGTAGTTTTAGATGAACAACTTACTATGATTGTTAATGGTAGAGACCAAGTTGAAGGGCTTTTAAGTTCAGTTGAACTAACAAGTGAAGATGCTAGAGAAGCAATGAAAGAACCACTAAAAGAGATTGGTGAAGCACTTCGTGATGTGCTAGAAAGAATGCCACCTGATTTAGCTGGTGATATTGTAAATAATGGAATCATTTTAACTGGTGGTGGAGCTTTAATCCGTCAACTGGATAAATACCTTTCAGACATTGTTAGAATTCCTGTTTTTGTTGCAGACGAACCACTTTTAGCTGTTGCTCGAGGAACAGGTAAAGCCTTGGAAGAGATAGACCTACTTCAAGAACTTTTCGAAAATGAATAAAGGGCTACTTAGCTTTTTATTTTTATTTATAGCACTCTTTTTGGGTGCATCTTACTTTACAAATAGTATTCAGTCCCCAATTATTAATGCACTTAACGGTATTAAATCTGCATACCATTCAAATATAGAATTTATTGAAAATAGTATTGATAAATATTTACTTCAAGCAAAAAGCATCTCAGAATTAAATGAAAAACTAGATAAATTTGAAAATAACCATCTAGTTATGCAAGAGTTGGCTTCTGAGATAGATGATTTATTAAAAAACAACAACTCTAAATTAAAAATCAGTCCAGAAGTTGAATTAGTTAGAACTATATCTTATGAAAGTTTTGGTAATTTAAATAGAGTTTGGCTTGAGATAAATGAATACAACTCATCAAAAATATATGGCTTAACTTATAAAGAATTAGTCGCTGGAATTGTTGTAGAAAAAAACTCCAAACCGTTAGGAATACTAAATAGTGATGTTAAAAGTACCTATGCAGTTTTTGTTGGTAATGAAAATGCTCCAGGTATAGCTAGTGGAAATAATAATGGAACAATATCTATAAATTTTATACCTGCTTGGTATAAAATAAAAGTAGATGATGAAGTTATAACCTCTGGATTAGATAATATTTTTTTTAAAGGTCTAAGAGTTGGCAAGATAATCTCTATCACCAAATCCCAAGGGTATCAAAATACAATAGTTCGACCTTATTACAATTCTAATGAACCAAACTATTTTCATATGATCAAAAGAGTTAAATAGCATAATAAATAACTCATCAAATTTTAAGTGCCTTTTAGCTATAATCCCTAAATTTTAAAGAGATTATTTAAAGGGTAAAAATGCCAAAACGCACCGATATTAACACTATTTTACTTATAGGCTCAGGTCCGATTGTTATCGGTCAAGCTTGTGAATTTGACTACTCTGGAACTCAAGCTGTAAAAACTCTCAAAGAGTTAGGTTACCGTGTTGTTCTCATCAACTCTAACCCTGCAACTATCATGACAGACCCAGAATTTGCAGATAGAACTTACATCGAACCAATCAAAGAGGATGTAATTGCTAGAATTATCAAAAAAGAGAATGTAGATGCAGTTCTTCCAACTATGGGTGGACAAACTGCTCTTAATGTAGCTACTAGCATGTATGAGAAAGGGATGCTAGAGGGGGTAGAGTTTTTAGGTGCAACTCCAGAAGCTATCCACAAAGGTGAAGATCGTTCAGCTTTTAATGAAGCTATGATAAAAATTGGTATGGATTTACCAAAAAGTCGTAATGCTTACACTGTTGATGAAGCTATTGAAGCGGTTAAAGAGATTGGTTTTCCTGTTATTAGTAGAGCCTCTTTTACACTTGCAGGTGGTGGTTCAGGTGTAGCATACAACATGGAAGAGTTTAAGAAATTAGCTGAAGAGGGTATTTCAGCTTCTCCAGTAAATGAAATTGAAATCATGGAATCTATGCTTGGTTGGAAAGAGTACGAGATGGAAGTTATCCGTGATAAAGCCGATAACTGTATCATCATATGTGCAATTGAAAACTTTGACCCAATGGGTGTTCATACTGGTGATTCTATCACTGTTGCCCCTGCTCTTACTCTTACAGATAAAGAGTATCAAAGAATGAGAAATGCATCTTTTGATATTTTAAGAGAGATTGGTGTTGATACTGGTGGATCAAATGTTCAGTTCTCAATCTGTCCAAAAACTGGAAGAATGATTGTTATCGAGATGAATCCTCGTGTTTCTCGCTCATCTGCTCTTGCTTCAAAAGCTACTGGCTATCCTATCGCAAAAGTTGCAACACTTTTAGCAGTAGGTTTTACTCTTGATGAGATTACAAATGACATCACTGGAACTCCAGCATCATTTGAACCTGTTACTGATTATGTTATCACTAAGATTCCCCGTTTTACATTTGAAAAATTCCCAGAAGCTGTAAGCACTTTAAGTACAGGTATGAAATCTGTTGGTGAAGTTATGGGTATTGGTCGTACATTCAAAGAATCTATGCAAAAAGCTCTTTGTTCTTTGGAAACTGGTTTGTGTGGTTTTGATGAGATAGATGCTGATATGGACGAAGTAAAACATGAGATTCGTCGCCCGAATGCTGATAGAATGTTATATGTTGCTGAGGGTTTCCGTCGTGGTATGAGTATTGACGAGATGTTTGATACTTGTCAAATTGACCACTGGTTCCTTTACCAACTCCAAGAGCTTATAGAATCTGAAAAATCTGTAAGTGATAAAGTTCTTTTTGATGAGAAACTTATGAGAGATCTAAAAGTTGATGGTTTTTCTGATAAAAGAATCTCTCAACTCATCGCTAAAAACTCTAATCATACTGTGAGTGAAGATGATGTTTATACAGCTAGAAAAAAGCTAGGTATATCATTAGAATTTAATGAGGTAGATACTTGTTCAGCTGAGTTTGAGGCTTTAACTCCATACCTTTACTCAACTACAAATATTACAAAACTTCCAAATGTACAAAACCGTGTAAGTGATAAAAAGAAAGTTCTTATTTTAGGTGGTGGACCAAACAGAATCGGTCAAGGTATTGAATTTGACTACTGTTGTGTTCATGCTGCTTTTGCTCTAAAAGAGATGGATATTGAAACAATTATGGTGAATTGTAACCCTGAAACGGTTTCTACTGATTATGATACTTCTGATGTTTTATATTTTGAACCAATCGACCTTGAACATGTAAGAGAAATTATCGAAAATGAAGAACCTGATGGAATTATCGTTCACTTTGGTGGGCAAACTCCACTAAAATTAGCTGATGCTCTTACAAAAATTGGTGCGAATATCTCTGGAACACCATCTGCTGTTATTGATTTAGCTGAAGATAGAGAGCAATTTTCTGATTTCGTAATTAAAAATGGTCTTAAACAACCAGAAAATGGTCTTGCCCGTAAGAAAGAGGAAGCTCCAGATATTGCTGAAAGACTTGGTTTCCCAGTTCTTGTTCGTCCATCATTTGTTCTTGGTGGTCGTGGTATGAAAATAGTATATTCTCAAGAAGAGTTAGCAGAATATATGGAATTAGCAATATCAGTTTCAAATGAAGCACCAGTTTTAATTGACAAATTTTTAGATCAAGCTATCGAACTTGATGTTGATGCTATTTGTGATGGTACTGATGTTTACATTGGTTCTGTTATGCAACATATTGAAGAAGCTGGGATTCACTCTGGTGATTCTGCTTGTTCACTTCCACCTATGAACCTTTCTGATGAGATGATAAAAAAAGTTGAACAACAAACTAAAACTATTGCTCTTAATCTTGGTGTTGTTGGACTTATGAATGTTCAATATGCAATCTATCAAGATGAGATTTATCTAATCGAAGTTAATCCTCGTGCATCTCGTACAGTTCCATTTGTTTCAAAAGCTACTGGTATGCCACTAGCAAAAGTTGCAACTCGTGTTATGGTTGGTGAAACACTAAGAAGTTCATTAGAGTTTTATGATAAGTATAACATCGTTACTGAAGAGAATGGTTTATTAAAACCTTTACTAAAAGGTCATGTTTCTGTAAAAGAAGCAGTATTTCCTTTCCATAAACTAATCGGTGCTGATTTAGTTTTAAGCCCAGAGATGAAATCTACTGGTGAGGTTATGGGGATTAGTTCTAACTTTGGAATCTCTTTTGCAAAAGCTCAAATCTCAGCTGGAAATAAAATTCCAACAGAGGGAACTTGTTTCCTATCATTTGTTGATTCTGATAAAAAACATGCAGTTGAGATTGCTAGTGGTCTGCATAAACATGGTTTTAAACTTGTTGCAACTAAAGGAACACAAGCTATTCTTGAAAAAGCAAATATCCCATGTGAAGTTGTTCTTAAAATATCTGAAGGTCGTCCAAATATTGAAGATAGTATGAAAAATGATGAGATTGCTATGGCGATAAATACTTCAGATAACAATACTTCTAAAAAAGATGCTATTGTTATTCGTCAAGAAGTATTAAGAAAAAGCATCCCTTACTTTACAACTTTGAGTGCTGCTAGAGCATTAATTCTTGCTTTAGATGAGATGGTTGATGATTCTTGGTCAGATGTTCAAGCACTTCAAGATTTCTTAGCATAAAAAATTGAGTGTAATACTCACACAAACCGACACAACTGTCGGTTTTTTGTCTCAAGATGCACAAAAACTTTACGAGATTAAATCTCGTGAAACCTCAAAACCTTTTATAAAAGTTTACCAAAATTTTAAAAGTTTTTTAGATGATGGAAATAGAATCCCACCCTCTCAAAAACTTTTAGTTCGTCGCTCAAAAAAAACAACTTTTATCGTTAAAAATAGAGCTTTTAGAATCGCACCAATATCTCTTAGTTCTCAAATTTTAAGAGATAATTCTTGGTACTATTCAACATCTGCTAATAAAGCTGGTATGAGTTTTAATAGAGAATTTTGTGAATTAAAAGCTGATATAATTATAGAAGATAAAAATGGTTTAAATGAAAATAGTTCCTCTAATCTTATTAAAATAAACCATTTTAAAAGGAAAAAATTAAGATGAGTAAGTTTTTTCAAGCATTTTTAACAGGTATATTTTTTACTTTTATCTTAGATTTTTTCCTATTTTTAGGGATACAACAAAACTATATAAAACTTTATGAGATTGATCTTTATTACAATATCCTTTTTGCTGATAATCAAAATATCTATATCTATTCTATATTTAGCATTACAATTGGATATTTAGTTATATATCTCAACAAAAAGATAGTAACTCTCTCTATTTTGGGAGTTATGTTTTTTCTTATATCACTCACTCTTATAGAAGATATAGGTAATAGTGTAGCAAAAATGATGTTTATGAAAGAAAATACAACTATAAAATGGAAAAAATACACCTATACAGGTGATATTTATTATGAGGGCAGAAAAAATATCACTTTCTATGATTATAAATTAAAAAAATTTATCTTATTAGATAAAAGATATCTTAAATAGTTTGTTTGTTATAATATCGAGAATTTTCAAGGGAAAATATGAAAAGTTATGCTGTATATAATAATAAAGGTGGTGTTGGAAAATCAACAATATCACTTCTTCTTTTAGATATATTCTCCTCTATTAAAGTTGGAGATATTAGACAAGCAAGAGTTCTTGTTATTGATGTAGATACTCAATCTTCAACTTCAATTTCATTACTTGGAAATAGACGGATTCAAGAGTTGAAAAATAAGAATCTAACATTTTGTAATAATCTACTTAATGCTTTAAAAAATAAAAAGGGTGTAGATTTCTCACCCTATATTACGAAGAAAGAAGCTACTAAAACCACTAAAAAACGGCTTAAACTTGGGGCTATTGATGTTATGTGTGTTAAAAAAGATTCCCTTATAGAGTTTGAAAAAAAATGTTCTATTGAAAATACTATAAAAATAGCTACTTATATCAAGCAAAATCTTTCAAAAAACTATGATTTTATTTTTTTTGATTTACCAGCTAATATTGATTCAAGAAATAAACTCTCTATGTTAGCGATGCAAGCTTCGGATATGGTACTCATCCCAACTGAACCAACAAAGATAACCATTAATGCATTAAATGATACCATTGAAAATATAAAATATGCTCAAAACTTAATGATACATGATGAACCAAGAGCGATGAAGAATGCTATTGTCTTAAATAAAACAGATAGAAGAACTAAACAATATAAACTTCATCACAAAGAGATAGATGATATTGCTAGAGAAAACAATATAATTGTATTTGAATCTTTTTTACCATCTGCTCCAACACTAGCAAGTTCAACAGATGAAACGCTATGTTTTGAAACTTTAAAAGAAAAATATTTAACATATTATGATAAAACTAAAAAAATAGCTCTTGAGTTAATTAAACACTCAAATTTAACTATTAAAACAAATTAATCAAAGGAGATAAAAAATGATTAGAATTAAAGTTCAATATTTGGAGGTACTAAATGCCTAGCAGTAAACATATAACTTCAATATCAAGTGGTGTCGTACTAGGAAGTGCTGGAATTGCTATGATGAGTATTCTTAGTGGGTGTGAATCACCACAAGATGAACAAAAACAACAAAATAAATATTTAGTGATAGAGCAACAAGCTAACGGTAAATATATTGTGGTTGAAGAGATGCCAACAGATGGTCCTAGCCGTGCAATTATCCGTGAAAGAGATGAAAATGGTAAAGTAACTGAACGATTTATGAATGAATCTGAGATGAAAGCTTTAGCTGAACAAGAGTATCAAAAAGTTCAAAATGGTACGAGTGAAACTGTTCAAGAGGGTGGTGGCGATGCTGGTATGGGAATCGCAGGTACAATACTTGCAGCAGCAGCTGGAGCGATGATGGGTAATATGATTGCTAACTCTTTGATGAATAACAAAAACTTCTCTAAAAATGCAGCATCATCAAACAAAAGTGCATATAGCCGTTCTGCAAGAGGTGGAAGTTCATCAAGAAGTAGTACAAAATCATCTTCTAAAAAAAGTTATTTTGGAAAATCTAGTGGAAGTTCATCAAGATCCAGAAGTTACGGAGGTTGATAGATGGTTAAATTACAAAAACTCAACCCACTAAGTGATGAAATTTTAGATGAATTAGGTTTCACTTGGCATACAGATTCTGATGGAACAAAATATGTAAGTGATGCACTTGTAGCAATTTCAGCTGATGAAGCTGAAAAATTCTATGAAGCTGGAAATACACTCTATGATATGTTCGTTGAAGCAGCTGAACATATTATAGAAAATGACCTATTTTTTGAGATTGGAATCCCTTTTAACCTAGTGGATACTATTAAAAAAAGTTGGGAAAGTGATGTTCATTGGCATATTTATGGTCGTTTTGATCTGGCTGGTGGAATCGATGGAAAACCTATTAAACTCATAGAGTTTAATGCAGATACACCAACTTCACTTTTTGAGACTGCCCTACTTCAATGGGCTTTACTTAAAGATAACAATATGGATGAAGATAGCCAGTTTAACAATCTTTATGAAGCTATCTCAAATAACTTCAAAAGATTAATCACTCTTGATGAGGATTTAGAACTTTTTGATGAGAAATATGATGGCTGGAAGATTCTTTTCTCTTCAGTATCGGGAAATGAAGAGGAGGAAGCAACAACTAAACTTCTTCAGCAGATGGCAACCGATGCTGGTTTTAATACTGGTTTTGAGTATTTAGAAGATGTACACTTTGATGATAATGGTATTTTTGATGCTGATGATAATCAATATGAATACTGGTTTAAACTTTTCCCATGGGAAGATATAGCACATGATGAACCAGAGTTAGCAACAACACTTACTAATATTATGAATAATCAAGAAGCAATTATCATCAACCCTGCTTACACTTTACTGTTCCAATCAAAAGGGATTATGAAAATACTTTGTGACCTATTTCCAGATTCTCCCTATCTTTTACAAACATCATTTGAACCAATAGACGGAATCAAGCAAGTTGAAAAAACTGTGTTTGGTAGAGAGGGTGCAAATACTAAAATAATTGATGCAAATGGAACTGTTGTAGAATCAACAGATGGACCTTATGATAACTATAAAAAAGTGTATCAAGAGTATGTAGAGTTCCCTAAAGATGCAAAAGGGAGTAAATACCAAGCTGGTGTTTTCTTTGCTTATGAAGCGTGTGGAGTGAGTTTCAGAAAAGGCTCAGAGATTATGGATAATATGAGCAAATTTGTTGGGCATATTATAGACTAAAATAAAATAGACACAACAATAAACCTAAAAAGTACTTTGATGCAAAACTTCCATATGAAGTATTTTTTAGTAACATAAGTATAAAGTTATATGTCAATCTATATCAAGTTCGTAGTTTAAGAGAATTTTAGAGGTTTTTGGATTATATTAGAGTGTGAATTGGTGGAGCTGTGGAGAATTGAAGATAGCCTTATATAGATGAATATAAAGTAATAATAACATTAGTTATACATATTGTTGTACAATAATTTATTTTAGTCTATCTATTAATATTATTATTTTTCTTTCTAAATCATCTAATTTTTCATCACAAATCATAAAGATTATTTCAGAATCAATGTCTATATAATGGTGAGTTAATATCTCTCTAGTTTTTATGATATTACTCCAGTATGCTTTATCAGCAACTTCTAAAAGTAAATCTCTATCTCTTTTATCTATATTTTTTAAAGCTTCTCCTATAGATTGTAATCTCATTGAGATAGCATCAAGTTTAGTCATCCCATCTTTAGAATAAATAAATTCATCGCTGTCTCTAATTCCTTCAAATCTATCTTTTATCATTTTTAAACTATTTAAAATAAAATTCAATAATTCTTGATTATTTGTTTTATCCATAAATTACATCTTTTTGAATATTAGAGATAATGATTTTGTTATTATTTTTATGTTTATGAAATAGGTCTATTTTTTTATGATAAAGCTCTTCTAAATAGTTCCA
>Ga0256837_1001471_pt1 | contig 16226 bp, 15 predicted proteins | sample 4562384metaG_FD_185976 | JGI IMG/M metagenome (GOLD analysis project Ga0256837, IMG submission 185976) | Hydrothermal vent microbial communities from Guaymas Basin, Mexico - 4561-384 | ecosystem: Environmental > Aquatic > Marine > Hydrothermal vents | place: Mexico: Guaymas Basin | collected...
GTTTTATGAGAGAGCAGAAATTAAAGATTTAATAGCTTATTTTAGAATTATTACAAATAAAAATGATAATTTTTCATTAAAAAGAATTATAAATAAACCAAAACGTGGTATTGGTAAAACTACAATTGAAAAACTAGATAAGGAATCTGAACTTAAAAATATACCAATTTTTAATATGCTTGAGTCTTATACACCGGATCAATTAACTGCATTGGTTGGTAAAAAGAATGCAAGAACATTAAAAGTATTTGTAGCTTCAATAATGGATCTAAAAGATATGTTAAGTGAATCTAAAATGAGATTTTTAGATACTTTTGAAGAAACATTTGATTTTAAAGAATCTTATGAAAAAGCAATAGATGGGATTGAAAGAATCGCAAATATAGATGAGTTTTATGGATTTATTAGAGATTATTTTGTTCAAAATCCACATCTAGGACTTGAAGACTTTTTAAATGAAATAGCTTTAGAATCAGAGCAAGATAAGCTAAGTAATGAGGCTGTTTCTATGATGAGTATTCATGCTGCAAAAGGCTTAGAATATAAGCATCTTTTTATTATAGGTATGGAAGAAGGTTTTTTCCCAATTGTTTCAGATGGTAGTGATACTGAAGAGGAAAGACGTCTTGGATATGTTGCATTTACAAGAGCAAAAGATAATTTAACTTTGAGTTTTGCTCATAGTAGATTTTATAAAGGTAAAAGAGCAAATCTTGTAAAAAGTAGATTTCTTACTGAATCTGGACTTGTAAAAGGAAGCCTTACAATTGAAAAAAATAATTCATTTAAAAAAGGTGATTTAATAAAACACAAAATATTCGGCATGGGGAGAGTTGAAGCTGTACAAAAAGCTGGAAAAGATTTAAAATTAAAAATAAATTTTGGTGGATCAAAAAGAGATATTTTATCATCATTTGTGGAGAAAATTTGATTGAAAAATAGATTATTTGTAGTAAATAAACCTATAGGTACAAGTTCGAATTTTTATCTTCGTAAAATAAAAAGAAAATATAAACAAAAAAAAGCAGGTTTTTCTGGAACTCTTGATCCCTTTGCTAGTGGCTGCTTGATAGTTGCATTTGATCAATATACAAAGTTATTTAATTATCTAAATAAAACTCCAAAAACATATACTGCAACAATATGGTTAGGGGTACATAGTGATTCATTGGATAATGAAAATATAACAATATTAGATAAAAATCCGAAAAAATTAAATATAGAAAATATACAAAATAGTATAGAAGAGTTGCATGGTAGTATAGAGTATTTACCTCCAAAATACAGTGCAAAGAAGATTGATGGACAAAGAGCTTATAATTTAGCCAGAAATGGTGTAGATGTTCAGATGAAAAAATCTATTATGCAAGTGTATAATATAAAATTATTAAATTATAGTCATCCATTTATAAGTTTTGAAGCTACAGTGAGTGAAGGTGCATATATAAGAAGTTTAGCTCAAATATTATTAGAAAAATTAAATTCTAAAGGAACACTTAGCTCTTTAAAACGATTAAATGAAGGTAAATTTATTTTTGATAATGAGAAAGCATTGGATCCTTTGCAATACTTAAATCTTGAACAAAATATATATACTGGTGATGAGCAGTGGATAGATTTAGGTAAAAAGATAGATATAAATTATTTAGAGAATAAAAATGATGGGGAATATTTATTAGTTTTTGAAAAGTTTTTTTCTATTATTAAAATAGAAGAGGGTGTCGTTACATATAGTTTAAATAAAATACAAAGAGATACAGATGTACACTAAAAAAGCCTATGCAAAAGTAAATATATTTTTAAAAATTGCAAATAAAAGAGATAATTATCATGAATTAGCCTCAAGGTTTTGTAGGGTACATAGTTTATACGATATTATAAATTTTAAACAAACTAATCCCGAGCAATTTACTTTAAAAGGTGATTTTGGATGTGATCTTAAATCTAATACTATATATAAGGTATATGATATCTTAGTACAAAGTTATCAACAAGTTGAAGAGTTTTTTAAAATATATAGTGTAGAAGTAGAAAAACATATACCAGAATTTGCTGGACTTGGTGGGGGAAGTAGTGATGCAGCTACATTTTTATTGATGTGTAATGAATATATAAACCTTAATCTTACAAAAGATGAATTATCAAGTATCGCAGAACAAGTAGGTGCTGATGTACCATTTTTTGTTTATGAGTACGATAGTGCAAATGTAAGTGGAATAGGTGAGATTGTAGAAAAGTTTGATGAAGAAATTTTAGATATAGAAGTTTATACTCCCAATACTAAATGTGATACACAAGCGGTATTTAACAGTTTTAGAACAAAATTTTATAAACAAATTACAAATGAAGAAAAAGTGACACTTTTTAATATGAAAAGTATGGATATATTTAGAAACTATAAGATAGATGAAGCCAATGATTTATATGAACCAGCAATTGATATAAATCAAGAATTACAAAAAGTAACACAACAGAAAAATTTTAAAAACTATTTTTTTAGTGGTAGTGGCAGCTCATTTTTTAAAATAAATCATAAGGAAAGTTAATGGCAAAAAATAAAATAAGTTCAAAACCAAAATCTTTTTTAAATAAAAAGGCCTACCATGATTTTATTATTTTAGATACATATGAAGCAGGAGTTGTATTTAAAGGAAGTGAAGTAAAAGCAATACGTGCTGGAAGAATAAATATAAAAGATTCATTTATAAGAATAATAAAAGGTGAAGTATTTTGGTTCAACGCCCATATCTCACATCTTGATACAGCACATGCAAGTTATAGACCAGATGAAAGACGTGAAAGAAAATTACTTTTACATAAAGATCAAATAGAAAAGTTATTTGAAAAAGTTTCTAAAGATGGTATTGCTATAGTACCAATAAAATTATATTTTAATAATAAAAATAAATTAAAACTTCAAATTGCAACAGCACAAGGTAAAAAGCTTTATGATAAAAGAGAAGATTTAAAAAGAAAATCACAAGAGCGTGATATGAAGATTGCACTTAAAAATTTCCGTTAACTTTAACTAACCTTAAAAAAAGCATTAAGTTTTTAAGCTTAAATTTATAAGATTTTATGTAAGATTTGTTCGATAAGTGACGATTATGTGACTTTATTTTAAATTTTAGGAGGAGATTGATGCAAAACAGTGCAAAAATTGAATACGATTATTCAGTTGCTAAAGCTTTTACATTTGCGACAATTCTGTTTGGTATTATTGGTATGACAGTTGGTGTTATACTAGCGTTTCAACTCGCATTCCCTAGTCTAAGTAACTTAGCTGGTGAATATGGTACTTTCGGTAGATTACGACCTTTACACACAAATGGTGTGGCGTTTGGTTTTACTCTTAGTGGTATCTTTGCTACATGGTATTATGTAGGACAGAGAGTATTAAAGGTTTCTTTAAAGGAATCTGGATTTTTACAAGGTGTAGCTAAACTACACTTTTGGTTATATTTCATTACAATTCTTTTAGCAGTTGTTACTTTAATTACAGGTTTCACTACGTCAAAAGAGTATGCAGAATTAGAGTGGCCATTAGATTTACTTGTGGTTGTATGGTGGGTACTATGGGGTATCTCTATTTTTGGTTTAATTGGAATTAGAAGAGAGAGAACTTTATATGTATCTATATGGTATTATATAGCGTGTTTTGTTGCTATTGCAATGTTATACCTATTTAATAATATGGAAGTTCCAACTGCATTAGTATCTGGTTATGGTTCATTTTTACATTCAGTTTCTATGTATTCTGGTACAAATGATGCACTAGTACAATGGTGGTACGGACATAATGCTGTTGCATTTGTATTTACTACACCAATTATTGCAATGATTTACTACTTCTTACCAAAAGAATCAGGTCAAAATGTATTTTCATACAAATTATCTGTTCTTGCTTTCTGGGGATTAATGTTTGTTTATTTATGGGCTGGTGGACACCACTTATTATACTCAACTGTTCCAGATTGGATGCAAACTATGGGTTCTGTTATGTCTGTTATTCTTATTTTACCATCATGGGGTTCAGCTATTAATATGCTTTTAACTATGAAAGGTGAGTGGGGACAATTACAAACTTCTCCATTAATTAAGTTTATGGTATTAGCTTCTACATTCTATATGTTATCTACTATTGAAGGACCAATTCAAGCGATTAAATCAGTAAATGCTATTGCGCACTTTACAGATTGGATTCCTGGACACGTTCATGATGGAGTTCTAGGATGGGTTGCATTTATGGTAATGGCATCACTATTCCATATGGTTCCAAGAATGTATAAAAGAGAACTTTATTCTAAAAGTTTAATGGAAACTCAATTCTGGTTACAAACAACTGCAATTGTACTTTACTTTACTTCTATGTGGATTGCCGGTATTACTCAAGGTATGATGTGGAGAGCATATGATGAATATGGTTCTTTAGTTTACTCATTTATTGATACAGTAAACGTATTACACCCATACTATACAATTAGAGCTGTTGGTGGATTGATGTTCTTATTAGGTTTCTTTATATTTGCATACAATATCTACAAAACAATTACAGCAGGTAGAGTTCTTGACAAAGAACCTAACAATGCTACGCCTATGGCAGCTTAAGAGAAGGGGGTTATTATGTTTCATTGGTTAGAACAAAGACCGTTTTTCTTTACGGTAGTATTATTTATTTTTGTTGCATTTGCAGGTTTTGTTGAAGCACTTCCTGATTTTGCAAAAGCATCTCAACCTACAGTTGGTACTAAACCATATACTGTATTAGAGTTAGCAGGAAGACATGTTTATATTAAAGATTCATGTAATGCATGTCACTCACAATTAATTAGACCATTTAAATCAGAAACTGATAGATATGGTATGTATTCATTATCTGGTGAATATGCTTATGATAGACCATTTTTATGGGGATCTAAAAGAACTGGTCCAGATTTAATGAGAATTGGTAATTACAGAACTACAGATTGGCATGAAAACCATATGATGGATCCTGCATCAATCGTACCTGGTTCATTAATGCCTAAATATCCTCATATGTTTACAAACATTGCGGATGTTGAAACTGCATATGCTGAAGCATATACAGTAAAAGCAGTATTTGGAACACCATATGATCAAGAGGGTATGCCAAAATTAGGTACATTTGAAGAAGCAAGTGCAAATGCATTAGCACAAGCTAAAACAATTGCAGCTGATATGAAAAACCAAGCTGTAAAAGACGCCGTTGCGAACGGTCAAATTCCTGAGATAGTTGCATTAATTGCATACTTGAATTCTCTAAAATAGGGTACTAGATGGATTATGAAACGTTATTAACAATACAAGGGTACGCTAAGTTCTTTTTTATATTAGTAGTATTTATAATATTTTATTCTTATGCATATTCAATATACAAAAGACAAAGAACTGGTGAACGAGATTATGAAAAATATTCAAAACTTGTACTTGATGATGACATAGATTCTGATCCACTTGAACCTATAAGAGAAAAAGAACAAAAAATAGATAAGGAGAGTTAGTATGAAATCTATGTGGATAGGTGGTATTATTCTTATTATTGCTCTAATGGCAGGAACTTACTTCGTAGCAGGTGATTCTTTTCAATTAGGTGATGATTATATAAACGACTTAACAATGTTGGGTGGATTTGCTATTGTATCAATTACAGTATTTACGGCAATGAAATACGTTCAACAAATTAAAAACGATACAGCAACTGGAGAGTTAGCTGAAGAAAATTGGGATGGGATTGGTGAATTTACTAATCCAATTCCTTCAGGATGGGGTTTACTTTTTATTGGAACAATTATTTGGGGATTTTGGTATTTCTTTGTTGGATACCCAACAAATCAATTTTCACAAATTGGTCAATACAATGAAGAGGTAAATGAATATAATGGTAAATTTGAGTCAAAATGGCAAAATCCAGATGCAGCAACTTTAAGTGCTATGGGTGAGTCAATTTTCTTAGTACAATGTGCTCCTTGTCATGGTGTTGATGCTGAGGGTATTGATGGGAAAGCTCAAGATTTAACTCATAGAATCTCTAAAGAGTCTGTACTATACACTATTAAAAATGGTGCAAACAACTTTAAAACTGATTACCCAGGTGGAATGCCTGCAGGTATGGCAAGTGGTGCAGATGCAGATGCAATTGCAGCATATGTTGCTGGTGGATTTAAAGGTGAAGCTCCTGCTATGTGGAGTGTATGTGCAGGATGTCATGGACAAGATGGTGCAGGTATGCCAATGGTAGGACCAAACTTAAGATCTTATGATGATGCAATGATTGCTTCAGTTTTAAAAGATGGTAAAAAATCTGCAATTGGGACTATGCCTAATTTCAAAGGTAGATTAAATGATACTCAAGTTAAAGCAGTTGCTAATTACTTAAGAAGTATAGGAGGACAATAAGATGGCATTACCTACTCAAATGAATGAAAATGAAAGAGGAATAATGACTCTACACGGTTTAGTTGGTGGTACTATTGCTACAGTTTTACTGCTATCAATCCTTGGTGTATTAACATACCTTGCTATTGTTACTCAGCAAGCAAATGCTACAAACACATATGTTGTGAATCAAGACTTAAATGCATTGAAATTTAATAGTCCTGATAACCACAAAATGTGGATTAACAAGAAATAAGGAGTTAATGATGGATAAAATAATTGGTTGGTCACTACTTGTAATGGCCGTAGTTACTATATGGCTAAGTTTCTTTGACCCTACTAGAGTGTTTGTTGGATAGATGAAGTTATTTAACTACACTATAGCGAAAGTACAATTTGTACTTTCGCTATTTTTATTTATAACTGTAAATGCACAAGCAGTAAATTTTGTGCTAGAAAATGATGATTTAATTGATCCTAGAGCTGTGGAAAAAATTAATGCAATGGGAAGTGAATTACAACAAAAGACAAATATAAATGTATATGTAATAGCTAAACAGCAATACCCTACAATCAAATCTAATGATATGAAAGAGAAAATAGCATCAATTAAATTATACGAAAAATCTGTTGTTGATACATTAAAAGCTCCATATGTACTTTTAAGTACATCTTTTACTGATACTCATATCAATCTAATTAAAAGTAAAGATATAAAAGATATGGTAAATAAGGATAATATATTAGATAGATACGTTATTCCACTTTTAGCTTCACAAGATAAAAATGATATGAGAGCAAAAGTTTCAGCTGCACTATTAAATGGTTATGGTCAAATTTGTGATGTCATAGCTGAAAAAAATAATATTAAACTTGAAACAAGTATGGGTAGTGGTGGTACTACATTTTCTGCTATTTGGAAAGTATTTATGTATACATTAGTACTTTTTGGAATACTTGCTTATACATATATTGTAATGAGAGAAAAGAAAAGAGGCTACTAGATGAAAAAATATCAACTCTGGCTTTTGTTTTTCTTTGCAATATTTGCTTTTACATTCTCTATGATAATATGGACTGTAATGAGTGCATCAAAAGTAGATATCAATGAGGATAAATCTTTTGCAAGTACATATCATATTGTAGATGATAAATTTAATGATATGATGAGATCTAGTCAAAAGTTTAAATCTTTATATGATGCTAAACTAATTATCAATGGTCAAATTAAAACATTAAATATAGATGATGTATTTTTATCTCAAAGAGCATTAGAGAAAAAAAGTAATAATAAAAATATGTTAAAAGTAGCAAATAATAGTATTGAAATTATTGTAAAAGATAAAGCTACAAATCAAAATATAAAAAATGCTAATATTGAGATTTTATTAACAAGGGCAACTGTAAATCATAATGATATTAAAATTACTAAATTTGATTATGTTGATGGGGTATATAAAACAAATGCAAAAATAGATATTGAAGGTAATTGGAATATTACAGGATTTATAAAAATAAATGATGATAAGGGCTATTTTTACTATAAAACAAAAAGTGTAAAATAGTTTATTTATATGTCATTAAATTCTAATAATTCTACTCTACTTGTATTCCCAACAAGTAGAGCTATTAGATCATTCGTTCAAAAGTCTAAGCACTCAAATCAACTTTTACCAAAGACTATCACAATAGGAGATTTTTTTTCTAAAGTTATTCTAATAAAAGATAAAGAATTTTGTGAAGTTGAACACAGAATATTATATTTAAAACAAGCATTACATAATATTGATATAAAAAACTTAGGTATGAATAAAGATTTTAATTCTTTATTAAAACAAAGTGATTATTTGTTTAGTTTTTTTAGTGAATTAACTCATGAAAATAAAACTATAGATGATTTGTATGAGGTAGATACCTATGCATACTATCATGATCATCTTGATATATTAAAAAAAATTTATGAGCAATATTGTTTAATATTAAAACAAAACAATATTGTTGATAAAATTACACTTCCTAAAGAATATAAATTAAATGAGTTATATGTTAAACAATTTGAGAATATTGTTGTGTATTATGAAGGATATTTTAGTAGTTTTGAGTTTGAACTTATCCAAAAAATATCTAAACTAACAAATTTAAATATAATATATACTCAAAATGATTTTAATACTAAAAATATAGATATGTTTGTATCTTTAGATTTAGAAGTTAAGCCATTAAATAAATATAATATTAATCTATCACAAAATTGTATTGAAGAGATTATTGAATTAAAACCAAAAAATCAAAAAATCAATATAGAATCAATATCAAGTAGAATAAATCAAATAGGGTTTATAAAACATAGTATAGTAAATATGATAAATAATGGTATAGATGCTAGTAAAATTGTTGTACTACTACCAGATGAGTCATTTCATGAAAGTTTAGCTTTATTTGATAATGAAAAATACTTTAACTTTGCAATGGGACAAAATATCAAAGAATCACTTATGATAAAAGTTGCAAATGCTATTTATAAGATTTTATTGGATTTTGAACCAAAAGATAAAGATAAGTTAACTAGATATAATTTAGATTATGAGATGTTAGTAAAAGATTTTGGAGTTAATTTACAAAAACAATTAAATAAAATAGTCTATAATAAATTAATTTTATTAATACTTTCATATGAAACGAGAAAAGAAGTATTAAAAAAGATTGAGATTGTATTATATAGTTTAGAAAAATTACTGTTTCATAAAAGTGTAAATATTAGTTTTAAAGATGCTTTTAAAATATTACTTCAAAAATTATCGTCAATTACCTTAGATGATGTTAGTGGTGGAAAAATTACTGTAATGGGATTACTTGAAACAAGAGGTATTAGTTTTGATGGTGTGATTGTTGTTGATTTTAATGACCATATTATTCCAAAACGAAGTGTAAAAGATAAATTTATATCAACATCTGTAAAAAAATTAGTAGGACTACCTACTTTAAAAGATAGAGAAGATTTACAAAAGTACTATTATGCTGAGTTATTTTTTAATGCAAAAATGATTAATATAGCATATGTGCAAGATGAACAAAGTGGATTAAGTAGATTTGCTCATGAGATATTTCCTAAGACTATTATAAAGAAAAATACAAAACCTTTTGAAAATATTTTATATAATACTAAAACTATAAAATCTATTGATAAAGATATTATACTAGATATTAATTTATCCTCAAAATCATGGTCAGCAACCTCTCTAAAATCATATCTTTTATGTAAAAGACAATATTATTTTAAATATATTAAAAATATAAAAGAGCATAAAGTCTCAATTAAACCACAAGGTTTTGAATTGGGAAGTATTATACATAACTCTTTGGAACAATTATTTAAAGATCCTAGTTGGAAAGATGATATAAATAGTTGTATTAATAAATTAAATACAATTATAGATACAAAAGTTGGTAAAAATAGTTATTTAATACTTGATGCACAAATTTTTAAAAGAAAGTTAGTCAAGTTTATACATAATGAATTTAATAGATTAAATATAGGTACGCAAATAATTGCACTAGAGCAGCCATTTAAGTTTAAATATAATGGCTTAGAGATAAAAGGATCAATTGATAGGATAGATAGATTAAATGATAATTCATTATTAGTATTAGATTATAAAACATCATCAAGTTTAAAAATAGATTCGGTCAAAAATTATGAAAAAAGTAGTGATTTTCAACTTGAATTTTATTATCTAGCAATGATAGAAAATTTTGTCACTCAAAACGAACAAGTAAATTGTGCATATTATGATCTAAATGATTCTAAAATAAAAGATGAAACTGCATTGAATGAAAAATTAATTTTACTTGATAAAATATTTGATCAATTAAAAACAACAAAAGTTGATTTTAATAAATGTGAAGATAAAGCTACTTGTGAATATTGTGCTTATAAAATAATGTGTGGAAGATAATATGGAACAATTTGTATCATTAAAAGCTAGTGCAGGCAGTGGTAAAACATTTGCTTTGAGTGTGAGATATATTAGTTTACTTCTATTAGATGCCTCACCTACTCAAATATTAACTCTAACTTTTACAAATAAAGCAGCTGCGGAGATGAGTTCTAGAATATTTAAAACTATTCAAACATTAGGTGAAGATGAAGCTTATATGGATGCAATTTGTACTCAAACTTCTTTAACTAAGGAGCAAATATTAGTAAAAAAAGATGAGATATTAAAAAAATATATCAATACTGAGCTTTCAATTTATACTATTGATAAATTTATTAATAAAATTTTGAGAGAGTTTAGTGGGTATGTGCAAATAAATGATGATTTTTCTATTGTAAAGAATGATGAAGAACTTTTATTATACAAATATCTGCAATCATTAGATAGTAGATCTTTTGATGAGTTAATTGATTTTGCATATACTCAATCAAAAAAACTATCTTCAATTTTTAATTTATTTAAACAGTTACATGAAAAAAATGAACAATTTGATATTAATCTCGATTTTGATTTTCAAGAATATACACAAATAAAAGATGATATTTTAAAAAATGCTTTTGTGATAAAACAGCATATTCAAGATTGCAAAACAATAAGTGCAACAGGTCTAAAAGCTGTTGATTTTGACAGTGTAGAAGAGCTTTTAAATAAAGGTAAAACTTGGCTAAGTAAAAATAGTTTAAGTGAGTATACATATTTTAAAAAAGCAAATCCTGATATATTACAAAAATATTTTGATAGTTTAAAAGTTCAAATTGTTCAATATATCTATTTAAAAGAGCAGTTAGTTTTATCAAAACTTTTTAAAGTCTATAATCAGTATATAAATTTTAGAACAAAATATAATATAAATAAAAACTCACTAGAGTTTAATGATATAACAAATATGGTTTATACACTTATGAGTAGTTATATACATAAAGACTTTTTGTATTTTAGACTTGATTCTTATTATAATCATATATTAATTGATGAGTTTCAAGATACAGCTCTTGTACAATATAAGATATTAGAACCATTGATTGAAGAGGTGATTTCAGGAAGTTCGCAAGAATATAAAACATTTTTTTATGTGGGTGATACAAAACAATCAATATATAGATTTCGTGGTGGTAATTCAAAACTTTTTGATTATGTAATAGATAAATTTTCGCCTCAGATAAAACTTCAACATCTTGATACAAATTATAGAAGTAGTCAAACAGTAGTAGAGTTTGTAAATAATATATTTTACAATCTTCCTTCATATGAATATCATAATCAAAAGGCAAATAGTGATATTGAGGGCTATGTAAAAATAGAAAATTTTGATGATGATAAAATATCTATGTTTGATAAAATAGTTGAAACAATAGATAGTTTACTTCAAAAAGGTGTGTCTGCAAATAATATTACTATTCTTACTTATACAAATGATGATATTTTGAATATTTATAGATATTTAAAATCTGTTTTTAAAAATATTAAGATAAATACAGAGATGACATCTAAGCTTATATTACAAAAAAATGTAGCATCAATAATTAATATAATTAAATATTTATATTTTAATGAAAAGATTTATCTATGTAATTTTAATACATTAATTGGACAAGAGCTAGAATATGAGATAAATTTAGATAAAGAATTATTGCAAGAAAGTTTGGAAAAGATTATTTATAATATTGCAAAAGTATATAATTTAATGGATGAAAATGTTATAAAATTTTTAGAGATTATTGATAAATATGACACTGTTATAGATTTTATATATGAAATCGACAATGAAGACACAGCTATGGTAAATAAAGAAAAAACAGGTCTTCAGATTATGACAATATTTAAATCAAAAGGTTTGGAGTTTGATACAGTTGTTTTGCTTGATAGATTAAAAGGTGCAAATACAGATAAATCTAGTTTACTTTTTGAGTATGATAATATGGATTTAAAACATATTTATTATAAACAAAGAGATAGAGAAAAACTTGACTTTGCTTATGAAAATGCTATAAAAAAAGAGAATGCTTTAAAATACCAAGATCAATTAAATATATTTTATGTAGCTCTAACTCGTGCAAAAAATAATATGATAGTATTAAAGAAAAATGATAAATCGGTATTTAAAATATTAGAAGATAGGCTAGTATCTCAAGAAATTGGCTCTATTTTTATTGATAAGACAATTAAATCTTCTTCTAAAACAGAAATTAATATAGAATATAATCCTATTAATTTAGGGTTACAAGACAAAACAATAATTAAAGAGGATTTAGAAGATAGTGATTTAATTGCACAATATTTTGGAATTGCTACACACTATTGTCTTGAAATGATGAGTAGTTTTGATAAAAATTCACTTGACAATGCAATACAAATGACAAAAAATAAATATAGTACTCTTTTGGAAGAAAATCATTTTGAAGACCTATATAATAGAGTTAAGAATCTTATTTATAATGAACAGTTTATACTTATGACTAAAGATGCAAACATATATAAAGAACAATCATTAATTTATCAAGAAGAATTAAAAATTATTGATTTATTAATTGAAAGAGGGAATAATATTACAATTATTGATTATAAAACTACAAAAGATCAGCAGCAATCACATATTTCTCAGGTAAATTATTATAAAAAAGCTATTCAAAATATATATAAAGAAAGTAAGATAAAAAGTTATATTATTTATTTGCACAAAAGTGACACAAAAATTATAAAAATTTAGCTATCATAAAAAGGTCTAATACCCAAATAATAGCAAGAGTTAATGATTTAATTGAAAAAAATGATATTATTGTGACATCAAATCAAACAATTTTAAAAATTATTTTAAATGATAAAACACAAATTACTTTAGGTGAGAATTCTGCACTTAATATATCTAAATATTTATATAGTGAAAAAAATAAGAAAAATAATGAAGTAAGTTTAAATTTTTTCAAAGGAAGTTTTAAAAGTATTACAGGTCGTATAGGTAAACTAAATCCTAAAAAATTTAAATTAAAAACAAAAAATGCATCTATTGGTATTAGAGGTACTACAGTTGTAGGTAATCAAAATAAAATAGCTTGTACTTCTGGATTGATTAGTGTAACAAGTGGTGGGGTAACTCAAATGGTAAGTGCAGGGCAGATGACTAAAGTAACAGCTAATAAAGCACCTAGTAAACCTACAAAATATAATGCTAAGGAGTTTGGTCAAGTAGGTACAAGTAAAGCTGCTACTAAAAAAGGTTCTAAACCTTCAGGTAATCAAGATGGTTTTAGACCGATGGTAAATGTAGTTCCTATGCCACAGACTATTATAGATCCAGATCCACAAACTGATCCAGATCCAGATCCACAAACTGATCCAGATCCTGATCCACAAACTGATCCTGATCCAGATCCCCAAACTGATCCAGATCCAGATCCCCAAACTGATCCAGATCCTATGGAAAGTACATTAATTTATAATGGCTTTGTATCTGGTATAAAAAATAAAAATGGTTTTGTTATTACGGATAGGAATATTGATTCAAGTGATGTAAAGATTGAGTTTAATAATGATAAAACACAGGTAAAAGCCAATATGAGAACAAAGGGTGGTTATTCATTTAATAGTGATTATACAAATACAAATAGTGTAACTGATGATTATAGTTTTAGTATGAATAATGATGGAGATCATGTAGATACTTTAGGTCATAATGATTATACAACATGGGGTAGATGGAGTGGTAGTAAAACAACCAGGAGGTTTGACAGATTAGACAACGGATACTTTATAGCTGGACAATTAACTAATAATGATGATTTACCAAATAGTGGTAAGGTAACATATCAAGGAAATGTTTTAGGTACAGTGTATGATTCAGGTTATAAAGACTTAATTGGTACATCTAATATCACAGCAAATTTTACAAAGAATAGTTTAAGTGGTAACTTAAAGATTTATCAAGGTACAGTCTTATTTTCAAATGCAAAATTAAAAAATGTATCTATATCTAGTGGAGTTAATGCGTTTAGTGGTAGTTTAAAACATGGAAATGATTCAGGGAGTATAAATGGAGCATTTTTTGGGCCACAAGCAGCTGAAATAGGTGGAAATTGGACACTAAATAAAGATGGTAAAAAAGCAGCTGGTATTTTTAATGGAGTGAAGCAATAGATGAATAGTATGAAGTTTTTCTTTTTTTTAATATTTTCAGCATCGATTTTATTTGCACAAAGTATAAGTGATATTAATAAAAAAGCCTCATATTTAATAAATCAAGGTCAATATAAAGAGGCTTATTTAAAGTTAAATTCCTTATATTCATTAAATTCATTTAATAATCAAACTTTGTATCTACTTGGTTTATCAAAATATAAAATGGGTGATGTAGATGATGCTATTAAATATTTTGAGTTATTATTAGAAAAAGATAATGATGCAAATAGAGTACGATTAGATTTAGCAAAGTGCTATTATGATAAAAATGATTTGGAAAAAGCAAAAGAGTTATTACTATATGTTAAAAATACAAATCCCCCTCAAAATGTACAAGATAATATAGATCAATTTTTAGATCAAATTTCACAAAAAAGTAAAACGAAACTTACTATTTTTGCAAATGTTGGTTATTTGTATGATTCAAATGCTAATGCCGGCCCATTAAATGAAAATGCACCGATGTTACTTGGTGCATCTTATTCAAAAGCGACAGATGATGCAGCTTTTACATATGGTTCAAATTTAAATTATACACTTAAGAATGATGATTATTTATATCAAACTAGTTTAGGTATCTCAAAAATAGATTATCAAAGATTAGATTATTTGGATGAATTAACAGGATATATATCGTCATCATTATTATTTCAAAAAAACAAAATAAGATATGTATTACCACTTGTATTAAATGCACAAAGAATTGGTCATGAAAATAGGTATTATTCAAAGTGGATCGATTTTAGACCAAAAATGAGTTATCAGTATAATAAAAAAACAACATTAAATTTACAAACTTTATTTAGTCAAAAAACATACTATAAAAATTCTGATAGAAAAACAAATATTTTTTCATTTACCCCATCTTCAAGATATTTTATAAATGGATCAAGTTATATAGATGCAGGTGTGTCATATATGCAAGAAAACTCTAAAACACAAAGTTTATCATATAAACAAAAAGAGATAAATCTTAGTTATTTTAAAGCATATAGCAGATTTTTAAATTTATATTTAAGATCATCTTATGCTAGATTGGATTATGAAAGTGATTTAAATAGGTTGGATAAAAAATATAATCTTAGTGCAAACTTATCTTATACTATTGATCCGATTAATACTCATGCTATATTTAGTATTTTAGGGACAAAAAATCAATCTAATTATGCAATATTTGATTATGAAAGGGTGAAAATAGCATTAAGCTTAGTATATAAATTTTAATCAATTTTTACTTCGTAAATAGTTATTAACTCTTTTTTCCCTTTTACTTTTACCTCTCCTAAATGGTTAAAATTATATTGTTTTGATAGTTTTATTTTTACATCATTTGATATAATGATATTGGTATTATATTTTTTACATAATTCTTCAAGCCTTGATGCAGTATTAACAGTGTCACCTATTACAGTATAGTCACTACGACTTATACTTCCAACTTCTCCTACAATTGCATTTCCAGTATGAATACCAATACCAATATTTATTGGTGGTAAATTTTGTTTTTTTAATCGTATATTAATTTTTCTTAAAATTTTAATTTGTTCAATTGCAGTATCAACTGCTTTTGTACAATGATCAGGAGTATCTAGAGGTGCATTCCAGTATGCCATAATAGAATCACCAATATATTTATCAATAGTTCCTTGATATTTTATA
>Ga0256837_1001472_pt1 | contig 16223 bp, 16 predicted proteins | sample 4562384metaG_FD_185976 | JGI IMG/M metagenome (GOLD analysis project Ga0256837, IMG submission 185976) | Hydrothermal vent microbial communities from Guaymas Basin, Mexico - 4561-384 | ecosystem: Environmental > Aquatic > Marine > Hydrothermal vents | place: Mexico: Guaymas Basin | collected...
CTATAGAAGGTGTATCTGATGATGGTGATGATGTAACAGAAGTTGATACAACAGACTGGACAAAAGATAGTGAAACTGATAATGATGATGACACAACAACTTATGAGTACTCAAAAGATGGAGAAACAGTTTATATTACAATAGATGACCAAATAGACCATACTGGTTTATAACTCTAAATAAGATACATCTTTTAGATGTATCTTACACTATAAAATAGGAATTAAAAAGTGAAAATAAGAGTCTATTATGAAGATACAGATACAGGTAAAATTGTTTATCATTCTAATTATTTAAATTTTTGTGAGAGGGCTAGAAGTGAGGCTTTTTATATAAAAGGGATAACACCTGAACTAAGAAATGGTCATTTTGTAGCTAAAAAACTTAATGCTAATTATATTTCTAGTGCTATTTTAGGTGATTTATTAGATGTAACAACAGAGCTTTTAGAGATGAAGTCAGCATCATTTAGACTTTTACAAAAAATTTATAAAGATGAAAGAGTTATTTTTGAGATGGAAATAACTCTTGCTTATATAGATTTTACTGGTAAACCTCAGAGACTAAAAAAAGATGAAAAAGAGCTTTTACTATCTCTATTTTAAAGATGAAGAATATTGGTTGAATTTAGATAAAGATGGTTGAAGAAGTTCTATCTCATATTGTATTTGATTTTCTATCATAGGAACTTCATATATTCTATTACTATTGGTTACTTGACTAAAAAAGTAGTCAACACCAATTGTTGTGGAGTAGTTTATCCAATTGTAAACTATGTCATTATTTAATATAGAGTTAGTTTCAGTTAGTATATTATTTTGTTTTGTTATAGAGTTTGCTATTATCATATCTTTTCTATCATCGTATTGTGTCATAGATAATATAAGAGGGTCATAGTTAATTTGTGTCGATAAAATATTTGTAGCATTAGAATCGTAAAGAGTTATTTGAGACATAATCATACTTGTTTTAACAATTGGAGTATTTATAAAAAAAGATGCTTTTTGAATTTTTTCATTTTCTTTTAAATGTTTTTCAAGATTTGTAGTTCTTCTTGGGATTGAGTATTTGTATACTTTCATATTAGAATCTTCAGAAGTTTTAAAATTCATCTCTTCATAGTTTGCTAATTTTTGACCTACTGATGATTTATCATAAAATATAACCAATGGAGATACACTCTCTTTTAAAAGTAAATCACTTTGTGCTTTATAGTCTATTGCTCCATAAAATAAGTTATTTGAAGTGTTATTCATATCTTTTTTATTTATTGTTGGAAAGTAAATATTTAAGTTAGAATCTATTTTTGAGATATTATCAGCACCTTTTTTTGTGACAGTGGCAATTACATATTTAAATCCATCATTTTTAATTTTTTCTAAACTTATTTCTAATTCATTTAACTCTTCACTATTTACCTTATAGCTTTGAAGTTCAAAAGAGTTATTTCTTGAGATAAGATAAGATAAAGTAGCATTTGTTGTTGAAGAGGCATACTTACCAATTTTTTTATATGGTAGAAGCATAGCTATTTTAAATTTTAGGTTTGTAGATGTTAGCCCTAAATTTAAGATAGAGATATAAAGAGACTTTACAGAGTTAAACTCTTCATTATCTAGTTTATGGTTTGAGTGAGCAAGAAAAGAAAAAATCATCTCATTATCCAAATATTCTCTCATACACTCTTCATCACAAGGGTAAGGGTCAAGATTTTGAACATAAGTTTTAGGTAAAGGAATCGTAGAGATTAGAAAGCTTTGAGCAAAAGCGACAATAGGGATAAAGATAATTGTAAATAGTATTTTTTTCATAGGCAACTCTTTATAGTTTTTAAATCATTTAATGTGATTTTCTTAAATTGTGGATTTCTTAGAAGAAATTGAGGATGGAAGATAGGAATTAGTTTATAATTTTTAAAGTCAATAACATGTCCTCTTACATTCTCAAATTTTTCATTATCTGAAGTTACTTTGGCATAAGTATCTTCACCAAGTGTAATTATGACTTTTGGTTTTATAAACTCTATTTGTGCAAATAAAAATGATTTACATGAATTAAACTCTGAACTTGAAGGGGTATTTGAGTTTAAAGTTTTACATTTAATTACATGTGTAAAATAGATATCTTCAAGATTTAGTTTTAAAACATTAGTTATCATATTTTTTAGTATCTCTCCAGAATTTCCAACATAGTATGAATTCATAGAATCTTGATTTAAAGAAACACTATAGTCTATTATCATAAGGTCAGCATTTTTATTACCATATCCAATCATACTTTGAGTTCTTGATTTACTTAAATCACATAAATGGCAAGATGTTATATCTTTATTTAATTGTTCAAAATTAGTAGGTGAAGAGATATTGTTTTCTAAATTTATAGAGAATTGGTCAATATATTCAAATCCAAGGGCTTTAAGACGGTAAAGATTTTGAAGTAAAGCAATATTTTGATATGAATTAATAGAGAATCCTTCTTGTTTTAAATAATTTGAATATGATTATATAAAAAATATTGTTAAATTCTACTTGTTTATAACGATGAGATGAAGAAGATGAAATGTAAGTTAATTAAGAGCTATAAAGCCCTTAATTATAAAAATGATTATTGAGCAACAGCTACTTCAACAGCAGTTGATTCCCAAATACCGTGTTTAGTACAGTAAGCGTGAGCAACAAGGTTAAGTTTTTTACCCATTGGACGAATGTTAAAACTTACTTCTGCATGAGATTTTTCATTTCCTAATGTACCTGGTACAAAAGAAGCCATTGCTAATTTAGTTTCACCATTGAAAAGAGTGATACTTTCAATATAATGGTCAAAATCATCTGGATGAGTATATTCGTTACCCATTTTTACATTTACTTTAAGCATTTCACCTTTTTTAGCTTCACCATCAACTGTGATGAATGGTGAGTGACGGTCGATTAAATCTTTTTTAGCTTCTCTTTCTACAGTGTCTATATCTACATATTTGTTAATCTTTGGCATATTAACCCCTTTTTTATTTTAATTTAACGATATTATATCGCTAAAAGCTTTTGCTAAAACATAAATAAGAGTATATTTATCTTATTTAAGTTTTTTTTAACTATAAACCTTTTAAATAGTGTGTCATAAACCTAACACCAGCACCAGTTCCACCGTAAACATTACAATCCCAAGGGGATTCTGTATAAGCACTTCCAGCTATATCAAAATGTAACCATTTATTTTTATTTTCATCTTTTATAAATTTATCTAAAAATAATCCTGCTGTAATTGCTCCACCATAAGGTTTAGAAGCTACATTTGAGATGTCGGCAATTTCACTTTTTAGAAGTTTTCTAAGATGTTTGTTAAATGGTAAAGTAGCAGTTAATTCACCAGATCTACTTCCAGCTTTTAAGAAATCGTGTTTAAGTTTTTTAGAGTTACCCATAACACCAGTTGTATATGAACCAAGAGCTACCATACAAGCACCAGTTAATGTAGCAAAATCAAAAATATAATCTGCTTCTACATTTTCTTGAGCATAAGTTAAAACATCAGCAAGAACAAGTCTTCCTTCAGCATCAGTGTTTCTAACCTCAATAGTTGTTCCACTTTTTGATGTTAAAACATCATCTGGTTTATAAGCATCACCACCAACCATATTTTCAACAGCACCAACAAATACATGAACCTCAACATCTAGTTTTAATTCACTAACTGCTTTAATCATCCCTAAAACGGCACATCCACCAGCTTTATCCATCTTCATAGTAACCATTGAAGTGGCAGGTTTAAGACTTAATCCACCACTATCATAAGTTAAACCTTTACCAATAAGAGAGATGATTTTTTTCGGATTTTTCGGTTTATAAGCTAAATGTATAAGTTTAGAATCGTGAACAGAAGCTCTACCAACTGCTAACATAGCACCCATACCTTCATTTTCAAGTTCACTCTCACCAAGAATCTTACAATCTAAAGAGTTTTCATAAGCTAGTTTTTGGGCTAGTTTAGCAAAAGATGGTGGGTTTAAGTCTTGTGGAGTTGTATTGACAATATCACGAGTGAAACAAGTAGCATTTGCTACAATTAATGAAGAGTTGAATTTTTCTTTAATTTCATTATAATTTACAGAATCACAAGAGATTACTATATGATTTAAAGTTACTTCTGTTTTTTTAGATTTGTATTCATCAAAACTATAACCACCAAGAACAATACCTTCAACCAAGCCATTAATACTAGATTCAGAAGCAATAGAAAGTTTAGCTTTAGTGTAGTTAGATTTTTGAAGAGTCTTAATCATTACAGAACAGCAACTTCTAACATTATTATTTGTTTTAGAATCTATTCCACATACTAAGATAGCCTTTTCATGTAAAAAGCATATAGAATCTTGTTCTGCCTTAAATCCAGCTAGGTTTAAAATCTCTTTATGAGGATATTGTTCTAATTCAGAAACAGTTAAAAATTCTACTAATACATCTGCTTCTATTTCAGATATATTTTTATTTAATAATTCAATATTCATATATATTCCTATAAATTGTTATTTGTAATGAGATGATAGCTAAATTCTTTTTAAGATTAAATGTTACTAAATGGAATAAGCATTTAAAATTTATACACTCGTTACTTTTATTATCTATTCCCTTATTTCATTGTGTTACAATCTACATAATGAAAATTTTATATAGGGGTTGGCAGTGTCAAATGAAAATAAAATAAGTACAGATGGACTTACATTTTTAGATAGTGGTGAAGTTTTGTATAGTGATTTATATCTTTTATCTGAAACAGACGAAAAAGGTATAGTTGAGTATGCTAGTGATTCTTTTTTAAAAATAGCAAATCTTAAATCAGATGAGTTAATAGGTGAACCACACAATATAGTTCGCCATCCAGATATGCCAAGAGTAGCTTTTAAGTCTCTTTGGGATGATGTTCAATCTAAAGGTTTTTGGACAGGTATAGTGAAAAATGCTAGAAAAGGTGGAGGATTCTACTGGGTATATGCGACTGTTCTTCGTTCAATAGATAAAAATGGAAATACTAAATATGTATCTATTCGAGTTAAACCATCTCGTGAAGATATAAAAAATGCTGAAGCATTATACGCAACACTAGATTAAGATAAAAAGGATTTTATAATGGCATTAATGAAAAAAAGTAGTTCAAGTTCATCTTCAGCAGTTGTATCTTCTGGTGGTGATTCTAAAAGAAGACAAAGAACATTAGCAAAACAACAACAAATTAGTGAGAGTATAGCTGGAATCTCTATGACAATTTTAGAGAATGCTCAAGAGAGTGTTAGTGCTATTGAAGAGCTAAAATCTTCAATGGAACAGATAGCAACAGCAGCAGAAGAAAATAGTGGAGCAAGTGAACAAGCACTTAGTAATGTAAAAGCGATTAATTCAAATATCAATAGAATGAATTCAACAATAAGTACAGTAATATCATCAACAATAGCAACTGGTGATAACATTATGAATTCTGTTTCAAAAATTGGTGAATCAGTTGAAAGAATGGATGATGCTGTGATTGTAGCTCAAGATTCTTCTAAGAAAAGTGAAGAGTTAAAAGAATCTTCACAAAATATTGGTGACGCTGTTGGTTTTATTGCTAAGATTGCTGACCAAACAAATTTACTTGCTTTAAATGCTGCCATTGAAGCATCAAGAGCAAAAGAACACGGTAAAGGTTTTGCAGTTGTAGCAGATGAGACTCGTGCTTTAGCTGGTGAGAGTGAAAAAAATGCTGAGTTTATCTCTGAACTTGTAAACAAAATTCAAGGAAGTATAGATAACATTATAAAAAGTATAGGTTCTACAAACACTATAATTACAAGTAATGGTGTTAAGGGTAATGCTTTAAGTTTAAAGATGGAAGAGTTAACAAAAATTGCTATCTATTCTGTTGAGGCTGCGAGAAGTGTTAGTACATATACAGATAGACTAGAAAACTTTGTTTCTAAGATAAATGATGGTTCTCAACAGATAGCTTCAGATTCTCAAGAGATAGCACTTTCAGTTGAGAAAACATTAAATAGCATAGATATTCAATCTGATGCTTTAACTCAAACAGAAGATGATATAAAAGAGCTTTCATCTCTTGCTGATGAGTTGAAATACTCTACAGATACAGTTAAATCTGCTGAAGATATTGCAATCTCTGCCGATACAATTGGTGGTTCAATGGACGATATTCAAAATGCTTTAGAGGATGTTACTAATGCTTTAAATAGAATTGAAGCATCTTCACACAATACAAATCAAAGTGCTTTGAATAATAAAGAGTTAATTGAAGCTGGAATAATAGCAGCAAAAGATATTGATAAACTAATAGAAATTGCTCGTAGAAACTTTGACCTTTTAAAAGTTTCTTTTAGTCTTGTTAAAAACTCAATTATTGAAATTCGTGAAGCATTTAACGATTCTATATCTCAAGGTAATGATGCTGCGACAGAATTAACAGTAATAACAAAAGAGACTAAAAGTGTAGATAAAACAGTTGGAAACATCTCTAACTCTATTGTTCAGTTAAATATGTTAGCTATTAGTGGTTCTATTGAAGCAGCAAGAGCTGGCGATTTTGGTAAAGGTTTTGCTGTTGTAAGTGCTGATATTAGAAACTTAGCAAAAGATTCTGAACAAAATACAGATAAAATCAACGATATTGTTGAATCTATGAACTCTGAGATAGATACAGTTAAAAATGATTGGAATAACCTTTTAGATTCTCAATCTAGTGAACAAAAACTAATAGATAATTTAGTTAATGACATAAGTAGAATTACAGATATGCTTATGGATTTATTAGATAGATACACAGGTTTAAAATCATCAAATGACCAAAATATTGAGGGTATGAACCAAGTTATGATAGGGATTAGTGAAGTTCAAAAAGCAGTTGAACTAAGTGCTAGAAATGCTATGGAATCCCGTAAAGCTAGTGAGTTAATTATAGAAACTGTAACACATATTGGTGAGGGTGTAGAAGAGTTAGCTGTTATGGCGGATGAACTTCAACAAGGTTAAGCATTATGGAAACTGAAGGGATTTTAATTATTAGAAACTCTCAAGAGAGTTATGGAATATATACAAAAGATATAAACCAAATCGCAAGAGTACCTATGTTGATGCCATTGCCACTAAGACCATCTGGTGTTAGAGGGCTTTGTGCTGTAAGTGGTAATATTGTAACAATGGTTGATATGAATCTTTTGTTAGATATGCCAGAAGTTGATTATGACAACTCAAAAACTAGATTGATTAGTTTAAATGGTTCATTGTCATCTTCAGCTCTTTTAGTGAGTGAAGTTTTTAATACTGTTGATTTAGATGAAGATAAAATTGATTATATAGACAAAGAAAATGACCCTGTTCTTGCTATATACAAGTATAAGAATCAACTTATACAAATAATTTCATTAGAGGTACTTTTTTCTAAAATTAACAAGGTTCAAATAGAATCTAAAGAGATTAAAAATGGAAAAATTAAACATGAAGTTGTTAAAGAGGAAGAGACAAAAAGATTCTTAATCTTTTCTATGGCGAATGAAAAATATGCTTTAAATATAGACCTTTTAAGAGAGATAATTTTATCTGACATAGAATTCACAGAGATAGCTGGAAGTCCTGATGAAGTTATGGGTTTAATTACACTTAGAGATGATTTACTTATAGTTATTGATTTAAGAAAATATTATGGTTTTTCAACTACAAATAGTTATAAAAATCGTATCTTAATCGCAACACATAAAGGTATGAAAATAGGTTTATTGGTTGATGAGATTATAGATATTAAAAATTATGTTCAAAAAGATATTGAGTATATGAATGATACCTTTGAAGATAATAAAATTGTAGGTGTAATTCACGATAAAACATCTTTAATCTCATTTTTTGATGAGAGAGTTTTAGAAAATCTTTTTAAAGATAATGAAGCATATATAGATACAGAAGAGATAGAAATTCCAAAAAACAATGATGATAGTATCGTTATGGAAGTTATTGTATTTAAGTTATTAGATAAAGAGTATGCTTTCGATGTTGATAGTGTAGCAGAGATTATAGATATTGTAGAATCTACAAAAGTCTCTTTTACAGATGATTTAATAGATGGAATTATTAACATTAGAGGGCAAATAGTAACTATTGTTTCTTTATTTGATAAATTAAATATTACTCCTAAAATAGACGAAGATTCTAAAATCATAGTTTGTAACATAAATGAAAATAAAATAGGTTTTATTGTAGATAGTGTCAGCGATATTTTAGATGTTAAAGCAGATGAGATAAGAGAGCAAGATGATGAGTTGTTTAGTAAAATTTTACATCTAAATAATGGAAGTAGATTAGTTTTATCTATGGATATAGATAAAATAGTATCAAAAGAGGAAAGAGAAAGTGACTAAAAAAGTTCTTATTGTAGATGATTCTGCGTTAGTTAGAAAACAGTTAAAAGAGATGATAGAAACACTTGGATTTGAGATAGATATAGCAAAAAATGGTCAAGAAGCTGTTGATAAAGCGACTGAAATACAATACGATGTTATAACGATGGATATAAATATGCCAGTTATGGATGGTATTGAAGCTGTAAAACAGATTATGGAAGCTAAACCAACCGCTATTTTAATGATTAGTTCTTTAACAACAGAAGATGCTACTATAACTATGGATGCCTTAGACTTAGGAGCAGTTGATTATATAGCTAAACCGGGGACTATGAATGTTGGTAAAAGAGAGAATCGTGAAGATATTTTGGAAAAAGTAAAATCATTGTCTCGTATATCTCCAAGAAGATTAAGAAGAAAAACCCGTAGAACACCTCAACGGGAGAGAAGAAGAGCAGAAACAACTAGCGATGTTAAAGAAAATGTACCAACAACAAGTAGTTTAGATATTACAAAAGTTGTGTTAATTGGTTCTTCTACAGGAGGACCTGGTTTAATTGAGCAAATATGTTCATCATTACCAGCTAATTATAAATATCCAGTATGTATAGTTCAACATATGCCAGAACAGTTTACAAAATCATTTGCTCAAAGACTAGACCGTGCTAGTACTGTACCTGTTCATGAATCTGCTCATAATATGGAACTATTACCTGGAAATGTTTATGTAGCAAGAGGTGGAGTTCATATGAATTTTGCTAAAAAAGTATCTGGAAAAATTGTAATTCGTGAAGACAAAAACAAGGGTGAGAATTTTTTCCAACCAAGTGTTAATGAGATGATGTTTAGTGCTATGAAAACTTTTGATTCTAATAACTTAGTTGGAGTTATTTTAACTGGTATTGGTGATGATGGTGCTGATGCTATGGTGAAATTGAAAAGTAATGGAGCATATACTCTTGGGGAAACAGAAGATAGTGCTACAGTTTATGGTATGCCAAGAGAAGCTTATGAAAGAGGTGGTGTTATGGAACAGTTGGATTTTATGCAAATTCTTAAAAAGATAGCTACACTTAAATAACGAAGGGGAAGAAAGGGAATGGCACTAATTAAACAACATACAACACAAATTATGGATGAGCTACCAACTTTTTCTACATTAGAAGAGGCTATTACTTTTTTTGAATCTAGCGATGTTTTAGAAAAAGAAGATTTTGCTATAGAAGAGATAGTTAAATTTGATGGTGGTGGAAAATATTTAGTATCTTTTATGAAGAATGAAAGTATAGATAAAAACTTACTAATAAAGATAGCTTCTGTAATATCAAATATGGATTCAGATGAAGCACCCATAGAAGATGTAATGGATTTACTAAAATTAGATAATGCTCACATTAGAAACTTAGGTATCTCTATACTAAGAGATTTTAGTAACTCTATAAAATACTATATAGTTAAATTCTTAATTGGTGATGATAGAGACTTAAGAATCTTTGCTATTAATGTACTAGGTGATGTTGATTTCGCTGAATCAAGAGATATGTTAGTGGAACTTTTAGAAACAGAAGAAGATATAAATGTAGCTATGACTGCGGTTGATTATATGGGTGAGATTGGTGAAGAGGAAGATGTTGCTCTTTTAGAATCTTTAAAAGAGAGATTTTCAGGTGATTCCTATGTTGAATTTGCTGTTGATAGTGCTATAAAATTGATAGAGGGGTAGGGATGTCATACCTTTTATCAAAAGAAAATTTCGCAAAAATTGGTGAGTTTATTTATAGAAAAAGTGGTATTTACTTAGAAGATGACAAACATTACAATAAACTTGGAAAATATATAGATACTCGTTCTGATGAACTTGGTATAGATAACTTTAGAAAATATTTTTATAGACTCCGTTTTGATGATAACGATGGAACTGAATTTCAAGCACTTATGAATGCTATTACTGTCAATGAAACATATTTTTTTAGAGAGAAAGACCAGTTTGAGGTTTTAGTAAATAGAATCTTACCAGAGTTACATGATTCTATACCTAAAAATAGACCACTTAGAATCTTGTCTTCCCCATGTTCCACAGGCGAAGAACCATACTCTATGATTCTTCATATAGTAGAAGAGGGTAATGTTGTTGAAAAGAGAGATATTGAAGTTGTTGGAATTGACATAGATTCAACAGTTATAAAAAAAGCTCAAGAAGCAAAATACTCTCAAAGGTCTGTTCATGCTATACCTAAAAATGTTTTATCTAAATGGTTTGTAAAAAAAGCTCTAAATTATGAGTTATGTGAAGATTTACAAGGAACAGTTGATTTTCAAGTAGCAAATGTTTTTGATAAAACACAGATGAGAAAGCTAGGTAAGTTTGATGTTATATTTTCAAGAAATATGCTTATATATTTTGATGATGCTTCAAGAAAAGAGGTAGCTATGACATTTTACGATATGCTAAACCCTGGTGGTTATGTTCTTTTAGGACATGCTGAGTATATGAGTCGAATTGTTTCTGTATTTAAAGCGAAAAAAATAGATAATACTTTGATATATCAAAAATAAAAGAATAAAGTTTTTAGGAGATTAAATATGGCAACAATTATGGTAGTAGATGATTCTAAAACAGTTAGAAGTTATCATGGCTCAATACTAAAATCGATGGGTCTTGATGTTTTAGAAGCTGAAAATGGTATGGAAGCTTTAGAAAAAAGTTTAGGTGCTAAAGTAGATTTATATCTAGTTGATGTAAATATGCCTATTATGGATGGTTATTCATTTATAAAAGATTTAAGAAAACAAGATGCTCATAAGATTGTGCCAATTATAATGATTACAACTCAAGCTAAAGAGGAAGATAAGATAAATGCTTATACTGTTGGAGCAAATCTGTTTGAAACAAAGCCTATAAGACCTGAACAGCTTCAAGCATATATAGATATATTAGTAAAAAGATAGGGAGGGTATATTTATGGATCCATTATTAGAACAGTTTTTACAAGAAGCTAGAGAAAACTTAGCCTTTATTGACCAAAATATAGAAGAGATAGGGGGAGATAACCCTGAACTTTTAAACTCGGTATTTAGAGCAGCTCACACACTAAAAGGTGGAAGTGGAATTGTAGGGTTTGAATCTGTAAAAGAGATTACACACCATGCTGAAGACCTTTTAGATATGTTACGAGCTGGAAAAATTGAGTTTAAAGATTCTATGACAGAGGTTCTTTTTGATGCTTTTGATGAAGTTATGAATCTTATAGAAGCTGCCGAAGAGAGTGAAGATATAGTTGACTCGGATGAGGAAACAGTACAAAGAATTGTAACATCGTTAAATGAGCAGATGGGTAAAGATAAGGTTGAAGAGGAGGAGTGGAAGATACCATTTTTACAAGTTGAAGATAAATCTATTGTGATTAATCCAAATTTAGTAACTTTAAATGGTGTTAACTCTCAAAAAATCAATTTTAAAAATAAACCTTTAAACGAAGATTTTTGTAATAATTCTAATCTTTACGGAATTATTTTTGATATAGATGAATCTTGTATGGTTTATGGTAATGAACCTGTTTATGCTCTATCTCAATTAGGAGATAAAGTTTTAGGTGTTTACTCTTGTATGAGTGATGAAAATGCTAAGGCAGTTTTAAGTGGTATAGATGATGAGGATGGATTACTTTTAAAGTCAAGTATAATCGCTTATGTTTATGCTACATTTGAAGAGATAGAAGATACACTTTTTAACTTTATAGATGAAGTACAACTTTTACCATTAGATATAGATACACTACTAAGTGTAGATACTGGAGATAGTGGACATCAGTTAGATTCGTTAAAAGAGCTTATAACGATTGCTGAAGATTTAGACTTAGAAACCATAGCAGATGAAGTAAAAAGGTCTATGGAATTAGTTGGAAAAGAGACTCTTCAACATTCACAATTACAAAGATTCTTAGATATAGTTGGACTTATAGATGAAAAAGATACAACTAAACTATCTTCATTTTTTGACAATATTTACAAAGGTGAAGTGTATGTTCCAAGTGAAATTGTTGAAGAACCTTCTCAAGATGAGGAAGTTATAAATGAGGTAGTTGAAGAATCTCCAACTATTGTTAAAGAGGAAGTTAAATCTGATAGAGAAGATGGAATTGTTCCTGATGAAGTAACAAAACTTATTCTTGATGGTATGATGAAACAACAACTTAAAGCTATTAAATGTATTGGTAGTGATGATGATATGTTAAGAGTTATATCTATAATGGATAGTATGAGAAAGTATTTTTCAGATATGCCTGATTCTTTTGCAGATAAAGATGAGATAATAGACTATCTAAAATATAAACTAGATATAGAAGATGATTTAGATATTGAGATAGTTCCCAAAAAAGAAGAGCTTAAAGAGAAAAAGACAGTAACAATTAAAGATGAACCTAAAAAAGAGGTGAAGAAATCAGTTAAAAAATCTTCTAAAGATGATTCTAAAAAAGCCATTGTTGGTAAAACTGTAAAAATTGACCAAGAGTCAATAGATTCACTTATGAATGTGGCTGGTGAGCTTCTAGTTGCTAAAAACTCACTTCCATATTTAGCTGACAATGTATCTGGTATGACTCATGACATTATTAAACGGGAGATTATGGAGAAGTATATCTTTATAAACCGTTTAACAGAACAGTTACAAGATTTAATTATGGGTATGAGAATGTTACCTATCTCTTATGTATTTGATAGATACCCGAAACTTGTTCGTGACATAGCTAAAAAACTTGGTAAAAAAGTTAAACTAGAGATGACAGGTGGGGAAACAAAACTAGATAAAAATATGATAGAGATGTTAGCAGACCCAATGATTCATATTATGAGAAACTCTCTTGACCATGGTATAGAAACACCTGATGTTAGAGAGGAAAAAGGTAAAGATTCTAGTGGTACAGTTACACTAAAAGCTTATGCTGAATCAGATAGAATCATTATAGAAATTATAGATGATGGTGCTGGAATTAATGTTGAAAGAGTTGCTCATAAAGTCTTAGAAAAAGGTTTACTAACAATAGAACAGATAGATGCCTTAAGTGAAAATGATAAAGCAGAACTTGTTCTTTTACCTGGGCTTTCAACTGCTGAAGAGATTACAGAGTTTAGTGGTCGTGGTGTTGGTATGGATGTTGTTAAGAAATCTATTGAGAGTTTTGGTGGTAGTATTAAGATTAGAACAAAAGCAAATCAAGGTACAGTTATAACTTTAGCGATTCCTGTTTCTCTAGCTGTTACATCTCTTCTTCATATTCAGATGGATGAAATTCATTATGGAATCCCAATGGATAGTGTTTCTGAAACTGTTAAAATAGAAAAAGATGAGATAGAATACTTACATAATGAACCATTTATCTACTTAAGAGGTGATGTTATACCTCTTTTATTTATAAAATCTATGTTAGATGATAGTAAGATGGATACAGAACCACTTTCCATCGTTGTTTTAAATATAAAAGATAATCTTTTAGCAGTTGTAGTAAATAATTTCTTAGGTCAGTTAGATGTTGTTCAAAAACCTTTAGTTGGAATGATGGAAGGACATCCTCTGTTTAGTGGGACAGCTTTACTTGGAAATGGTCAGATTATTATGTCAATAGACCCTATTGGTCTTTTAGGAATCTCTCAAAAATTAAAAGAAGAGATTAATGTTTTATAGAGGTATAATAAGATGACAGATTTAATTGTTTTTAGTGTCGCTGGAAATAAATATGCCTTAAAAATAGATAATATTTTAAGAATCATAGAATCAATAGAATTAACAGATATTCCAAACTCTCACCCAAGTATAGATGGGATGATGAGTTATGAGGATGGAATCTTAAAGGTTGTTAATTTTCGTAAACTTATAGGTTTAAATAGTTATGATTTTGAATTGGTAGAGCTTTTTTCAAAACTTCAAATAGCGCATAAAGTTTGGTTAGATGAATTAACTCATGCTGTTGAAAATAGATTATCATTTACAAAAACGACAGATTCACATAAATGTGAATTGGGTATATGGTTAGATAATTTTAACTCTTATGACGATAAAATATCTGTTATATATAAAAATCTAACTAAAGCACATAAATTTTTACATGGAAGAGCTAAAGATGTTCTTATTGCCAATAGAACAGACAATAAATACGCTATGGAGATATTAAAAACAGATATATATAGTGCTTTTCATACAACTATGGAAAATTTAGATGTTTTTATAAATGAGATAGATAGCATAGTAAACTCTTTACAAAAGTTTCTAATTTATGAAAAAGATGGTAAAACATTTGCTATAAAAGTAGATACCATAGAAGATATAGCTCATATTTGTGAAAAAGATATAGTCGTTTCAGATGAGAAAAATATGATAAATGAGTTTTTAGAGCTTGATGGTGTTTTAGATTTAGATGGTGTGTTAATTAACATAATTAAAACAGTAAATTTACCAAAATAGGGAGATATTATGGCAATAACATTTGATGATAATAAAGTAAAATTTGAAGAGATAATTTATGAAGATGAAGTTGTTGTGTTTAGAGATTATCTACTTGAAAAAGCAGAAACAGAACTTACTTTTGATTTTAAAGATTGTGAAGATATTCATTTTGCGATTATACAGCTTATAATGGCTTATAAAAAGAAATATGAGATTATTTATGAATTTGGGGAAGATAAAAAACTTTTCCAAACTGTTTTAGAGGGCTTTAATAGTAGTGAAAACAATTGTAATTAGTAACAGAAAGGGTGGCTCTGCTAAAACTACTACGGCAGTTAATTTAGCAAGTGGTTTAGCAAAACACGGTTCAGTTTTACTTTTAGACTTTGACACACAAGGTCATGCCTCCATAGGTGTTGGTTGTGAGTTAAATGAGAATCTTGGTGTCCACTCTATTTTTTTAGGTAAAACACTTAGTGAAACATTTATCCCAACTGTACATAAGAACTTGACACTCTCTCCAGCATTAGCATTTTTTGATGTTTATGAATATTCAGACTTAAGTGGTGTTTTAAAAAGTCGTTTTAGACGGGAAAATATAGCTGAATTTTTTGACTACTGTGTTATTGACACACCACCAACATTTGATGCTTTGTTAAAAAACTCTTTAGAGGTAGCAGATAGTGTAGTGATTCCTTTTGTTCCACACCATCTAGGTGTTGTAGCAGTTGGTCAAATGTTAAGAGCATTATATAAAACATCATCTTCACAAGATGAATCAAGAGATGTTTCAATCTTACCTGTAATGTATAATCCACACATAAAAGAGCATAAAGAATCTCTTCAAAAAGTAAAAACCTCTTTTGGTGAAGCTAAACTTTTATCTCCCATAGGTGTAGATATAAAACTAGCACAACAGTTTGAATCTGGTTCACCAATTATTTTAGATAAAAAAAGGTCTAAAGGGTTAAGGGATTATAGTAATTGTGTAGAGGAACTTTTAAAGAGGATATAACTATATAATTTACTATATAGTTATATTTTTTAATAAAGTGAAATTTACTTTTTCTTTTTCAAAATTAGAGTAGTAGATTTATCAAAATCAAAATACTTTTTAGCAACCTCTTGAACTGTTTCAGCAGTTACTTTTTTTACATCATCTTCATAAGTAAGAAGTGGTGATATATCTCCACGAACCAAATAACTTCCGTAAAGATTAGCAACAGATGTTGAACTCTCTAGTGAGTAGATAAAGTCAGATTTTGTGTTGATTTTTACTTTGTCAAGTTCAGCTTTAGTTACTTTTGTGTTTTTCATAAGTTCTATTTGCTCAACTAACTCTTTTTCTACATCTTCAGCTTTTACATTTGGGTTACAAACTGCTAAAAATATAAATAGACCAGGGTC
>Ga0256837_1001473_pt1 | contig 16216 bp, 10 predicted proteins | sample 4562384metaG_FD_185976 | JGI IMG/M metagenome (GOLD analysis project Ga0256837, IMG submission 185976) | Hydrothermal vent microbial communities from Guaymas Basin, Mexico - 4561-384 | ecosystem: Environmental > Aquatic > Marine > Hydrothermal vents | place: Mexico: Guaymas Basin | collected...
CCAAGTTACCATAGGTTTGATTGCCAACATCCCACAAGGCTATAAAAAGCAAGATGGAGGCAACAGCACCCCATCCACTCCATAGATATGCGGGAAAATCTTTGAGTATTTTTAGAAAGAATTTCAATCCTAATCCTTGTTATGATAATTAATATCAAAGTATAGTATTTCAAAACTTAAAATTTCTTAATAATGATAATGAATTTCATTTTAAGTAGAAATTTATATTTTAAAAGATAAACTATCGAAAATCTATTGATAATCAATATCATAACAAGGGATAAATATGAAAAGAATTATATTCGCAAGTTTAATAGGCGGAGTTTTACTTCAAGCACAAGTGCTTCCAGGGATAAACTCAAAAGGTGGAGCAATGACTTTGCCTGAAGGAAAACTCAAAATGGGTATTAAACATATCTATATGAAACGTGATACTATGTTTGATGGAAGTAAAGAGGTTACAAATCAACAAAACCTTGACGCAACAGCAAATATAACTCTTTTAGTGCTTAAATATGGTGTTAGTAAAAACTTTGACATTAGAGTTGCACTTCCATATAAACATATAGATGCAACAGCAAAGCTCGGTACTAATGATGTTGCCATTGATAACAAAGGCATAGGTGATATGGTTGTAATGGGAAGATATGTTGTTCTTCCAATGGCTGAGTATGGCTATCAACTCTCAGTAGGTGCAGGAGTAAAACTTCCAACAGGTTCAACTGATGATGGATTTCAAAAAGCACCACCATTTGCACAAAATACAAACACGCCACTTCCTACACAGATGGGAACAGGTGAGTATGAATACAAAGCAGAACTTGGTATCTCAAAACTTATAAATGAAGATATGAGAGTAGATTTTCATACTATGTACACTTACAGACCAAAAGCCAAACATAACTATGACTTTGGAGATGAGCTTAGTTATGATTTGTCTTTTACAGCCGCAGTTACAGATAAAATTAATTTAGGCTTAGAATATAACGGTAAATACAATACAGACACAGATATGGGAGATGATACAAATGCGATGCTTCGTTCAAAACTACCATTTAAAGCATTTAGTGGAACAGTCGGCTATATCACTCCTGAGATTGAATTTGTACCCTTTGGTAAACCTAAAATTCATGTAGGAATGGGTGTCTCGTTCTTAGCACATTATAATGTCGCAGAGTACCAGCCACTTGAAAAAACAAGATATACATTTAGACTTGGGTATCTATTTTAAAGGAGAAGAACAAATGATTAAAAAAATATTACTTATGGCAGTACTTGCACTGTCAATACAAGCAAATGAGATAAAAAAAGTTGATACTTTAGTTTTAAGTGGACCTATGGCATCAGTAAGCCATCCACTTTTAAGAATGATTGAATCTGGTGCATTGAATGATGTAGCAAAAAATGTTAAGTTTGTTATGTGGAAATCACCTGATGAGTTGCGGGCACTAACACTTCGTGGCAATGCTGACTTTATAGCAGTGCCTACCAATGTTGGGGCAAATCTTTATAACAAAGGTGTCGATATAAAACTACTGAATGTCTCTGTATGGGGAATTTTAGGAATGATCACAAGAGATAAAACGAAAAAAACGCTTGCTGACTTTAAAGGGTGTGAGATAGCAATGCCCTTTCGTGCCGATATGCCGGATATTGTCTTTGAAGAGATAGTAAAAAAACAAGGTTTGGATCCTAAAAAAGATTTCAAGCTTCGCTATGTTGGATCACCTATAGATGCTATGCAAATGTTAGTTATGAGAAGAGTTGATCATGCTCTTTTGGCTGAACCTGCCATCTCAATGGCTCTTAGAAAAACAAACTCTTTTCCACTCAAACTTATAGCACCTGATTTATACAGAAGTGCAGATTTGCAAAAAGAGTGGGGAGATGTTTTTAAAGTAGAGGGAAAAATTCCACAAGCAGGAATGGCAGTTATAGGGCAAAAAGACCCATATATTGTAAAACGATTTAATGAAGAGTATGCAAAAGCGCTTAAATGGTATAAAACTCATTCAAAAGAGGCTGGTGTCTTGGTAAATAAATATATTCCAATGTTAATGCCTGAAGCAGTAGAAGATAGTTTAAATTATGTTCAACTTGATGATGTAAGTGCAAAAGATGCCAAAAAAGATTTAGAGTTTTTCTTTGAGATTTTGAAAAATAACAATCCTAAAACTATTGGTGGAAAGTTGCCAGATAGCGGTTTTTATCAGTAAAAATTCTACTGGTATCAGTGATACCCAGTTAGCGCTGGGTGTTACAGCAAAACATGTGCATCATATGCAAGACGAATTACTCCAATAGCGTAATTTGATGAGTTGTTATAACGCATAATTTTTTTAACATATTTTTTTAGGTATTGAAGTTCTGCTTTGTTTTTTGTAAAACATTGATACTGTTTGCCACTACGACTCTTTTCATAGACAAACGATGCATTCTCATTTTTAAAAGCATAATCATACCAGTCAGCTTCTATCTGCACGATATTTTCTATTTTTGAAAAATCCATTAATGTGTCAAACCCTGCTTTTTTATGCAGAAATTTTGCTACGGACATGATGGCATCTTCCATAGTATTGAGATCAGCTACGTTGTTTTTATAGCTATCTGCATAGATAAAAGAGTTTGGCATAAACTGAGGTATGCCGACAGCTCCTGCATAAGAACTTGGGAGGGTACACTCTTTTGGTGTTACTCTTTTTTTGTAGCAGTATTCTATGATGGCTGCCATATTTGTTTTGCTCATTTTGTGTAACCATTTTTCACGGGATGTTTTTGGATCTGTACGTGTTAAAATAGTGTTAAAGACTATAAAAGCATCATGTGTTGGTTTGATACGACCAAGTTTTGTCTCTTTTAGTAAGATAGCAGCAATAATCTCTCTGTTTACACCGTATTTCTTTTCTGCAAGATCATAAACTTCTTTGTATTGTTGTAAATTCTCTACCATTTTTGGTACATATTTTACTAAAACATTATTTGCCTTTTTCTCTTTTTCTCTATGGTATTTTATTTTTGATGGTTGAATATATTTCCATGTGATCTCATCAAACTTTTGTGTTTTAAAGTAGGAGAGTAAAAATTGGTTTGCATAGTCATAGGAGACACCTTTTTTTACAACTTTTTTACAGATATCACTATAGTCTGGATTTTTAAATTCACAATTATTATATTTTGCAAGCAGTGTTGTTGTCAGGAGTAAGAATAGTATATTAAAAATTTTCATTGATCTCTTTTAGTCTTTGTGGTGTGCCAATATCATACCACATTCCAGTATAAAGCTCTCCACAGAGAGCTTTATTGTTTGCTAGCTTGCGAAGTAGCGGAGCTAGCGGGGCCTTTTTTTCTGGAATGTTTTTAAACATGCTAGGATGATAATACCCTATACCTGAAAACGTAAACATTTTCTGTTCCACATTTGTAATAAAGCTCTTTTTTAATCCAAAATCACCTTTTTTATTATGTGGAGGGTTTGGCACTAAAACAAGATGTGCCAAGTTGTTTTGCAGATCAAAGTTTGGATTAAAAGGATAGTCACAAAAGATATCTCCGTTAATAAGCAAAAAGGGTTCTTCTCTCAAAAGAGGCAGTGCTTTTACAATACCGCCAAGTGATTCCAATGCACCACTGTGTTGTTCATCAGAGTAGATGAGTTGTACACCCCAACGTGAGCCGTCACCCAAAGTTTTAGGAATAAGATGCCCCAAATGTCCCAGATTGATAACAATCTCCTTAAATCCAGCCTCACTCAGCCGTTCAATATGATGAACAATCAAAGGCTTCCCTCCAACAGGCAGCAGAGGTTTTGGGATCATATCAGTAAGTGGACGCATCCGCTCTCCACGACCGGCAGCTAGAATCATTGCTTTCATTGCATCAGCTCTTGTAAAAGTGTTGCCAGCTCTTTAGTTTCATCATACCTTTGTGCAGTATCTAGCAGGTAGTGAAGGGTTAGTGGGATGTCTTTAAGGTAGCCATCTTTGCCATCACGCAGATGCAATCTTGAAAAGATGCCAAGTACTTTGATGTGTCGTTGCATTCCCATAAAGTCAAACCACTTTATAAACTCTGCATCACTGACTTGCGGTGCAACTTTGTTTCGGAAATAAAGCACAAGTTTTAAAATGTTCTCTCTTTCAAAGCTGATGTAGCAATCTTTAAGTAAAGAGACAAGATCATAAGTAATGGCTCCATTCATAGCATCTTGATAGTCAATAATACCAAGGCTTTCATCTGTTTTTATCATAATATTTCGAGAGTGATAATCTCTATGAACAAAGATATCTTGAGGTTGCTGGAGTACAACATCACTTATACGCTCTAGACTCTCATCAAGTAGCTCTTTTTGTTTTTTTGTCAAACACTTTGCAAGTTTTTTCTCAAGATACCACTCTTGCATCAGATCCATTTCAAAATGTAAAAAATCTTTATCATACAAAGGCAATCCTGTTGTATCTGCTTTTTGTATTTTGAGTATCTCATCTATTGCTTTTTTATAGAGATGTTGGAAATTATTCTGTGTCAGTTTTTGTAAAAGATCAACAGATCCAAAGTCCTCTATGACAAGGTATCCGTTTGTAAGATCCTTATCATAGATTGCAGGTACATTGACACCAGCATTTGAGAGTCTTTGTGTTCTATCCAAAAAAGGAGTAAGCGACTCTTTTTCAAGAGAAGCATCCATTAAAATATAGCTTTGTAAGCCTTTTGTTAAACGGTAATATTGACGAAAACTTGCATCAGCAGAAGCCTTTGTCAGGGTGAAGTCCTTATAGTTTTTTTCTACAAAAGATTTGATCATTTTATTAGCATAAATTTTTGATGTGTATCTTGAAGTGTTGCAAGATTTGTCTGAATTTTTTTATAAATCAGAGGAAGTGCTAGCGGTGTGTTTTTATCATTGTAAAGCATAATGCACGAGAGTTCTATGGAATGCTGAAGATTTTTGTCTTTTTTTATATTGTTAAGAATTTCTTTGTGGATTTTTTGTATATCTCTTGGATCATAGGCTTTTGTAAGAATTCCAAAGTGAGCACTGAAGAGATGGGCAATAACAGCATTTTTAACAAGTGTTTCTTTTAGTAGCAATGAAAATTTTTTAAGAAGGCGGTTTGTATTATGAAAACCATAGAGATTATTGATCTTTTCAAAATTATTGATTTTTATATAAAAGATCCAAAAAGACTCTTTTTTGTTTTGAAAAGTTTTGACTTGTGAGTCAAAATAGAGTCCATTGTATAATTTTGAGAGAGGGTCTGTTATGCTGAGTTGTGCAAGTTTGGATTGTTTTGCTTTGATCTCTTCAAGGTAGGCAATGTTTTGTATCTGTACTTTTACTCTTGCTTTTAGCTCAAGAGCATTAAACGGTTTGGTAATATAATCAGAACCACCTACTTCAAAAGCTTTTGTGATATAGTCTATATTTGTTTGTGCAGTTAAAAAGATAATAGGAATATCTTTTGTTTTTTGTTCACTTCTAAGCATACTACAGAGTTTAAAACCATCTACTTTTGGCATATTTATATCTAGTAAAATTAAAGAGACCTGCTCTTTAGAGATAGACTCTAAGGCTTCTTGCGCACTATATGCTTTTAAGAGAGTGTAGTGTTCTTCTTCTAAATAAAGTGATGCCAACTCTACATTTATCTCTTCGTCATCGACTATCAAAATAGTAAAATTATTATTTGTTTTCATGGAGGTTTTTCTTTTTTTGATTATTTTACAACAAAAGAGATAAAAATATAAGTCATTTTTGTGTTACAATAATTTTTATGAAGCATTTTATATTAACACATAATGAAAAGAAAAAGTACAAAGAGATAAAAAAAGAGGCACAAAAGAGTGAATATAAATCTCTTTTAATCCAGATCTATTTTGGTATCACAGATAAAAAAAAGATAAAGCATCAGCTTCAAAAAATTAAAAAAGATTTTTCAAAAGCAGTTATTATCGGGGCTACAACGGCAGGGGAGATAGCACATGCCAAGATGTATGAGAAGGACATTGTATTGTCTTTTTCATTTTTTTCAAAAACAAAACTTAAAGCTACTTATACAAAAGAGATCAACGGTTTCTCTGGAGAAAAGGCTGCAAAAAGTATCTATAGTAAAAATACAAAAGCAGCTATTGTCTTAAGTGAAGGTTTGCATGGAGAAGATTATGAATCATTTGTGAAAGCTTTTAACAAGCAAGGTTCAGATGTAATAGTCGCCGGAGGACTGGCAGGGGATAATTTTCAACTGAAAAAGAGTTATGTTGTTTTAAATGATAAAATTTATGAAAAAGGTGCGGTTGCGATCTCTTTTTCTTCAAAAAAACTTTTTGCATCCAATCAATATAATCTAAACTGGAGAGCAATCGGTAAGAAATTTCGTATTACAGAAGTAGATGGAAATGTTGTTAAAAAGATAGATAATATAGCTGCAGTGGATTTTTTTAAGAAGTATCTTGGAGAAGAAATTTTAGCAGAAAACGGATCGGCTTTAGCAAATTTTCAACTTCTTTTTAATGAAAGTGGTACGACTGTGGCAAGGACACCGCTGGCTATTGAAAAAAAAGATATTATTTTTGCAGGTCCGATCAAGCAAGGGCAGGAAGTGCAATTTGGATTTTCAAATGAATCTTCTGTCTTGTTGGCTGCTGATGAACTTCGTGAAGATATGGCAAAAGCACCGGCTGAGGCTATTTATATCTTTTCCTGTATTGCAAGAAAAACACTGCTTGGCAAGACATTGGAGGAGGAGTTTAGCTCTTTTGAAGATATTGCTCCGACGGCAGGTTTTTTTACATATGGAGAGTTTTACTCAAATAAGAAAAAAAACATACTTTTAAACTGTACTACTACTATTTTAATCCTCTCAGAAAAGAATGAATGTGTACAACTTTCAAAAGAGAAAAACAAGAGAATAACTCGGGATGCCATTATTTTTGATGCTCTTTCACATTTTATTAAACAGACTTCAGCTGAGCTTGAACAGAATGTTCGCCTGATGAATCAGTACAAAGAGGTTGTTGATGTTGCTTTTCTTGTATCAAAAACAGATAAAAATGGAAATATAACCTATGTAAATAAGAATTTTTCAAAAGTAAGTCAATACAAAGAATCGGAGCTACTTGGAAAAAATCATAATATTGTTCGTGATCCGGATGTAAGCTCTTTTGTTTTTAAAAAAATGTGGCAGACTATTACTGCAGGTAAGGTTTACCGAGGTAAATTTTCAAATATGGCAAAAGATGGAACACGCTATTATGTAGATGCAACAATTATGCCTATTTTTGATGAGGATGGTATCATACAGGAGTTTATTGCAGTTCGTCAAAATATTACAAAACAGGTACTTGGAAAAATACGTATGCAGGAGAAAGAGAGATTGATCCGTGCTATTTTTGATAATCAGGAAAGTATAGTTATTCAAGCTTCCAAAATTGATGGTATGCAAAGTGTAAATAAAAAGTTTTTTGATTATTTTTCTTTTACAAATTTTGAAGATTTTAAAGCCAAACATAGTTGCATCTGTGATCTTTTTATTGAAGAAGAGGGGTATATTTATACAAAAAAATATCCTAAATGGTTGGAGATGATAGCGGAAGATGAACAGCATGATTATAAAGTTAAAATGCGTGCAAAAAATGGTAAGATCCATATCTTTACACTTAAAGTCAAACCTATTGAAAATGAATATATTATCAACTTATATGATATCACAAAACTTGAAGAAGCCTTACTAAAAGCATACTCTTCAGAGAAAGCAAAAGCAGTTTTTTTGGCAAATATGTCTCATGAAATAAGAACACCGTTAAATGGTATTTTGGGTTTTACTGATTTGCTCAGTAAAAAAGATCTTGACTCTGAAACACAACGCTATATCAACATCATACATAAAAGTGGGGAAACATTGCTTAATGTTGTAAATGATATATTGGACTTTTCAAAAATTGAGAGTGGAGAGTTAACACTCTATAAAATTCCAAGTGATCTCTTTGAAGCTATGGAAGTCGCTGTTTCAACCTTTGCTTCTGTCTCTAAAAAAAAGAAGATTAACTACTATGTCTTTATAGATACTGCAATTCCAAAACGACTTGAGTGCGATGTACAGAGATTAAAACAGGTAATGAGTAATCTTATAAGTAATGCTATAAAATTTACTCCTGAAGATGGAGAAGTTTTTGTCAAAGTTGTACTTCTGGAGCAAAAAGGTACAAAAGCAAAGATTCACTTTAGTGTTAAAGATAGTGGAATAGGAATAGCAAAAGAGAAAATAGCAACAGTATTTCAAGCTTTTTCTCAGGCAGATAACTCAATAAGCAGAGAGTATGGCGGTACTGGACTTGGATTGGCTATCAGTAACCAATATATTGAGATGATGGGTTCACATATAGAGCTAAAAAGCGAACTAAACAAAGGAAGTGAGTTTAGTTTTGATCTGGAGTTTGAAGTAGTTGATGCGACACTCTCTGTAGATGATCTTCATATTAATAATGCAAATATAGCAATATTAAACTCATACGAGGGTATTTCTTGCGGTATTAATGAAATAGTGTATCAATACCTTGATGGATGGCAGTGCCGATATAAGGAGATAAATGCGTTTGAGGAGATCGATTCTGGAATAGATGTTTTGATAGTCTGTGCCAAGATGTTCAATGCGATAGAGTGTCAAAACTTACTGCAAAGATTTTCAAAACTGGAGTTGATTTATATAGAAGGTTCAGAGCATACCGTAGAGTGCAGCCATCCTCGTTACCATCTTATTGAACAGCCTATGACAGGTTCTTCATTATTTGATAAGCTGATCTCGTTGATGGATAAGAGTTTTTTTGAGACAAAGAAGAGTAATGATACGGTAGAACAAATACAACATTACAGTGGCTCTGTTTTGGTTGCTGAAGATAATGAAACAAATCAGATGCTTATTTCCATACTTTTGGAGGAACGAGGTATTGACTATAAAATAGTAGAAAATGGACAAGAAGTACTCAATAATATCGCAAAAGGAAATTCCTATTCACTGATTTTTATGGATATCAATATGCCTGTATTAGATGGAATTAATGCTACACGAGCGTTACGCGAGAAGGGATATAAAGAGCCTATTGTCTCACTTTCTGCAAATGTGATAGAGTCAGATACGAAAGCTTTTAAAGAAGCCGGAATGGATGATGTTTTAAAAAAACCTATCGTTCCTGCAGAGTTAGAGAGTATGCTTGTAAAATATCTTAAGCCTCAACAAGAAGAAGAGATCTATGATGAAGTTGACATTCAAAAAATTGCAAAAAGTCTTTCTTTTTCAGATACAGAGATAGTAATAAAGCTCCTTGGAAGTCTCGCAAAAACATTTAAAAATGTTTTAGAGAATCTTGAAGCTGGAGAACTAAATAAAGAATTGATACATAAATTAAGAGGTGCAGCAGGGAATATGCGATTTGACAGACTTTATAAACTTAGTAGTGAGATCGAAGAAAATATTGAGAATCTTACAGAAGGTGAAGTTGAAAGTTACAAAAAAAAGCTTATTAAACATCTTCACAATGCTTTAGAAAACATCGCAAAGCTTTAAAATGCATATATGGCACCGTGAATAGAGGCTTTTTTGGCCCCTGTTATACTTGAGAGTGAAATTTTTTCACGTTTTACTCTCTTATAAGCAAACCATGCAAAGATCATCGCTTCTACAAAGTCACTGCTAATACCGTGAGCATCACTTTTACTTACTTTTGCACAACAGAGATTTTGGATCCGTCGATATAAAAAACTGTTTTTTGCTCCACCACCACATAAAATGAGCTCTTTAAGAGAGAGTCTGTTTGCCTCTTTTGCAATGGTACTTGCGGTGAGTTCTAGCAGCGTTCTTTGAATGTTTGCATCTTGAAGTGAGTCAAAGTTTTGCAGATATTTATCGAGCCATGCTTCATTGAAATATTCTCTGCCAGTACTCTTTGGGGGTGTTTTTGTAAAGTAGTCATCTTTAAGCATTGCTTGAAGCAGTGGCATAATTACTTCACCACGTTGTGCAAAGGCTCCATCTTTGTCATAGGGTTTTTTCTGGCTTCTTTGCATAAAGGTATCAAGCAAGACATTGCCACATCCTATGTCCCAGCCAAGTACTTCTTTTCCCAGATAGCTGATATTTGCCATACCGCCAATGTTGACTACCCCCACATCCTCTCCCAGATGCCCAAAAATTTCTTTGTGAAATGCAGGTGCAAAAGGAGCACCCTCTCCACCGTTTGCAATGTCACTGTTTCTAAAGTCTGTTACGGTATCTATGCCACAACGTGCGGCTACAACACTGCCGCTTCCAAGTTGCATAGAAAAAGGATAGGCAGCGTTGGGTTCGTGCCAAAGTGTTTGACCATGGAGTCCAATGGCTTTGATACTCTTGCGTGAGATGGAGTTGTTTTCTAAAAAGAGATTCACAACAGCAGCAAAAAGTTCTGCAAGTTTGACATCCATCTCTCCGATTTCTTTAAGTGTAGAGGGTTCTTGAATGTGCTCTAAAACTTCTTCTTTGAGTTCTTTAGGAAAGGGGTGCTCATAACTTGCAAGGAGTTTGAGAGAAGCTTTGTCTATCTCGCAGAGTGCCACATCAACACCATCAAGACTTGTTCCACTCATTATACCAATGTAAAATTCACTCAATTCTTCTCTTTTTATATTTTTTTAAAATTGTAGCAGTTTACTTGATATATATCAATCGGATGGCAGATAATATTGATTACAATATCAGATTATTTGCTATAATAATACCAATTCCAATAAAGGCGGGTTATGTTTAAAAATATTTCAATTCGTAAAAAACTGATTTTGCAGACAGTAATACCAACATTTACAATTTTACTTTTAGTATTTATGATCGTTTCAAGTAAATATGATGAAGTTTCTACTTTCAAAGAAGCGCATGTTTCCTCGCAATTGATGAGTAAAATTTCTGCGCTTATCCATGAAACACAAAAAGAGCGTGGAATGAGTGCGGCTTATCTTGGTGGGCAAGCAGAGGCTTTTAAAGAAAAACTGCAAAAGCAACGAGTCTTAACAGATAAAAGAATGCAGGAGATAAAAGAGTATATTACACAAAATAAGCTCTTAGAAGATGAAGTACTTGGTGGTGAAGTCCAAAAAGCATTAAATGATACACAAAGACTTCCTGATATTCGAAAAAAAGTAACAAGTTTAAATATAAAAGCAAAAGATGCCATTGCTTATTATACAAATATGAATAATGACTTTTTGATGATTATTGTAAAAATATCAACTATTCCATCTACTCCTGAAATATCTAAACAAATTATTGCCTATCTGAGTTTTTTAATGACAAAAGAGCGTGCAGGTATAGAGCGTGCAGTTGGTACAAATATTTTGTCAAAAGATTACTTTTTTGGCAACTCAAGAGAAAAATTTGCTGACTTAATCAGCTCTCAAAACTCATTTTTAACAACTTTTAGGAACTATGCTACACCGCAAGACAGAAAATATTTGCAGGATACTGTAAGTGATTCTCATGCAGTATCTGAAGTTGAGAGAATGAGAAAAATTATTTTAAGTGCCAATGAAATCGGCGGATTTAATGTGGATGCTACTTATTGGTTTGATACAATTTCCAAAAAACTCGGACTTATTAAAAAGACAGAAAATTATATTATTAATCATTTAAATATCACCGACGAACAACTTAAACAAAATGTTGCACTGCTTATTGCCATAAGCAATCTTGTTCATGAAACACAAAAAGAGAGAGGTGCAACGGCTGGGTATGTTGGCTCAAAAGGTAAAAAATTTACAAAACGTCTGCCTGCTCAGCGTCTTTTGACAGATAAAAAACTAGCACGCTTAGAGCGAAAACTACAGAACTTCTCTAAAGCATCACTCAATCCAAAAGCAAGAACATATTTGCAAAAAGCTTTAAACGAACTTGCAAAACTGCAAACTATTCGTAAGGGAGCAACAGATCTTTCAATGGGTGGTAAAAAAGTCATAGGCTACTATACAAATATGCATGCGCTTTTTTTAGAGGTTTTTGGTGCAGTTGCAAAAGATGCCAAGAGTGCAAAAGAGGCAAGAAATCTTTTAGCTTGGTATAACTTCGATATGGCAAAAGAGAGAGCAGGAATAGAAAGAGCAGTAATGAGCAATGCTTTTGCGAGAAATAAATTTCTTCCTGGTATGAAAGATAAATTTGTGAAACTTGTAACGCAGCAGGATGATTACCTTGACAGCTTTGAAAAAGCAGCAAGTGATAATATGATTCGATACTACAGAAAAACAGTATCGGGTAAAGTAGTTGATGAGGTAAATCGAATGCGAAATATTGCTTTAACAAGTAATAAAATCGGTGGTTTTGGAATAGATCCTCGTTATTGGTTTGCGCAAATGACTGAAAAAATCAATCTGCTTAAAAAAGTTGATGATTATCTTGCGATGAATCTTGAAAAAAGTGTACAAACAGCACTTTCAAGCGCAACTACACAGCTTTATACTGTTTTGATTATTGCTCTTTTTGTTATCTTACTTATTTTGACTCTTTCTAAATATATAGCTGACGGTGTAACAAAATCGCTTGATAAATTTCAAAGTGGACTTTTAAACTTTTTTGATTATATTAACAGAGACAAACCAGATACTGAATTTTTGGATGAGAGTTCAAATGATGAGCTTGGAGCAATGGCAAAAGTTGTCAATGAAAATATCCGAAGAACGAAAAATAGTGTTGATGAAGATAATGTTTTTATTCAAAATACAGAAGTAGTAATGAGTAAGCTTGCACAAGGCTTCTTGGATGTTCGCATAGATGCTTCTACTGCAAATGAAAACTTGCAAAATCTAAAATCTACAATCAACAATGCACTTTCGCAGCTGGAATCTCGTATAAATATCTTAAATGAGATTTTAGATAAATACGCAAAATATGATTATACCCAGGAAGTTGTTGTTTCCGGTTTTGAAGAGGGCAGTGCTTTTAAAAATTTGATTAACAATATTAACTCCCTTAGAGATGCGATAGTTACAATGTTGCAAAACTCTTCATCAAGTGCAAATGAACTACTGAGTAAAGCAGAATTTTTACAACAACAGATGGATAAGCTAAGTTCTGCTACACAAGAACAGGTGACAATGCTCCAAGAAACAGCACAGAGAATACAAAATGTTGATGAAACAGGCAAAGAGATATCCGATAAATCTTCAGAAGTTATGAGCCAGTCAAATGATATAAAATCTGTTATCTCAATTATTGCAGATATTGCAGAACAGACAAATCTTCTAGCACTTAATGCTGCCATAGAAGCGGCTCGTGCAGGTGAGCACGGTCGTGGCTTTGCCGTAGTTGCTGATGAAGTAAGAAAGCTTGCTGAGAGAACACAGAAATCACTTGCAGAGATTAATGCCAATGTTAATATTCTTACACAATCCATTACCGATATTACAGCTTCTATTGATTCACAAAGCAGTGATATATCGAGTATTAACGATACTACTATGGAGATAGATAATAAAACACAACAAAATGCAGAGATTGTAAGTCAGGTAGATAAAGTTACCTATGAAGTAAAAGATACTGCAGTTTCAATCTCCAAAGAAGTAATGAAAAGTAAATTTTAAAAATAGCTCTTATTGCTTCTTCTCGTTCCCAACTTCTCTGTTGGGAATGCATACTCTCTATAGCATCATTATAAAAAATGAAACCATCGTCCCAATTACCAGCTGCCACGCAAAGCCGATGTGAATACCAAAGATATAAGGCTGTAGGGCTAGTACTGTAAAAAATCCACCAAGCAAAGCCGCAAGAACTGTTTTTGCACTTCCTTTGTTTGTAAAGATAGCCGCAAAGTAAACACCCAAAAGTCCTGCATAGGCAAAGCTCATTACACCCAGAGCAAAGCCAATAAGAGAGAGCTCACTTGATCGTTGCCAGAAATAGCTTACCACTGCCATAAGGGTTAATATAAAAGCAAAGAGTAAAACTGCTCTGCGTGAGACACTCAAGAAGTGAGCTTCATTGGTGTTTGGTGCTTGTTTTAGCTTCCACGGTTTGTATATATCCTCTACCGCTACACTTGCCATCGCACCAAGAACAGAGTTTGTGCTTGAGAGTGCGGCTGCAATGGCTCCAACAGTTACAAGCCCACGCAAACCCTGTGGCATCTCATTTAAGATGTAATACATAAAGATGGTGATGCTTTCTCCCGCAAAGTTTTGTGTGAGGTTGCTGTTTTGGTAGTGCAAAAAAAGCAGTGCTCCAATGGTTAAAAAGAGCAAAACTATGGGAATAGTGATAATAATAGAGAGAATAAGGGACTTTGTAGCATCTTCTTTGTTTTTACAGCTTAAAACCCGCTGTGCCATATCCTGATCGAGTCCAAAGGCAGCGATGTTGAGCAGTAGCCATCCGCCAAGCAGAGCAGGGATGCTAAACTTGCCATCAAGTGAGGTATCAAAGAAAACCAGTTTGTTATGCTCATGCAGAGTTTCGATGATGTTTAGATCTCCTAACGAGGCATAAAGATACCATGCTACTAAAATGCCGGCTCCCACATAGGTAACAGCCTGAATGATGTCACTGTAGATGATGGATTTTATACCGCCAAAGTAGGCATAAAGCAGTGCTCCGCCAACAAGCAGCAAGATAGAGATAAACATATGCCAAAAGCCAATGTCTAAAAAGAGAATCATACTAATAGCAAGAGCGCCGATGTAGAGTCGTGCTCCGCTTGCCAAAATGCGACCAAGTAAAAACATTATGCCTGCTTGCTTTTTTGCTCTCTCACCATAGCGTTTTTCTAAAAGCTCATAGACCGTTACTGCTCTTATAGCGTAGAACTTTGGTATAAGAAATTTGGCGATGAAAAAAACGGCTAAGAGTGCAGAGAGGTAAAAACCTATAAAGCTAAAGTCATGCGCATAGGCAAACTCGGGAGCACCTAAAAAGGTAGCGGCTGATTGGCTTGTTGCGACTATGGAAATGGCAACGCCAAGAAGGGGCATGGAGTTGGAAGCTACAAAGTAATCACGTGCATTTTTGATCTTGATCTGACTAAAAAGATAGGAGCTGATAGCCAGTATGCCAAAGTAGCTAAAAAATACAAACCAATCAAGCCATCCAAAAGTGCTATTCATTGGCACCCTTGAGATGAAGTTCTTGTGTGCCTTGGCGCACAGCACGCATAAATTTTACGCCCGGATCTGCTTTTTTTGTTCTATATCCTTTATCTTTTTCCAGCCACAAGGGATTTTTTTCCATCTCTCTGTACTCATGATGACCGATAAGGTAGGAGATAGTAGGATATTTTGCTTTAAGGTACTTTACAAGGGCAATATTTGCGCGTACTTGTTCTGCTGTGAGATCCTCTTTTTTGTTTTTTGCTCCACCGACATTTTCAATGCCAATGGCAGCGTAGTTTAGCCCTATAACATGACGTGCCATCCAGTTGTCTGGCATAAGTTGATATATTGTGCCGTCACGATCAATGAGGTAGTGTGCAGAGACATTGAGCGCTGAGGCTGCGGCTATATCTTTTCTATCAGTTAAAAGTCTTTGGGGATAGAGCCGTTTGAAACTATCTTTTAAGTTCATAACTGCTGTCCAGTGCAAGACAATGATTTTTGGAGTGATTTTTATATCTTTTACATCAAGACCATAGTGTTTTTTGATGTAGGCTTTTGTCATTGTTTTGCGTTGATGTTTAAAAATAATGGGCTTTTGGATGATGTTTTGGGCAGTATGGAGATTTGTTATACGCTTATTTGCCTCCTCTATGCGTGAGAGGGGAATTTTACCAGATTTTACTTGCGTGAGAATGGTATTTATAAGCTCTTTTGTCGAATTATAAGAGAGTTGATTGCCAAAGAGTAGCATATCAACGTCTGCATTGATGGCAAGTGTAACAGCCTCTTTGAGTGAATAGTGTGCGCTTATAGCTTTCATCTGCATATCATCGCTGATAATGACACCCCTAAATCCAAGTTGCTCACGCAGAAGTTTTTGATTGACCTTACGTGAGAGGGTTGCTGGGTATTTGCTATCGAGCTCTCTGTTAAAAACGTGCGCTGTCATAATGGCACTCAGTTTTTGCTCACGCAACAGGATTTTATAGGGTTCTAGCTCTTTTTTACTCCATGTATTGCTAATATCTACAAAACCTTTATGAGAGTCCTGTAGTGAAGATCCATGCCCCGGAAAGTGTTTGGCTACAGAGATAATGTTGTTAGTTTTTTGTGCATCAA
>Ga0256837_1001474_pt1 | contig 16210 bp, 18 predicted proteins | sample 4562384metaG_FD_185976 | JGI IMG/M metagenome (GOLD analysis project Ga0256837, IMG submission 185976) | Hydrothermal vent microbial communities from Guaymas Basin, Mexico - 4561-384 | ecosystem: Environmental > Aquatic > Marine > Hydrothermal vents | place: Mexico: Guaymas Basin | collected...
CTCATCACTTGCTGCTGATTGTGATGTTGTAGAGCATGTTAACACGCAACTGCCTTATGCACTTCTAAGTGGTTGTATCGCAATATGTGCATTTTTTCTTTTTTCTTTAAGCTGATATCACATTTTATTATAGATAATAATTATATTAAATAGTTAAATTAATTTATATATTTATTTGAAAAAGTTATATTGCACAATCCTTAGTGCTTTAAAAACCTCTTGGAAAAGAAGGTTTTAGAGGTGCCCAGAAGTATGATTTTAAATATTTTACACCTAAATGGTGCTAAATCTATAACAAGAACAACTAATCAATAATAGATGGAATTTAGTTTTTAGTGGATTGGGGTGAAAAAAATATCTCACAAAACGATTTTTCTTTCCATTAAAACAATTTTTACTATGGTTTTGGTATAATTCGCATTTAAAAACTAAATTTATAGGATAACACCAGTGAGCCAACAATTACCAGATATAGAGACACAACTAGCAAACCATAAGTTATCTCAAGAAGATTATGTTCATATTAAACAGATTTTAGGGCGTGAACCAAATCTTGTAGAGCTTGGAATTTTTTCTGCTATGTGGAGTGAGCACTGCTCATATAAATCATCAAAAGTTCATTTAAAAGGTTTCCCAACAAAAGCACCATGGGTTATTCAAGGACCAGGTGAAAATGCTGGTGTTATTGATATTGGTGACGGGATGGCTGCTGTTTTTAAAATGGAGAGTCATAATCACCCAAGTTTTATTGAACCATATCAAGGTGCAGCAACAGGTGTTGGTGGTATTATGCGTGATGTATTTACTATGGGTGCACGTCCTGTAGCAAACCTCAATGCATTACGTTTTGGTAATATTTTAAATGACGATAAAACTTCAAAGCATCAGCGTTATCTTGTTCGTGGTGTAACTGAAGGGATTGGTGGGTACGGTAACTGTATGGGTGTTCCTACTATTGGTGGTGAAACAAGTTTTGATGAGTGTTATAATGGAAATATTCTAGTAAATGCTTTTACACTCGGACTTGCAAAAAGTGATGAAATTTTCTATGGTAAGGCAGAAGGTATAGGAAATCCTGTTTTATATGTTGGTGCAAAAACAGGGCGTGATGGTCTTGGTGGTGCTGTTATGAGTAGTGATTCTTTTACAGAAGAATCTAAATCACTTCGTCCAACTGTTCAAGTGGGTGATCCATTTACTGAAAAACTGCTTCTTGAAGCTTGTCTGGAGCTTTTTAAAACTGATCACGTTGTTGGTATTCAAGATATGGGAGCAGCTGGGCTTACATCTTCATCTTTTGAGATGGCAGGGCGTAGTGGCAGTGGTATGATTATGCATCTTGATAAAGTTCCTGCTCGTGAAGAGAATATGACTCCGTATGACTTTATGCTCTCAGAATCTCAAGAGCGTATGCTTCTTTGTGCAAAAAAAGGTACAGAAGAAGAAATTATTAAAATCTTTGAGAAATGGGATCTTGATGCGGCAGTTATCGGTGAGGTAACTGACACTGGAAATATGGAACTTTTTTGGCATGGTGAAAAAGTTGCTGAGGTTCCAGTTGATCCTGTAAGTGAAGAAGCTCCAGAACTGAATCGTCCGATGAAAAAGCCTCAATATCTTGATCTTATTAAAGATATATCAATCAATGACTTTCCAACTGTCGAAAATCAAGAAGCTTTTGAAAAACTAACCAAATCTATGGAAGTGGTTGATAAATCGTGGATATACACACAATACGATTCTATGGTACAAACAAATACAGTCAAAAAGGGTGGAGAACTTGATGCTTCTGTAATCCGTGTAAAAGAGAATGGCAAAGCTTTGGCAATGTCTGCTGACTGTAATGTCCGTTACTGTTACATCGACCCTCGTGGTGGTGGCGCTGCTGCAGTTATTGAGAGTGGACGTAATGTAGCGATGAGTGGAGCAAGACCTTTAGCTATTACTGACTGTCTAAATTATGGTAATCCTGAAAATCCAGAAGTTATGTGGCAGTTTGGTCAAGGGTGTGAAGGGATTAAGGAAGCTTGTAGTGAGCTTACAACTCCAGTTATCGGTGGAAATGTTTCACTTTATAATGAAACAAATGGAGTGAGTGTTTTTCCTACACCATCAATTGCTACTGTCGGTGTAAATGATGATCAAGATAACGTATTGATGTCAAACTTTCAAAAAGAGGGAAATCTTCTTTATTTGGTAGGTGAGAGTAAAAGTGAATTTGGTGGTTCACTCTATATGAAAGAGATTTGTGGTGTGGTTGCTGGAAAACTTCCTGAGGTTGATTACAAAAAAGAGCTTGCATTATGGGATTTGGTTATTGAAGCAAATAAAAAACATCTTTTGGAGTGTGCTAAAGATGCAAGTAGTGGTGGTGTGGCAATCGCTCTTGCAAAGATGGCTGCAACAAGTGGACTTGGTTGTGATGTACAAATGACAGTACAAGATCAAAGAGATATTTTTGCTGAATCAATGAGTCGTGCTATCGTAGAAGTAAAACCTGAGAACGCAGAAGCTTTTGAAGCGATGTTAAATGGTCTTGCATGTGAAAAAATCGGTGTTATCGGTGGAGACAAAGTAAGCATCAATAACGTCAGTATGAGTATGCAACAACTTCAAGATAACTACTTTAACACTTTTAAAGAAGTTGTAGAACAAGATCTCTAATCTTCCTCCCCTCTCCTAAGAAGTGGTTTTGATGCCGCTTCTTTTTTAATCCTTTCAAAAAAATTATAATTAGTATAAGAAATTATAATTTAAAAAATCAATTTAATTTTATCACAATAGTAGTATAATCATTCCGATATTTGAACAAAAGGAAACAGATGGTTAAGAATATTCTAGCTTTTATTGGTGGTGTTGCATTAGTAGCAATGGTTGTAATGTATGGTAAGTTCGGTGGTATGATGCAAGGTGCTATGGGATTAGACAGTGGAGCGATGCCAGCTTATATGAATATGTTTACAAAGGTTATTGAAACAGGTGATCCAGCTGAAGCGATGATGAAAGATTTTGTTGTTGCAGAAGATGTAGAGAATGAAGATGTGGCAGAATCTATCAAAGCATTGGCTGAAGAGTACAATATGCGTATTACTGGTGATGTAAAAATGTTTAACAAGGAGGATGCAAAACCAAATGAGGTAAAACACGCAAGAATTTTTTCGTTATGTTCTTTACATATTGCAAAAGTATTCTTAAATCATTCACGTTTCTTTGGTGGATTTATGCCGTGTAGAATTATGTTAGTAGAGTATGGAAATGGCGAGAGACATTTAGTAACTATGGATCTTGAACTTGCTATTCATGGTGGTGCTCCACTCCCTCCAAAAATGTTGGAACTTGCAACAAAAGTACAAAAAGCAATGATTGAAATTCCAGAGCGTGCAGCTAAAGGTGATTTCTAATATATAGAAAAAATTAATTGTTAGTATAATAAAATATAATTTAAAAACTTAATAAATTTTTATATTAATAAGTGTATAATCTCACAGATTTTAGATAAAAGGACTTAAATGAAAAAAAGTATTATGACAGCTTTAATGGCTTTAGGCTTAGCATTTTTTGCTAGTGGATGTTCAACAATGCATATGGGATGGACAGCAGTAACTGGGCAACATAAACTTGATGATGGTGCTATGAAAGCATATGATGAGATGTTTACATCTGTTGTAGAAAATGGTGATCCAGCACGTGCGATGATGAAAGAGTATAAAGTTGCTGAAGATGTTGAAAATGAAGATGTGATTGATTCAATCAAAGCACTTGCAGAAGAGTATAATATGAGAATTGTAGGGGACACTAAAATGTTTACTATCCCTGATGCAAAACCAGATGAAGTGAAGTTTGTTGAAAACGTTTCTCTTTGTAGTCTTTATATCGCTAAAAAATTCCTCAATCACTCAAGATACTTTGGTGGGTTTATGCCATGTAGAATTATGTTGGTAGAGTATGGCAATGGTGATAGATACCTAATTACAATGGACTTGACTTTAGCAATTCATGGTGGTTATCCATTACCAAAAGAGATGCTAGAGCTAGCAACACAAGTAAAAACTGCTATGGAAGAGATTCCAGCTCGTGCTGCAAAAGGTGATTTTTAGAAATCTTCTAGTTTTATCACCTCATAGGCTACCTCTTCATAGGGGTGGCTTTCTTTTAAAACCTCTATCGCTTTTTGTATAAGAGCATCTTCACAAATCATCTCTACTTTATACTCTTGAACTTTTTCAACTTTGTTTATTTCTCCTATGTAAGGATTTGCATCACCTATGGGTTTAAACTGTCCATAACCTAAGATTTCAAAAGAGCAAGATTCATAGTTTTGAAATTTACCCACACCAATATTAAAAAGAGCCTTCTTTGTTTTTTCTTTTGCTTCAGGTGGTACAAAATAATTAAGCTTGTACATTTTGATTCTCCATAAGGCAGCTTAAAAGTTTCTCATCGAGTTTATAAGGTTTTACTACCTCTTCGATTGATTCGTAGTTAAAACCACTTTCATTAAAGCAAACAACACTTTCTTGTTTGTTTTGGAGTAAACCATCAATGGCATAGGTGATAAATTTATATGCCATAAGCCTGTCGTAAACACTAGGGTTACCCCCTCTTTGTATATGACCCAAGATACTTACTCTGGATTCTATACCAATGGTTTCTTCAAACCATTTGGCAATCTCTTGAGAATCTTGTTTTACGCCCTCTGCAACTATAGCGATAAAGTAACGTCGTCCATTTTGAATCTGCCCAATGAAACTCTGTTCAAAAGCTTGAAGATTGTATGGTATTTCAGGTATAAGACACATCTCAGCACCTGATGTCAAATAGGATGCAAGTGCCAAATAACCACACTCTCTACCCATAGTTTCGATTACAAATGCTCTCTTAAAAGATGAAGCAGTATCACGAATGGAATCAATAGCATTTTTAATAACATTTAATGCCGTATCAACTCCTAAACAATAGTTGGTTTTATTAATATCATTATCTATCGTTGATGGGATACCACAAAAAGCAGTTGCGTGTTCTTTATAAAAAATATCCATCCCTTTAAAGGAACCATCCCCTCCCAAAATAACCAGCTTATCTATATTGTATTTATCCAAATTATCCTTTGCCTGTTTTCTGTAACTTGCATCTTTAAATCTTTGGCTTCGTGCACTGCCAATGATGGTTCCACCACGGGTTATAATCCCTGCAACATCCTGATAGCTAGCCTTTTTTATACTACCATCAATAAGCCCTTCATATCCGTCATATATAAAATAAGGGGTTAGCCCTTTTTGTAAAGAGTACTCTACAAAGTGTTTTATGGCTGGATTCATTCCTGAGACATCTCCCCCTGAACATAGAATCGCAATATTGTTCATATGAAACCTTTTCAATAGTTTTTTTAAGTTTACCATCTTCTAAACTCAATTTAGATAAAATGCGCCAATATTTTAATGTAAGGCTTGAGATGAAAAAAAGAGCATTGGTCAGTGTAAGTGACAAAACAGGTGTGGTTGATTTTTGTAAATCACTAGTAAAAAACGGTTATGAGATTATTTCAACAGGTGGAACATATAAACTGCTTCGTGAAAATGAAGTTGAAGCTATTGAGATAGATGAAGTAACAAAGTTTCCTGAGTGTTTTGAGGGGCGTGTAAAGACGCTTAATCCTTACGTACATGGTGGGATTTTACATCGTCGTGACAAACAGTCTCACTTAGATCAGGCAAAAGAGCTTGGTGTTGAAGCGATTGACCTTGTTTGTGTCAATCTTTACCCGTTTAAAGCGACAATCGAGAAGACTGATGATTTTGATGAGATTATTGAAAATATCGACATCGGTGGTCCTGCAATGGTTCGCTCAGCTGCAAAAAACTTCGATTCTGTAATCATTGTTACCAATGTTGAAGATTATGCTGAAGTTATTGATGCAATTGAAAATGAGAAAAATACAAAAGAGTTTAGACGTGGCTATATGATAAAAGCGTATGAGCATACTGCTGCGTATGACAGCATGATAGCAAACTATATGAACGAGCGTTTTAACGAAGGATTTGGTGAAAAGCAGTTTATTGTAGGTGAGAAAGTTATGGATACTCGCTATGGTGAGAACCCACATCAAAAAGGTGCATTATATGAGTTTGACAAGCACTTTAGCAACAATTTTAAAACACTCAAAGGTGAAGCAAGTTTTAACAACCTCAATGACCTAAACGGTGCTATAAAAATTGCCGCGGCTTTTGGTGATGATAATGCTGTATGTATCACAAAACATGGAAACCCTTGTGGATTTGCTATTCGTGACAATTTGATAGATGCTTATACAGAAGCACTCAAGTGTGACCCTGTTTCTGCATTTGGTGGTGTTGTAGCAGTAAATGGTGTTGTAAACAAAGAACTGGCTCTTAAGATGAATGAGATTTTCTTGGAAGTTGTTATCGCAGGTCGCATCACTGAAGAAGCTCAGGAGGTATTTGCTGCGAAGAAGCGTATCAAGCTTTTTGAGATGGGAAGTGATAAGCTTGTTCTTGCAAATGATAAAAAAGATTTCAAACACATCGATGGCGGATTTGTTTTCCAAGATGCTGACAAAGTCAATGATGATGAAGTCAAAAATGCAAAACTTGTTTCTAAAAATGCAGCAAGTGCAGCAGAGATGAAAGACTTGGAGATTGCGTACAAAGTTGCAAGTCTTACAAAATCCAACTGTGTTGTTTACGTAAAAGATGCGGCGATGGTAGCTGTTGGTATGGGTATGACAAGCCGTGTGGATGCTGCACAGTGTGCGCTTAAAAAAGCAAAAGAGATGGGTCTAGATGTTACAGGTGCAGCGCTTGCATCTGAGGCATTCTTCCCATTTAGAGACTCAATTGACGCTGCAGCTGCAGCTGGTGTTAAAAATGTGATCGAGCCTGGTGGGTCTATCCGTGATGATGAAGTAATAGAAGCTGCTGATGAGCATGGTATGAGCCTTTACTTCTCAGAAGTACGCCACTTCTTACATTAAACAAAATAGCGACGCAGGAGATGCATCGCTATTTTCTTCTCCATATTTTTTTTGTTTAAACTTGATTGACATACACTCAACTCTTATGCTATAATTGCGCTTAAATAAATCAATTTATAATAAAATATTTAAATAATAGGATAGCAATATGAGTAAATCATTATACGATACATTAGAAGTTTCACAAAATGCAAGTGAATCAGAAATTAAAAAAGCATATAGAAAATTAGCAAGAAAATATCACCCAGATATTTGTAAAGAAGCAGAATGTGAAGAGAAATTTAAAGAGATTAATGCTGCTTATGAGATTCTGAGTGACAAAGAGAAAAAAGAGCAGTACGACATGTACGGTGATGCGATGTTTGGTGGTCAAAATTTCCATGACTTTTCACAGGCACAAGGTGGCAATGTTGACCTTGATGAGATTCTTCGTCAAATGTTCTCAGGTGGAGGAGGTTTTGGTGGTTTTAGCAGCGGTGGAGCTGGTGGAAGCCGTAGAACATACTCCTCTGGAGGTTTTGACGGTGGCTTTGGCGGCTTTGGTGGGGGACAACAACACTACCAAGAGCCAAACCTTGATATTGAAACAAATGTAACTATCCCGTTTGCAGTAGCAGCTCTTGGTGGAAGCCACTCTGTTAGTGTCAATGGGGAGCGTTTTGATATTAAAATACCAGCTGGTGTAAAAACTGGTGAGAAGATGCGTGTCAAAGGTAAAGGTCATGCACAAAATGGTCGCGTAGGTGATTTGTTTTTAAAAATAACAGTTGCACCATCTCCAGAGTATGAAAGAGAAGGGGATGATTTAGTAAAAACGATAGATGTACCACTCTATGCAGCACTCTTTGGTGATAAAATTACGGTACAAACACTTGAAAAAGAGATAAAACTCAAAATCCCGCAAAATACGAAAAATGGACAACGTTTTCGTGTCAAAGGGATGGGTGTGATGAATCGTAAGACAAAAGAGCGTGGAGATTTGTATCTAAAAGCAAATATAATTTTACCAAAAGTGGAAGAGTTAGATAGTGATTTAGTAGAGATGATGAAAGAAAAACTTCCAAAAAGTATTTAAGGAGATAGAAGATGCACCATTATGATGAACCTGTATATCTCATTAGCATTGTTGCTAAAATTTTAGATATTCACCCTCAGACATTACGTCAGTATGAAAGGGAAAATCTTATTAACCCATCACGTTCTGATGGGAGGATAAGACTTTATTCTCAAAGAGATATTGATCGTATTAAACTCATTTTACGTTTAACACGTGAACTTGGTGTTAATCTTGCTGGTGTAGATATTATATTACGCTTGAAAGAGAATGTTGATGCAATGGAGCGTGAGATTGCAGAACTTCGACATCAGGTTGAAGCAGCTAAAAATGCACACTCAGTAGCTCCTGAAAAATCCCTTGTAACAAAAAAAGGGATTTATGAGATGATTATTTTTGAAGAGAATTAGCTTTTTTTGCTACTCTTTGAGTCTTTGTATATCAGCTCCAACCTCTTGGAGCTTTTTCTCCAGTGCATCGTATCCTCTGTCTAAATGATAGATGCGGTGTACATTTGTTTCCCCCTCTGCAATAAGCCCTGCCAAAACAAGTGCAGAAGATGCTCGTAAATCTGTAGCCATTACATCAGTTCCACTCAGTTGTGTTACGCCATTAACTGTTGCAGTATGTCCATTGAGCGTTATATCTGCACCCATTCTTTGGAGTTCACTCACATGCATAAAACGGTTTTCAAACAGTTTTTCTTCTATGATGGAAACACCATCAGCCTGTGTTGCCAAAGCCATAAATTGTGCCTGCATATCTGTTGGGAAAGCTGGATACTCTTGTGTGACTATACGAACAGGTTTGATGATCTTGGCTGGATGGATGGTTATAGTGGTGTCCGTGATTGTAAAACTGTTTCCCATCTCTTCAAGTTTGGCTAAAACGGCACCGAGATGTTTAGCTTCAACATTGGTAAGTGTGAGTGTTGATTTGGTTATCGCACCAGCACACAGATAGGTTCCTGCTTCGATTCTATCTGGAATGATACTGAAATCTTTTATATCAATAAGCTCTCCAGCTGTTCCTTGTATCTTTAAAACAGCAGTACCAATCCCTTCTATCTCTATGCCGCTGTTTTGAAGTACTTCACAAAGTTGTACCACTTCAGGTTCACGTGCAGCATTGATGATTGTGGTCTCGCCATGGGCAAGTGCTGCTGCCATAACAACATTGGCAGTTCCTGTTACTGTGATTTTATCAAAGATGATCTCTCCACCTTGAAGTCCATTTGGAGCAGTTGCTTCAATATAACCTGCTCGAATCTCTATACGTGCACCCATTTGTTCCAAGGCTTTTAAGTGTAGATCAATAGGACGCTGTCCGATGGCACATCCGCCAGGAAGGGAAACTTCACAATGTCCAAAACGTGCTAAAATCGGTCCAAGTACCAAGATAGAAGCACGCATAGTTTTTACAATGTCATAGGTTGCTTTTGTGTTGGTAATGCTACTTGTATCTACAATGGTTTTATCATCTAAAAATGTACAATGTGCACCCAAATTTGCAAGAAGTTTTAGCAGGGTTTTAATATCAACAACATGGGGAAGATTGGAGATGTTAACTTTATTCTTCGCCAGTATTGTCATAGCTATCAAAGGGAGTGACGCATTTTTTGCACCAGAGATGTCAATGGTGCCACCAAGGGCTTTTGTGCCTTTTATTTTTAAATAGTCCATACGCTTCTTTATTTTCTTAGTATTATATCTAAAATTTTTGTTATAATTCAATTTATGAGTTCAGCACTAGATAGATTAAAAAATCTAACAAATAAAATATCATCTTATGAAGTAACACGCAAACAAAACCTTATAGAGTTGCGTGTTTTATACAAAGAGTTACATATAGATCAAAAAGTTTATACTTTTGAAGAACTTTTTGCATTTAAAGCTATCAATCTTTCTGGTGTTTCTTTGCTTGCTGAGAGCCTTGGTGAGATAAAGAAAGGGAAGTATTTACAAATACTTGCCATCAGCTATGACAAAGAGGCTTTAAAAAAGTCTAAAAATATATCACTTGCATATTTTGGCAGAGTAGAAAATGTAGAGGATACGTTAAAAAACAAAGTGGTAGAGTTTGTATTGCGTTACCGTTTCGAAAAGAGTTTTTTGACATTGGAACATTATAACGGGATGCTAGAGAGTTTAAAAACTACATGACCTTATTTTTAGATATTGAAACAACAGGTGTTAGTAGTGAAGATAAAATTTGCTCATGTGGGCTTATAGAATCTAACACGCAACACTATGAGCTTTATAATGAAGGTAAAAAGATAACACCAAAAGCTTCAAGCATTCATCATATCACCAATGAGATGATTGCTGACAAAGGAAGATTTCAAGAGGGTGAGATTTTTGCGCTTTTACAAAAATACAACACGCAAGAGACAACACTTGTTGTGCATAATGCGAAGTTTATTATCGATATGTTATCATCGCACGGTTTTTTCTTTGAGGGTATCATTATAGATACAAAAAGGGTTGCAAAGCATCTCATCAAAGAGTGTGAATCATATGCACTTGATTTTTTATGGTATGAGTGTAAACTCTACAAAGAGCAACCCTATGAAGTAAACTGTCATAGTAGAGATGATGTTGTAAAACTATCATTACTTTATGAATACCTTGCAGAACTTGTTCCACAAGATACACTTGCACAACTGAGTGTTTCTCCTGTATTGTTGGAGAAGTTTTCTTTTGGTAAATATAATAATTGTTATATTGAAGAGATTAGTATGCGTGATAGGGGATATTTACAATGGTTGATAAGCTTGGAGGATATAGATGAAGATCTGGCTTATTCACTACAATATTATTTAAAGGCTTAGGATGAAAATTGCTATAGAGTGTCACTCACCTTTGTTACAAAAATCGTTAGAACTCTTTCTCTCAAAATATTTGAGTGCAGCAAAAAAAAGTGACATTATCATAAGGGATGAACCTTGTTTGGAGGATAAGCGTTGTTTTTATATCGCTTCTGACAAACATGCTCATTTACAAAAACCGTTTTCAAAGTCAGAGTTGATTTTGGCACTTCAAAAACATTACAACAAACTTTATCAAAATGAATCTTCTCAATCAAACACGCAACCCATTATTGCAAAAGATGAGCGGTTGAAACTTTTAGAAGAAAAGATTGAACTTTTAACACAACAATACAAAAAAAATGTATTACAAGCGATAAGAGAAGTGTATGAAAAATAATAAAAAACTGACAAAAAAAATCATTGCAGGCAAATATAAAGGCAAAACATTGATATTGCCTTCTAAAACAACAACACGCAGCTCTAAAGCGATTGTGTTGGAATCTTTTTTTAATACCTTACAGTTTGATATAGTGGATGCTGTTTTTGTAGAGGTTTTTTCAGGAAGTGGCTCTATCGGTTTAGAAGCACTTAGTCGAGGGGCAAAAAAGATATATTTTATGGAAAAAGACAAAGATGCGTTGCGTGTTCTTAAGCAAAATATCGCTTTAACAGATCCATCTTCTTGTGAAGTAATAAGTGGAGACAGTTTTGTTACTATCAATGAGGTTATCTCTCGTCTAACACGCAACAAAGAGGATGCCTATATTTATATTGACCCACCTTTTAGCATACGAGAGGGGATGGAAGATATCTATGAAAAGATGATAGCTCTTATTAAAAAACTCCCACAAGAGAGAGTTAGAATGATTATTATAGAGCATATGAGCTCTTTGAAAATTCCGCAGAACATTGGTTCATATAGCACTCTCAAAACAAAAAAGTTTGGCAAAACCTCACTTACTTACCTTCAAAGTGAAAATATGGAATAAAAATTGCTAATTTCTTTGTAGTTATACAAGGAACAGCGATGAAATATATTTTTACATTACTACTTTTTTTCTCATCACTCTACGCAACAAAGATCAATGATGTTTCAAACATTGTTGGTGTTCGGGAGAACCAGATTATTGGCTACTCTTTAGTTGTTGGTTTGAAAAAAACAGGTGATGGTACCACTTCAAAATTTACACTGCAATCGATTTCAAATATGCTTAAAGCGATGAATATAGATATGAAACCTATTGATATAAAATCGAAAAACGTTGCTGCTGTTGTAGTGACTGCAACGATGAAACCTTTTGCCCGTCAGGGTGATAAGTTTGATGTTGTGGTCTCTTCTATCGGTGATGCTAAAAGTCTTGAGGGTGGAACACTTCTTATGACACCGCTTAAAGGGGTGGATGGGAAAATCTACGCTTTGGCTCAGGGTTCTATCAGTATAGGTGGACGTAATGAAAGAGGTGCAGGAAGTGAATCTCATCCGACAACGGGTGTTGTTTTTAATGGTGGTTTTATCGAAAGAGAGATCAATATTGATCTGTTTCATCAGGATTATGCAACGCTTTCTTTAAAAGAAGCAGGATTTAAAAATGCTGTAGCTGTACAAAAAGCTATAAATGGCTACTATAACACGCAAGTAGCTGTTGCATTGGACTCTCGAAGTATAAGACTCCAACGTCCCAAAAACCGCTCTATGATAGAGTTTTTGGCTGAGGTTCAAGAGATAGATATGAATTATGTTCCAAAAAACAAAATTATCATTAATGAAAGAACAGGAACTATAGTTGCTGGAGTAGATATAGAGCTAAAGCCTGTTGTTTTGACACAAGGTGATATAACCATAAAAATAGTAGAACAGCAAACTCTATCAAAACCAGAAGGTTCAATGGAAGTTGATAAAAATCTTGTCATAGGTTTAAATGAGAGTGAAGTATATACAAAAAAAGGAACAACAACGGTTGCCAATCTTGTACGTAGTTTACAAAAGCTCGGTGCTACCCCTAAAGAGATAATCTCTATTTTAGAAGCGATGAAAAGTGCTGGTAGTATCTCTGCTGAATTAAAGGTGATGTAATGGATTTTGGTTTAAAGAGTATCAACACGCAAGCTAGTATGCTAGAGATAAATAAAGCTTTGCCTAGAGTTGATAAAAATGCAGAAGATAAAGCTTTAAGAGAACAGACAGATGCTTTTGAAGCTGTTATTGTCAAAATGTTAATGGATAATGCGATGAAAGATGAAAATAATATTTTCTCATCACAAAAAGATCCAGGAGATAAAATATATAAATCGATGTACAGAGAAGAGCTCTCAAAAGCGAGTGCAGGAAGTTTTGGGTTTTCACAAATGTTGTATGAGTATTTATCGCAAAAAAGGTAAAAATTTTTTGTATTGTGTCGATATGGCTGTATCGTAATGTGAAACTAAAGGATGAATGATGATTTCGCAACTAAATAGCTCAATGGCAAGAATGGCATATACAAATAATGCTGATAATACAAAAACAATAAAACCTAATGCAAGTGTAAGTACAAAAGAGGATGGTGCAACGAAAGTTGAACAGTTAAAAGCTGCTATAGAAGCAGGAGAATATAAACTCGATTTATCAAAATTAGCACAGAAAATGGCTGATGAATTGATGTGATTCGTTACTATAAATGAGGGGGTGTGAGATGTTGTCTTACCATTTACAAAATGCTTTAAAAGATTTACAAGATTTAATACAAATGACACAAGAGGATATTGTAGATATCAAACAGGCACACCATGACCCTCAGTTTGAGAGACTTTCACTCAAAGATGAAAAACTTAAAAGTTTTGAAGCAAAAAAAGCGATGATTGATCATACTATTTCAGGTTTGATGAAAGCAAATCCAGATGTTGCTCTGCCTGAACTGCTTAATGAACAACAACACCAGTTGCTGAGTGACTTGAAAGTAGAGTTAGAGAAGTTAAAAGATGTGAATCAAGAGTATGCAAAACTTGTACTTGTTGTGAGTAATTTGTACAATGAATTTTTAGAAAAAGTGGTGCCTACTGAGATGCAGGGCTATCAAAAGATAGCTTCAAAAGAACCATCTTTTTTGGAAGTGAGAGTATAATATGCCTTCAATACTTAATAGTTTAAATATTGGTTACAGTGGATTAAGTGCTGCACAGGTTGGTATCAATACTACAGGTCATAATATCTCAAATGCAGAAACAGAAGGGTATAGCCGTCAAAGAGTGATGACATCACCTGCTTTACCTGTTCAGATGGGAAACGGTCAAATCGGCAATGGTGTTGCAGTAGCAGATATCGCTCGTGTATTTGATAACTTTGTATTTGACAGATACAGAGGGGTTTCAGCAGATAAAGAATACAGCGAATTTGAACGCCAGACATTAGAAGAACTTACAACATATTTTCCAGATATAGATGGTGTTGGTATAAAAGCGGATTTGTCTGAGTTTTATAATATGTGGCAAACATTTGCAGATAACCCTAACAATGATTCTATTAAGGTTGCATTGGCAAAACAGACAGAAACATTGACACAGCATATACGACAGACTTATTCTCAGGTTTCTGATTTGCAAATGGAAGTAAATAAACAACTTGAAGTTAATGTAAATCAGGTCAATGAGTTGGCAACACAGTTGGCTGATTTAAATAAAGCTATAGATACTGCTGAAGCTGGTGGTATGTATATGGCGAGTGATTTACGTGATAAACGTAATGTATTGGAAAAAGATCTCTCAAGACTTATCGGTGCTGAGGTCAATCAAGGTCAACTCAGTGCAAATATCGCAATAGATGGACACGCAAATATACGAAGTGGTAGTTACACACTGAGTGTCAATGGATATAACATAGTAGATGGTTCCACAGTACATCCTCTAAAAATTTCAAAAGAAAACAATGCTTCAGGTTTTTATGAACTCTCCTATGAGAGACAAGATGGTGTTTTGATGCCTTTAGAAGAGGAGATAAACAACGGAAAAATAGGAGCAATCTTTGCTCTTCGAGGTGGTGCGATAGATACAACCACAGGGATGCCAACTGATGGGATTTTACAAAATACACTTGCTGATTTAAACGCATTCGCAACTGGACTTATAGAAGCTACCAATAACCTCTATGCGCAAGGTGCAACCCAAAGGATGGAATCCAATCCACTCACCATAGATGGTGCAACATCTTTGCTTACAAGTGGCTTGAATGTAAAAGAGGGTTCTTTTGATGTTGTTATTTACGATATAGATGGCAATGAAACAGCACGCAGAAACATAACCATAGACATTGGTACCTCTCTTAATGGAGTGGCTGGTTCAAATTCTATAGAGGGGCAAATGCTTGCCAATAAAGATGATAATGATGACTCTAATGCGGGTAATGATGTAGATGATTTGATGGTTTTTAATTATCAAACTGCATCCAATGGTATAAAGGTTGTGGAGTTTGCTCTTAATGATGATGCAAAATCTCAAGGATATACTTTTTCACTTGAAGACAAAATCAATGATGCAAATGAGTTTGCTTCAGGAACAAATTTTGCAGGAGCTTTAGGACTTGGAAGATATTTTGATGGTGATAATGCTCAAAATGTAGATTTGAAGTTTGGCTATAAACAAAACCCTACATTGCTTCATGCAGGTTACGCTTCTACAACAGGTGACAATAGAATAGCATTGGATATGGTGCAACAGCAGTTTGAACATTATCAATTTCAAGCAGGTAGCAACACATACGATACGACATTGTATGATATGTTTGATATGACAGCAACCTATGTGGGTATAGCAACAAATACCGCCATAACACGCAACGAAACTGTCAATACTCAGTTTAACGCTATAGAACTGGAATATAATTCGATTTCCAAAGTAAGTATAGATGAAGAGATGACAAATCTTATAAAGTACCAAACATCTTATGGTGCTGCTGCCAAAGTAATCACTACCATTGATCAGATGATGCAGACACTTTTGGGGATTAAACAGTAATATAATGCCAAAAGTTAGTATTGGTATTTTTATAGCTGTATTTTTCTTTTCATTTTTTGGTGGATATATTTATACTACAGATCCTTTTATGTTAGATAGCCATGCTGTTTTACTTCCCCCATCATGGCAATACCCTTTGGGAACAGACAGGTTAGGCAGAGATATACTTGCACGCCTTATAGAAGGGGGTAAAATCTCTTTAAGCATAGGGATTGGAAGTGCCTTTATCGCTTCTATGATAGGACTGCTTTTTGGTACAATCGCTGGCTATTACAGAGGTATAGTCGATAAAGGTTTTGTTGTGATTATAGATTTATTTTTAACTTTTCCAACCTTCTTTTTACTTTTGGCACTTGTTAGTTATGTCAAT
>Ga0256837_1001475_pt1 | contig 16206 bp, 17 predicted proteins | sample 4562384metaG_FD_185976 | JGI IMG/M metagenome (GOLD analysis project Ga0256837, IMG submission 185976) | Hydrothermal vent microbial communities from Guaymas Basin, Mexico - 4561-384 | ecosystem: Environmental > Aquatic > Marine > Hydrothermal vents | place: Mexico: Guaymas Basin | collected...
ATGAAGAGGCTCCTACTAAAGCTATTATTTATGATAGCTGGTTTGATAACTACCTTGGAGCATTAGCTCTTGTAAGAGTTTATGATGGAGAGATAAAAAAAGGTCAAGAGATTTATGTTATGGGAACTAAGAAGAAGCATGAAGTTTTAAATCTTATGTATCCGCATCCTCTTGCACTTGAAAAAACAAAAGTGATAAAAACTGGTGAAGTTGGTATTGTTGTTCTTGGTTTAAAAAACATAGGTGATGTTCAAGTAGGTGATACAATTACTGACAATAAAAACAAGACTGAAAAGGCAATAGATGGTTTTGAAGAGATTAAGTCATTTGTATTTGCAGGAATTTATCCAATAGAGACAGATAAATTTGAAGATTTACGTGATGCACTAGATAAGCTAAAACTAAATGATGCTAGTATAAGTTATGAGCCTGAAACGTCAGTTGCTCTTGGTTTTGGTTTTCGTGTAGGATTTTTAGGGCTTCTTCATATGGAGGTTGTAAAAGAGAGATTGGAAAGAGAGTTTAATCTTGATTTGATAGCAACTGCTCCAACTGTAACTTATAGAGTTGAGCGTACAGATGGAAAAGTTATTCAGATTCAAAATCCAGCACAGTTACCACCAGTAAATGAGATTGAAAATATACAAGAGCCTTATGTTAGAGCGACAATCCTTACTCCCACTGAATTTTTAGGAAATATTATAACTTTGCTTAACAATAAAAGAGGAATTCAAGAGAAGATGGACTACTTGAGTCCTGAGAGAGTTCTTTTGGAGTATGCTCTTCCTATGAATGAGATAGTAATGGATTTTTATGATAAGTTAAAATCTGTTAGTAAAGGTTATGCAAGTTTTGATTATGACCAGATTGGTTATCGTGAAGGTGATTTGGTTAAGCTTGATGTTTTAGTTGCGGGAGAAGTAGTAGATGCCCTTTCAATTATCGTCCCAAGAGTAAATGCAACAAGTCGTGGACGTGATTTTGTAAAAGCTATGAAAGAGATAGTTCCACGTCAACTTTTTGAAGTAGCTATTCAAGCAAGTATAGGAAACAAAGTTATAGCTCGTGAAACTGTAAAATCTATGGGAAAAAATGTTACTGCTAAGTGTTATGGTGGTGATATAACAAGAAAAAGAAAACTACTAGAAAAACAAAAAGCTGGTAAAAAGAGAATGAAATCTATAGGAAAAGTTCAACTTCCTCAAGAAGCATTCTTAACGGTTTTGAAACTAGATTGATAATGCGATGTCAACTATGCTTAAATCTTAGTTGGCATCCACTTTGCAAAAATTGTTTAAATACAATTTTAATTCCAACTCCGAGTAAAAGAGTTTTAGAAGATGGATTGATTGTTTACTCTGCTTATAACTATAATGACATAAAGAAGTTACTTCATACAAAACACACATATTTAGGAGCAAAAGTTTTTGCTCAACTTACAAAATATGCACTTTTACCACTTGTCAAAACCTTTACATGTAAAGATGTTTTTGCACTGCCTATAGATGACCATACAAGAAGTGGTTACTCCCATACTGCTATCATAGCTCATGAGTTAAGAGAAACAATAAAGCCAATATATTGCTCATTAAGAGCTAAAAATAGTATTAGGTATAGTGGTAAAAGGTTATTAGTTAGGAAAAAAGAGAAGAGGGGTTTTATCCTTACATGTAAAGAAAATATAGATGTTGTTTTAGTAGATGATATAGTAACTTCAGGAGCAACACTAAAAGAAGCAAATGCTACATGTAAAGAGAAAAATATACATGTAGCATTTGCAATCACTCTTTGTGATGCTAGTTTATAATTTTAGTAAAATCTTCTCAAAATCTCCAGCTATCTCTTGAGATGCTTTGTCTATATCAGTTGTTGTTACATCAATCCAGTGTATAAACATCCTATCGTCTTGAACATCCATTGTAATAGTCCCAGGAGTAAGAGTGATACTATTTGCAAGGATTAGCTTTTTATAATCCTCTTTTAAATCTGTTTTTATCTCGACAATACCAGGGTTTATAGGAAGTTTTGGGTCTATTACTCTTTTTGCAACATCAATATTTGAAAGAACTAGATTTTTTATAAAAATAGTAAGATATTGTAAGTATATAATAGGCCTAAATCTAAACTCATCTATACTTTTAAAATTAGTAGTATAGATATATGATATTGTAAAAGAGACAACAAAACCTACTATAAGTTCTTGATTTGAAAAACTAAGAGTTAAGGCTATCCAGATTATAAATAAAAATAGTGTCCAAAAAACCAGTCTCATTATATCTCCTTCTTATTTTTGGGCATGTAAAGAAAGTTATCACCACTTCTATCTGCGTGAATACAATCTTTTTCTAATTTCAATGAATTAGGAGGACATACATCAGTACATAAAGAGCACCAACAACATCTACCATAATCAATCCTAGGTATACAACCACTTGAGTTTTTAGGATTATGTTCTTCTTCATCCCTTATCATATCAATAGCATCATTCATACATACATCTTGACAGTTTGCACAACCTACACATGTATCTAAGTTATTTATATGAAAGCCACGATATCCATGAGGAAATTCTCTTTTAACTTCAGGATAAGTTATTGTTTTTGGATGTTTAAATAGAGTCCCAATTGCACTAAGTGGTGATAAAACACCTTTTACATCTATAGCCATACCTTCTCCTTATCTCTCTATTTCTGGTGGGCAGATACCCAAAGAGTTCATAATCATAGCAACATCAGCTAGTTCAGAACCTACAAGCATATTTTCCAAGAGTGTGTAAGCATGTATCAATGAAGGACCTTTTACTTGCATCCTTCTTATTTTTTCACTTCCATCACCTGCCATATAATAGCTCATCGCACCTCTTGCACTCTCTGTTTGAATATAAACATCATCTTTAGGAAGTTTAAATTTTCTATGCTTTGGTATCTTCTGGAGAATATCTCCCTCACTAGGCATTTGCTCTATAATCTGTCTTAGTATTCTAATTGATTGAAAGATTTCATCTCTTCTAACCATAGCTCTAGCATAAACATCGCCTTCTTCTCTTGTAGGGATATCAAACTCAAGCTTATCGTACATAAGATAAGGCATATCTTTTCTAACATCTCGTTTTATGCCACAAGCTCTAAGAGTTTGTCCAACATAGCCATTTTTAAGAGCTTCTTCTTTGTTTACAATACCAGTACCAATAGCTCTAGCTTTAAAAGTGGTATTGTCAAAAAATGTATTGTCATAAACTTTCATACGTTCTTCATAGTAGTCTAAAAGTTTTGATAATCTATCTAAAAATCCTTCTGGAATATCTCTTCTAACACCACCTGGGAAAGCATACATGTGATAAACTCTACCACCTGTTAGCTCTTCAAAAAGATCTAGCATATAGTCTCTATCGCAGACTGACCATTGAGGGATAAGACCAAGTCCAATAGAACCTGCTTGTCCTCCCATCCATAAAAATTGAACTGCAATTCTACTCATCTCTAAAACCATTGTTCTTATGTATTTTGCTTTTTCACTAAGTTCAAGTCCAGTCAGAGTCTCTACAGCTCTCGCATAGTTCTCTTCATTTGGGTCAGGCTCTGGTACACAAATCCTACAAACAATAGTAAAACCTTGGATAACAGTTCGTCTCTCTATAAGTTTTTCAAAACCACGGTGAAGATAACCTACGTGAGTCTGTGCTCTTTGGATTGTTTCACCTATGAGGTCAAGTTCAACACTCATATTACCTGTAATTCCTGGGTGTTGAGGACCGTGAAATATTTTAACTATTTTTTGAGTATCATTCATCATTTGATTCCTCTTTATCCTCTTGTGCAGCAGCTTCGGCTTCTGCTTTTAGTTTTGCAGCTTTTTTAGCCTCTTTTTTCTTTTTCATCTCTACTTTAACATCTAAGTTATCATCTCTTTGATTTTTTCTAAATGGGTCCATACCTTCTACATATTTTAAGGTATCAAAATCTCTTCTTAGAGGTGGTATATCATCCCAATATTCTAAAGCAAAATCAATAAGAGTAGGATGACCTGGAAAATCAACACCTAACATCTCATGCATCTCTCTCTCCATGATTTCAGCTTGAGGCCAAATACGATGCATAGTTGGTAGAGTTGCTTCTTCTCTATCTATAAATGTTTGAATCATAAGAACATGGTCTCTTTTAGCAGTTTGCAGACAGTATGTTATACAAAATTTTTCATCTTCTATATCATCTCTGTAGTTGATAGAATCAAGAGTTATATAGTTAAATTCATTTAAACATCTTAAAAGTGAAGATTCCAAATCTTGAAAATCTACACTTATCTTATATAAATGCTCATTTTTTTGTTCTATCTCAATAGATAATTTTTTAAGTCTTTCTATCATGCAACACCTCCACTATTCATATTGTACCAGTCTGTATCATAAGATGGCTCTATATGACCACCCAATGCTTTATTTTGTCTTGCTTTATACTGTTCAAGTTCTCTATCGTATTTTTCCCATCCAGCTTCTTCGCCATTTTGAATTCTCTCTTGAAGAAGTATAAATCCTTCTATAACAGCTTCTGGTCTAGGCATACATCCATTAACAGATACATCAATAGGTAAAAAGTCATCTAGTTTTTTAATAGTATTGTAAGAGTCCCAATACATTCCTCCATTGATAGGACAGCTTCCAAGTGTTATGATATATCTAGGTTTTTGCATCTGTTCATAAGTTCTTATTACTCTTCTTAGAGTTTTAAATGCTAAATAACCAGATAGTATAATAACATCTGCTTGTCTAGGCGTTGCAACACCTGTTATACCCATTCTTTCTGCATCATATCTACTTGTAAAGGTTGGAGGCATCTCAATCGCACCACAACCTGTTCCATAAGCTACCACAAAAATACTTTTACTTCTAAACCATTTGATAGCCTCTTCTATAAGAGATTGAGCACTTTTAGTACCTTTTTCTTCCATACTACATTTAAAGTCGTCACCATGAAAACCAATTTCCATATCTTTCTCCTATCCAAACCAAATAATTCTAACTAATCCAATAAGTCCGATTAGTGTAGGTATCTTCATTAAAAAATCAACTGCTTGATCTACTTTATATCTTCCATAAACAACACCAATAAATATAATGGATACAAATATAGCAAGTGTTTTAAGTACTAGTATAACAAGATTGTCCGCACCACCTAAAAACAGATCAACGATAAGTACCAGCTTTGCAAATGCAAAGATAGAGCCTTGGCTCATAAGAAGTGCTAAAAATTTACCACTAAATTCTGTTGCTGGTCCTGAGTAGACTTCTTGAGGAGCTCCTGGTATATCAAAAGGAGATGCTCCCATAAAACCTACCATTGAAATCATAGCTGCAATAAAAAGAAAAGGGTGATTTATAACATTCCAACCTTCAGCTGCTTGAGAGTGCATGATGTCAACTATGTCGCTACTTCCATTTGCTATGATAAGAGCTACAATGGCTATATAAAAAGGAAGTTCAAGTCCTAAGAGTCTAGTTAAACCTCTTGTTACACCCATAACACCAAAAGGATTTCCACCTGTTCCTACTGCAAGTGCATTGCCAAGAGGTCCTAAAACCATCACATAGAGTAGTATGAAAAGATTGCCACTAGAAGTTATGCTTCTTAAGTACTCACCATCACTAAAAAGTGGAACCATGATAAGAGTTAAAACAGCACCTGTTGCCATGATGATTGGTCCTAGATAAAACATCCAACCATAACTTACACTATTTTCTTTTCCAAACAGTTTTATACTGTCATAAAAAGATTGGTATATTGTTGGACCATATCTACCTTGGATTCTTGCTGTTATATTTCTATACAATCCATAGTATATAAAACCAACGGCGTAAGCTAATATTATAAGTAAAATAAGTTGTAAAATCATTATTGAACTCCTATAAAAAATAGAGTGCTGAAAAACAGTAGTATTATGATAGCTGTATTGTGTATATTGCCATAATACATTCTGCTAAATAGTTCAGATGTTTTTTTAGTTTGAGTTGCTAAAAACTCATAAAAGTGAGATGAACTTCTTCTTAATACAGCACCAACAACAGCTATCCTATGAATCTCTGTTCCCATACCATAACCATAGTGTAAAGGAGTTTTCTCATTAGGTATCTCACCACAATAACTTATATCAAATCTATCTACATTTTTGACCATTTTTGAGCGTAGACTAAGTATAAGTAATAGTATAAGAATAAATATAATAGCAAATGCACTCATAACAAATAATCCATTGAAATCACCAACAGCACTTGGCATAATGCCAAAGTTTTCTACCTTTAGTGGTAGCATTAAGAACTGTTTTAGTATAGGATTTATCATTTGTATAAAAACACCTGGAAAAGTTCCGATTGCCATTAGTAAAATTGCTAAGATAACTTGAGGGATAAGATAACTTATATGTACCTCTTTTTGGTCTTGTAAACCTTCAGAGTTTGGATGACCTAAGTAGATTCCATATACAAGTTTGTAACAGTAAAGAAATGATGCTGCTCCAGAAAATAGCATACCAACAAGAAGTATTGCAAATTTTGTATCTATAAAAGCGTTATAAATCATAAACTTTGAAGCAAATCCACCAAGAGGAGGCATACCAGCAAGTGCAATGATACCAATAAGTAACATTACAAATGATACAGGAGTTCTATAAATCAATCCTCCAAGTTCACTAAATTTACTTTTACCAGTTTGAGCTATAATCGCTGCAACATTGATAAAGAGTAAAAGTTTTATAACTGTATGAAGCAAAGTATGATATAAAGCTCCATAAACTCCATAAACAGTACCAAGTCCAATCGCTGCAACTATATAACCAAGTTGAGCTATAGAAGAGTATGCCAGAAGTCTTTTTATCTCATCTTGAGTAATAGCTTTAAAAGTTGCAATTATAGAAGTAGTAATACCAATAACTGCTAAAGTATAACCAAAACTACTTCCATTTAGTATAGCGCCAAACATAACTTTAAGTTGATGGTAGCCAACAATTTCACCAAAGATTAAAAATAGTCCATATATCCCCATTTTTGACATAACGGCAGAAAGAACAGAACTAAAAAGATCAGGTGCTTTCTCATAAGCATCAACTACCCAATAATGAAGTCCAATCACACCTGTTTTTATAAAAAAACTAAGTGAAAAAAGTACAAGTATAGTTACTTGTATATCAAATGGAATAGAAAGAAATGAGTTTGATATCTTTTGGAAATCAAATGAGCCTACATTAGCATAAGCTATAACCATACCAGCTATTAAGAAAAATGCAGAAGCTAGTGAAAATAATATATATTTTTGCATTGTTTTTGTATCTGCTTTTTGAGATTTTGATATAAGAAAATAACTACTCCAAGTCATAATCTCCCAACCTATAAAGAGGGTGATAAAATCTCCAGCAAATACTATAAGAAGCATTGCAAATGAGAGTAAAAGTTGAAGTAAAAAATAGCTACATGTAAGCTTTTTTGTTTTTTGTGCTATTGTCACTAAAAATATAGATATTAAACTCAAATATGCGAAAAATGTTCCAAGAGGAGTTTGTCTAAGAGTTAATGTAAACTCATTTGTTAAAACTAGACTCATATCTATATGTCCACTATACTGATACAAAAATAGAATCGGTAATAAATTTATTAGTAAAAAGACTGAATTCATAGTCCAACTCCTAATGCTAAGTTTAGATAGTTAGCAGGGTGCAAAAGTGCATTGGTTGCTAAATCTGTAAAATGAATAAGAAGCGATGGCATAAGTCCAAAAAGTAGGATTAGACCAGCTAATATGCTTAGTAAAACATAGTTTATGGCTCCAACACTTACTTCTTTTTTCATAGTTTGTTTGTTGTTCATCATAGTTATAAGTCTAAAGAAATAGACAGCTTCTATGATAGAAACAATCAATATAAAAGCAATAGCTGTATAATTACCTGCTATTGCAAAACCTTTTAAAATTAAAATCTTTCCAACAAATCCACTAAAAGGAGGGATTCCAAGTATAGATAAAAATGCGATTATAAAAATAACAGATAAAAACTTAGATTTAAAATCTCCAAATATACTGATATTTGTATGTTTAAATTTACTTATTAAGATACCAAGAGCTAAAAATATTAATAACTTTCCAAGAGAGTGACTTGTCAGATGGAAAAGTGCTCCAGATATAATCTCACTTGAGTTTGAAGAAAGTGCTAAAAACAAGATACCAAGTTGTCCTAGAGTTGAGTAAGCAAATAGTCTTTTTACATCTTTTTGATTTAGTGCAGTGAGCTCTGAAACTAAGAAAGTAATAGCGCCCAAAGTCATGATAAAAAGAGTATATTTTTCACTCAAACCAAATAGGTAAAAAAGATGAAAAAATACAAAAAGATAAGCTTTTGATACAACTGAACTAAAAAGACCAGCTACATGAGAACTACTTCCTTGATAAATATCTGGAACCCAAAAGTTAAGTGGAAAAAGTTCTGCTTTTGTACCAAAACCTATAAAAAGCATAAGTGCAATTAGTACAGCAATTTTTGAGTCTATCTCCGTGTATCTTTGTGCAATTAAGCTTATATTTACAGTTCCTATTTGAAGATAAATCAACATTATTGCAAAAACTATAAAGATTGATGCAATTGAGCCTATGATAAGGTACTTTATACCACCTTCAAGAGCTTTTTTATCTCTGTTGTAAGCGGCAAGTGAATATGAGCTAATACCTACTATCTCAAAAAAGATATAAACATTAAAGATATCACAGCTAAGTATCATGCCAATACTACCAGAAATGAGCATGTGAAAGAAGACATAAAATCTTGCTTCATTTTTAGAATCATTCTCTTTGAAGTACCATAACATATATAGTGATACTATAAATCCACAAAATGTAAAGATAAGCAAAAATAGAAGCGAAAAGTTATCTAATATAAAAGCAATTCCCAAAGGAGGGGCAATTGAAAATTGTGATATTTGTGGCATAGCCATTTTTGTATATTGAAAAGATTGTATAAAGAGGATAGCGTTTAGTAAAACAGAACTACCTCTTAAGCCAAATGCTCCAAACTTTTTAAAAAGTGGAGTTAAAAATGAAAAAATTACAGGAAGTAAAAAATAGTAACCTAAGCTCATATCAATCCTTTAATTCATTCATTTTAGAGATATCATTTGTACCAGTGAGTTTAAAATATTCGATACCAAATGATAATCCAAGTGCTAAAATCGCAAGCCCAATAACGATGGTTGTAAGAATCATCGCTTGAGGCACAGGATCTACCATGTTTGTAAAAGTTTTTATGTTTTCATCTACAATAGGAGCAGTAAAACTTGCTTTATAATGAAGTCCTATAAAAAACAGAAATAGAGCTGACTCCATCATTGCAAAAGAGACTAAAACTTTTACTAAATTTTTTTGTGTAAATACGCCATAAAGTCCTATGGTAAAAAGTGACATAGAACCTAGTATTACTATTGTATGTATAGTTTGTGTAGAATTAAAAAAATCAAGCATTTTGTGCCTCTCTTTTTATAAAATATTCTATGATGACAGTCATTTCACTGCCAACTTTGATACCAACGATAATGTAAATAATAGGAATAATACCACCACTTACAAGCTCACCAATTTGACCAATAGGATGAGGTAAAAAGTTTCCAAATAAAATGTTTAATTTAAATAAACCAATAATTCCAACTAAAACATAACTAACTCCACTAATAGACTCTCCAAAAGTTAAGATACTATGTTTTAAGTCCATATTTGGATTTGCTAAAAATAGAAGTAGAAATGCACTAGCTATAACAACACCACCTTGAAAACCACCACCAGGACTTAAGTGTCCATGAATGATGATATAAGTACCAAAAAGTACAATAACGCTGAGTAGAAGTTTGCTTCCCACTCTTAAAATAAAACTGTCTCGTTCTGGAATTTTGCAATACATTCTTTTAGAAGATGATAACATCAAAGAGATACCAGTAGTTGCTAAAAAAAGTACAGTAACTTCACCAAGGGTATCAATACCTCTAAAAAAGGTTACAACAGTTGTAACTGCATTTGCTGAGGCTGTTTGCATATTTAGTGCTAAAAATAGTTCACCAACACTTTGATGAATATCAGTTTTTATGTTAAAGAGCATACTTACAATAGATATCATAAGAACAGAAGATAGAAGGGATAAAACTATATGTTTAAGTCTTAAGTCTTTTTTTAAGTTCATGATTGTATCTCCTCTTTCGTTGTATGTCTTATACCAAGTAAAAAGATAACAGTACTAATGCCTGTACCAATAACGGCCTCAGTAAGAGCAACGTCTGGTGCTTGAAAAAGTAAAAACAAAACAACACTACCAAGCCCAACACCCATAAAAAAGATAACAGAAGTTGTAATATCTTTTGCTAAGATTGAAGCAATGGCAACTATAATGATAGACATAAAAGTAAATAAAATCAGTATCCCTATCATAATTTTTCTCCTTTTAAGGCATCTGCGCCACTTGTGTTATAAACATCTTTTTTAAATCTTTTATATATACTCATTGAGAGTATAGATGAAGATATAGGATTTGTTATAAGAATAAACACAGCAAGAACGACAAGTTTTAGAGTCCACTGTGGCACAAAACAAGCTACACTTAAGATGACAAGTAAAGAGCCAAGTGTTGAAGCTTTTGTAGCAGCTTGCATCCTTGTTAAAGCATCAGGCATACGAAGAAGACCCAAAGCACTTATAAAAAACAAAATCACCCCTAAAAACCCAAGAATATATCCTAAAATATTTAACATTATAACTCCTTGTCCAAAAACTTGGCAAACACTACTGTTCCTATAAATCCCATTAATCCAAAAACAAAAGCCAAGTCTAAATACAAGCTTTTGTTGAAGTAAAAGGATAAAACAACAAGAAGTGATGTAGCTATAACACTCATAGAATCAAAAGCTATAACTCTATCTGCTAGAGTAGGACCTTTGAGAAAACGAATAAGTGTCAAGACCAAGGATAACGCAATGAGTAAAATCAAAACATTAAGCATCATTACCTCACTTTTAGCACATAAAAGTGCTCAATTATTTTTATTATATTAGATTACATTGAAAGAGCTTTTTAAAACTTTAATTATAATAACTATATCTTAGAATTAAAATTATTTTATATTATAAATGCCTTCATATCGAACTTGTCATATCTTTATCATAACTATTAAATTTAAATTATGAACGAGTGCTTTGTGCATAAATTGAATAAAACTTTTTCAAAGTTTAATTTTACAAATATTTGTAAAAAAATATAACTATATTTAATTATAATTATACTGGAAATAGATGATTTAAAGTTAATACGACTATTTTATTATTAAGTATAATGATTAATATAATAAAAAAAATTATCCAAAATCTTAAAAAAAGTCATTTTTTTTCATTTCTATTAGTATATAATGACCAAATTTTTTTGAGGAGAGGGTATGAAAAAGTTAGTTTTGTTTGCACTTAGTGCATCAATATTGTTGGCAACAAATGGGGATAATCTCATAGGGCTTGGTGCTAAATCAAGGGCAATGGGTGGAGTTGGTATAGCAATTCATTTTGGAGCGGAAAATGTTTTGTCTAATCCAGCAATGATAGCAAAAAGTGAAGATACAGAAGTAGATTTTGGAGCAACTTTGTTTATGCCAACAGTAAAAGCAAATGGCATAAAAAGTGATGCAGATTTTAGTATTATGCCAGAAGTATTTTCTTCTATGCGTATTAATGATAACTGGGCATTTGGTGTTGGTATGTTTGGTGCAGCTGGTATGGGTGTTGATTATAGAGGTGAATCATCCCTTATGGAAGCAAGAACAAGTTTAATGCTTATGAAATTTGCTCCAACTTTAGCTTACCATAAAGATGGTTTTGGTCTTGGTATAGCTCCTGTTATACAGTATGGCTCTCTTGATATTGCATACAATATGAGTAGTATGGGTGGTGGAGCTGTTGGTGCAGGATTAAGTGAAGATTTTGGTTTTGGTTTTGCTGCTGGTGTTAGTTATGATATTATAAAAGATGTAACATTAGGGTTTGTTTATAAATCAGCAATAGATATGACTTATAAAAGAACTTTGAGTGTAGCATCTGTACCTTTTGTTGCTACAGGAGCTTTTTCTTCAGAATTTGCAGATGATTTATCACAACCAGCAGAAATTGGTGCAGGGGTAAGTTATAATATAGGTAATTTTAACATTTCTTTTGATTATAAAAAAATACTTTGGGGTGATGCAAAAGGTTATAAAGATTTTGGTTGGAAAGATCAAGATGTATATGCTTTAGGAGCAAAATATGAAAAAGATGGTACTTGGTATGGTATAGGTTATAATTATGCTAAAAATCCAATAACTATATATGACGCGAGTACTTTAACAGGCGCAGCAATGAATATGTTTAATTATCTTATGTTCCCAGCTACAAGTGAAGAACACTATACTATTGGTGCTGGAACAAATATAACTAGTAATTTTTCATTAGATTTTGGTATTGTTTATTCTCCAAGTAATGAGGTAATTGTAAATACTACCATAGGACCTTTAACAGTAGAACATCAAGAAACTTCTATTGCTTTTTCAATGAGATATAATTTCTAATAGAGTATTTAGAGGGGTCAGGGTTAAACTTTTAACTTTATTTATGTTAATATATAAATAAAAAGAGTTAAAATGCCAAGAAGATTAAGAGTAGAAGCTTGTGGATATCATCATGTTTACAATAGGGGTGTTGCAAAAAGTGATATTTTTTTAGAAAATGAAGATAAAGAAATTTTTTTAGATATTTTAGGTGAAGTTTCAAAAGAGTATAGATTTAATATTCACTCTTTTTGTCTTATGGACAATCATTATCATCTTCTACTAGAAAATAAAAAAGAGAATTTATCAGATGGCATGAGACAGATAAACTCAAAATATGCAAGTTATTTCAATAAAAAATATAAAAGAGTAGGACACCTTTGGCAAGATAGGTTTAAATCTTGGTATGTTTTAAATGAGACATATCTTTTTACACTTTTTAAATATATAGAACAAAACCCAGTAAAAGCAAATATGACAAAAAAGATAGGAGAGTATAGATATAGTGCTACTTATAGTATCTTAAAAGATGGAGTTCCACCATTTTTGCAAAACTCTTTTGTGCTTAGAGATTATCATACACAAGAGTTATTTGATATGTTAGAGATTTCACTTAGTGAAATTGAGATTGAAAATATAGATAAGTTTCATAAAACGAGATATAAAGAGGTAGATGGGGTAATAGAGCCTATAAAAAAAATAGAATTGACAAAATATTTTCTACATGTAAGTAGTAAAGAAGAGAGAAACCTTGCAATTTTAAAAGCATATAAAGAGGACTATACAAAAAGTGAAATAGCAAGAGAATTATCATTAAGTGTAGCTGGAGTAAGTAAAATCTTAAAAAAGTTAAAAGTTTAACCCTGACCCCTATTAGATTTAAAGGTTATTTGGGGTAAAATGTAAACAAATTTAATAACAACTGATAATTAAGCAAAAATTTTATAAATGATATGATTTACAGAAGATATTTCTTCGTGCTTCAGTCGAGAGGAATTTTTGCTGGACTTGTTCAGTAAAAAGGGGACAATTAAATGGAAAATATTTTTGATAACAACCAAGATATACAGACTATAAAGATAGAAGATTCTATCAAAGCAAGTTATCTTGATTATTCTATGAGTGTTATCATAGGCCGTGCATTGCCAGATGCTAGAGATGGACTTAAACCAGTTCATAGAAGAATACTTTATGCAATGAATGATTTAAGTATTAGTTCACGTAGTCCGTATAAAAAGTGTGCTAGGATAGTTGGTGATGTTATCGGTAAGTATCATCCACATGGTGATACGGCTGTTTATGATGCGCTTGTTCGTATGGCTCAACCTTTTGCTATGCGTATTCCTTCTGTTGATGGTCAAGGAAACTTTGGTTCTATTGATGGAGATAATGCAGCAGCAATGAGATATACAGAGGCTCGTATGACTACTCTTTCAGAAGAGCTTTTGAGAGATATAGATAAAGATACAGTTGATTTTACACCAAACTATGATGATAGTATGGTAGAGCCAGATGTTCTTCCAAGTCGTGTTCCAAACTTACTACTAAATGGTTCAAGTGGTATAGCAGTTGGTATGGCTACAAATATTCCTCCTCATTGTATGGATGAGCTTATACCTGGGCTTCTAGCAATGATAGAAAACCCAAATATTGAACTTGAAGAAATGATGGAGTATATCAAAGGTCCAGATTTCCCTACAAAAGGTATAATCTTTGGAAAAAAAGGTATCTTAGATGCGTATTCAACAGGACGTGGACGTATAAAAATAAGAGCAAAAATACATATGGAGAAGAAGGGAAGTAAAGATGTTATTATTATTGATGAACTTCCTTACCAAGTAAATAAATCTCGTCTTATTGAGCAGATTGCAAATCTTGTAAAAGAGAAGCAAGTTGAAGGTATTAGTGAACTTAGAGATGAGTCTGACCGTGAAGGAATCAGAGTGGTAATTGAGCTTAAGCGTGATGCTATGAGTGAGATTGTCCTTAATAACCTTTATAAATCTACAAACCTTGAAGTTACATTTGGTGTTATTTTACTTGCTATTGAAAATAAAGAGCCAAAAGTATTTAAACTTCTTGAACTTCTTCAGTTGTTTCTAAATCATAGAAAAACGGTTATTATTAGAAGAACAATTTTTGAACTTGAAAAAGCAAAAGCAAAAGCCCATATATTAGAAGGTCTTAAAATTGCCCTTGATAATATAGATGCTATTATAGAGCTAATTAGAGCAAGTAGTGATACTGCTAGTGCAAAAGCTGGATTGGTAGAAAAATTTGGTCTTAGTGAAATCCAAGCTGGTGCAATTTTAGATATGAAACTAAACCGTCTTACTGGTTTAGAGAGAGAAAAAATAGAAAATGAGCTTAAGGCTCTTCATCTTGAAATAGAGAGATTAAGTGCGATTTTAAAAAGTGAAACACTTCTTAGTGAAATTATTAAATCAGAGTTAATTGAGATTCAAGATAAGTTTAAATCTCCTCGTGTAACTGTTATAGAAGATGATTATGATGATATAGATATGGAAGATTTGATTCCAAATGAGCCAGCAGTAGTTACAATTACACATAGAGGATATATTAAAAGAGTTCCATTGAAGTCCTATGAAAAGCAAAAGCGTGGTGGAAAAGGTAAAACAGCAGTTACTGTTTACGAAGATGATTTTATAGAAAGATTCTTTACATGTAACACTCACGATACGCTTCTTTTTGTTACAGATCGTGGACAGCTACATTGGCTTAAAGTTTATCGTATACCAGAAGGAAGTAGAACTGCAAAAGGAAAAGCAGTAGTCAATCTTCTAAAACTTGAAATAGATGAGAAGATACAGTCTATCATCCCTACAACTGATTTTAGTGAAGATAAGTCTTTAGTATTTTTTACAAGAAAAGGTGTTGTAAAAAGAACAAATCTTGGAGAATTTTCAAATATAAGAAGCAATGGTGTAAAAGCTATAAATCTTGATGATGACGATAGTATAATCACAGCAAAAATAGCAGACCAAGATGTAAAACAACTTTTTATGATAACAAAACTGTCACAATGTATTAAGTTTGATATTGAAAAGACTCGTGATCAAGGAAGAAATACAAGAGGTGTTAGAGGAATCAAGTTTAAGTTAGATGGTGATGAGGTAGTAGATGCTAACATCATATGTAATGACGAACAAGAGATACTTGTTATGAGTGAAAAAGGTATAGGTAAGAGAACTGAAGCTGGTGAGTACAGACTTACAAATCGTGGTGGAAGTGGTGTAATTGCTATGAAGATGACACCAAAAACAGGTAAAAATGTTATTGGTTGTTTGATGGTAGATGAAACAAAAGACATGATGGCACTTACAGTTGCAGGTAAGATGATAAGAGTTGATATGCAAACTATTAGGAAAGCTGGACGAAATACAAGTGGTGTTATCGTGGTTAATGTAAGTGGAAAAGATGTTGTTAAATCAATAGCTAGATGTCCTAAAGCAGAAAAAGAAGAGGATGAGATAGTATCTGAAAGTGATAACTCTTTAATAGATTAGAGATAGACTCAATAAATAAAGTAACTTATAAAGGGGCTTGTGCCCCTTTATAAGAAACAATTAAATAAAAAGATGGAACACCATTTGCTTTTATTTAGTAAATTGA
>Ga0256837_1001478_pt1 | contig 16195 bp, 25 predicted proteins | sample 4562384metaG_FD_185976 | JGI IMG/M metagenome (GOLD analysis project Ga0256837, IMG submission 185976) | Hydrothermal vent microbial communities from Guaymas Basin, Mexico - 4561-384 | ecosystem: Environmental > Aquatic > Marine > Hydrothermal vents | place: Mexico: Guaymas Basin | collected...
TCGAGGTGGGTATCTGATGGGTTGCTGGTGGCACTCTATAAATAAAATAACCTTTTGGAAATCTGAAAGAAACATATTAGCAACACAAAAGAAATCTTTGAGAGAGTTTGACAAAAGCAAGACATGAGAAAATGGCTATTTGAAAAAATGTTGAAGTTAGAAGATATGGAAAATAGAAAATGGTTATTTGATGGTTGAAGTTGGAAATATACAGAAATGAAAAATGGGGTTTTGGGTTGGGGTTGAGGGCTGAGTGGTTGGTGTTCTGAAATAATCCATGAGGGCAAGAATCTAGGAAATGTTGAAGTTGGAATATATGCAAAGGTTGGTGTTCTGAAATAATCCATGAGGGCAAGATCTAGGAAAAGGTTGAAGTTGGAATATATGCAAAGGTTGGGAAAAAGTTGATATGTTTATAGAGTATCTTAGTATTAATAAGTATTATTATGTATAAAGAAGTATAAAGAAATATTAATATGTATATTTTAGTATTAGAAAGTATTTATATGTTTGGGGGTTTGGAAGTGTTGATGGGTTTCTTTTATGTTGCTAAAAGGTTGCTTATTGTATAATTATGATAGTTGAAATTAAAGATGAAAAGGAAATATAATGAGTAATAAAAGAAAAAGACTTCATATAAAACAAGCTCAAATACATACTAATCCAGTAGTTAAAACAGAACCTAAAACAGAGAAAAAAGCAGATGTTAAAAGTGTTAAAGAAGCTGTAAAAACTCAAAAAACAGAAGCTAAAAAAATAGGTGTTGAAACTGTTAAGTCAAAAGAAACAAAAATAGAACAAAAAGCAGAAATTCAAAAGCCTAAAATTGAAGTAGAAGTGCCAAAAGTTGAAATAAATCATAATGAAAAAATCAAAAGAAATCTTACTTTATCAGTAAAAAATGATAGTGATTTAGAAAAATTAAGTGATAAAATTGGACTTACTAAGTCTAAAATAGTTGATATTATGCTTTCTAAAATGTTCAGAAATGAAATAAATAATGAGTTTGATTTATATGAGTTAGAAATTAAAGTGAAGCAATAAGGCTTTTTCAAGCTTTATCTATGTTATAATTTCATTGTTGTATTATCAAGCAAGGGCTATTTATTCTTCACTTTATAGCCCTTGCTTTTCTTCTTTATATAATCTTCTATATACTTATTTAATCCAAAAAAATCTAAATGTTAAAATGTTCTATATTTTGCTTATATGAGTTTTTTATATTCTATGTAAGTATTTTATAGGGGAAAAGGTTTTAAGAGGTTATAGGGCTATAAGATTAAGCCCTATGAGGTTTATATATTATCTTTATTATCAAATTTTTTCATTTGTTCATTCCATTTTTCTTTTAGTTCTTCACTAATTCCAAATTTATTTAAAAATAGATTATTTTATTTTCTTTTTCTCTTGTATCAATATTCATTTTTTAATCCTTTTATATTTTATTTTCTTTTATTGCTATTTCTATAATTTCAATACTGTATTTCATTTTATTTTTTCCTTTACCTATTTATATAGGATTTTGTTTTTTTATATTTTATCCAATTAAAATTGGATATGTCAATATTATAATAGATTTTTTATTTTTAAATTACTAAAAAATTACTAAAAAATTATTAAATTAAAATGAATTATTTTTTTTTCTTTTATAATAGAAATAAGTTAGTTAATAAAACTAGCAAAAAAACAAAATATAAAGGAGTTAATTATGAAAAAAATAATTACTAAAATAAGTTTAATGAGTTTAGCTTTAATAGCTTTAACAGTTTCAGCAGAAGCAAGATTGATTAAAATTGATAATGAGGTTTATTGTAGTGCTATTCCAAAGGCAGAACATAAAAGAGATAAGTTTATAGCAAATTTACCAAAAAATGCTCTTATTAGTTGTGGTATGTATGTTTATAGTGTTAAAAATAAAAGTTGGTATGTTAATGATTTTTCAGATTTAACAAGAAAAATAAAAGTAGAAAAGACTAAATAAAAATGGAAGATTTAATTTTTACTATTGTTTTTGTAGTTGTAGCATTTTTCACTTTTAAAATAGTGATAAGTGCTATAAGTTCAATGATAAAATTTTTTATAAGTATTATTGTTATTGTTGTTTTTATTTATACTTATAACAATTATGAAGAAGTTAAAAATTTTGTATTTAGCAAAAGCAAAAATATAAATATAGAAGAAATAAAAAATAAAGTGAAAGAAAATACAAAAGTAATAAAAAACAATATAACAAATCAAGCACTAGACAGCTTAAAACAATAAAAAAGGAAATACAATGAATGATAAAACAGAGATTATAATTATCAAAGAAAATATTTTAAATGTTATTTCAGAAGTTGAAGAAGAATTTGAAAGAAGAAGAAAATCTATGAAAGAAAATAATTTATTTTCTATTGATAAAAATTTTTTATTTTGTCTTATATTAAAAGAAGAAATAGAAAAACTAGATATAAAAACAAAAAAAATTGTTAATGAAAAAATTGAAAGAATGTTATTTTTAAATTCAAAAGCAATAAATATAATATTCTTTTTTGATAATCAAGCACTAGACAGCTTAAAACAATAAAAAAGGAAATACAATGAAAAGAACAAATTTTATAGATACACTAGAAAAAGAGTTAATTTATAATCAAGAAAAAATTTATAAGTATGAAGAACTAATAGCATATTTAGAAAACCATGAAGAAGTTTTTTATAATTCAGATTTACAAGATATAGAAGAATTGATAAGATTTACAGAAGAACAAAAAAATAAATTATTGAGAAAAATTTTAGTTGATAAGCTTTTATTAAATATTTAAAAGCTTATTATATAGTTTATTATATATAAAAAAAATTATTATTAAATTATTAAAATATTATTAAATAAGATATAAAAATAATTTTTTTCTTTATAATATATATGAGTTAGAAATTAAACTAACAAAAAAAATAAAATAAAAAAGGAAAACAAAATGAAAAAAATAGTTATAGTATTATTAGCTTTATCAGCTTTTACAGCACTTCAAGCAGATATATTAAAAACAGAAAAATATAAAGTTTCTTATAAGCAGTATGAAAAAAATAAAGCATTATTAGAAAAAAGAAAAAATAATCTTGATAATATAGGTTTTGAAAAAGCAGTTAAAATAATAAATAAAGGAAAATAAAATGGAAAAAGAGAAAAGATATATAGCTACTATTGATTTATATTTATATGATTATACAGATGAAGAAGCAAAAAAACAAATTAAAGAATTGATAAACAAGATAAATAATATAAAAACAGATAGTGAAGCAAGTATAGTTTCTTTAAATGAGTTAAAATTTGGAAGCCTAAAAGCAAGAAAAGTAAGTTAAAAAAAGGAGCAAAAAATGGCAAGTATAGTAAGAGTTAAAAAAGAAGTAGTAAGTTTTTCATTAGATAAAGAAATAAAATCTAAACTTGAAAATTTTACAAAAGATAATAACATTTCTAAATCTAATTTAGTTAATAAAATTTTTTATAAATTAGATAGTTTAGAAATGTTAAATGATATAGAAAAATTAGAAGAATTTTTAAATATTGAAAAAGTTTAAATTAAACATTATTTAATATTTAAAAAGATAAACTTTTGAGAAAAAGGAATAGAATGAAAAATAATAACAATGAAAATATAGTTATTAAAAGTCTTAATTTTTTTTGGAATATCTTGAAAAAGATAGATGAAAAAATTTTTAATCCCATTTTAAAATGGATTATAAAAGATATGCAAAATAGCATTAACCCTTTTTATAATCCAAGAAAAAAATAAAACACAAAGGAAAACAACATGGAAAACAATCAAAAAGTAGAAATTATAATGCAAACTGCTAAAAAGAAATTAGCAAAAAAAGATAATATTGTAAGAGAAATTCTTGATTTTACAAAAGAACAAACTAAAAAAATAAAAGATATTGGTTTATTATATGATATTGTTTTTAACAATGCTTATAAATTAGAAGATAATGACAAAGAAGTTTTATATAGATATATTTCTAAAAATGAAATATCAAATGCTTATGAAACAATAGAAGATTTTAATAGCTCAATTAAAAAATTGATTAGTAGAAATATAGATAGTTTTTATGAATTAAAAGAAGAAAATGAAAGATTTAAAAATTTTATAGAAGATTTATCTAAAATTGAAGATTATAAAACTTATGAAAATAAGCTAAATGATTTTTATGAAAATGTTTTATTTTTAGAAAAAATCATAGATAAAACACAAAAACAAATTGAAGAAAAAGTAGAAGAAATAAGAAAGATTAAAAATCTTAGTTCAGTATTATTAGAGATAAATACAAAATTTGATAAGTCATCTTTTAGATATCAAGCTTCAACAAGATTAAATACAGATTTTAATGAAGCAACAAAAATAGGAATTTCATAATCTAAAAATTATGAAAACATACTAAAAAAATTAAAACAAAAAGGAAAATAAAATGAAAAACAGTCAAAAAATAGTGGTAGATTTAAACTTAGATTATTTAGATTTAAGAGGAAAATATAGTTTAGATATAGCAAATTTAGAAAATGTTTATTCAGACCTAAAAAAAGTTATCTTACAAGTAAAAGAGCAAGGTTTGGGAAATCAAAAAATATCATATTCAGAAGCAGAATTTATAAATAAAGTGCCAAAAGTTGAGTTAAAAGCAATCAATATTATTAAGCTTGATAATGATGAAGATTATTTTGTTAAAGATAATATTAGAACTTTTCAAAATATCAACCATTTACAAGCTTTCAAAAATGGAGAAATGGTTTTAACTGAAAGATTTAGAGAAATCAAAAAACTAAATATTTTATATAATCAAAAATTAGATGATATGTTAAGTAGATTAGAAAAAATATATCAAAATTGGAGAGGTGGAAGCTATACTCAATCAGATATATTAAATCAATATTTAGAAATAAGTCATGAGTTTGATAATTTTACAGATGCAGAATATAAAAAATATGTTCAATATTTTAATCATACTGGAAATTTTGTAGAAACTATCAATAATTTTGATTTTGATATGTATGATAAAAAATTTATTGGTTATAAAAAATATCAACAATAATAAAAAAAAGGGCTATAAACCCTTTTTTTCTTCTCTCTCTTTTCTTCAATTTCTCAAAAAAACAAATTATTAAATAAATAATAAAAAAATATTAAATTAACTCAATTTATTTTTTTTTCTTTTATAATAGAAATAAGTTATTTGATAACTTACAACAAAAAAAGGAATAAAAATGAAATTAGAAAGCAAAATAAACTCTTATAAAGTTAATCCATATATTGATTTGTTAGGTAGCTTTTTAGGATTATTTGGTTTTTTATTATTTATTTTTTTATATAGTAGAAATGAATATAGTTTAAACAATTTAATTTTAAGTATTGAAGTTCAAAATATAGAAAGTATAATGACAAATTTATATGATATTTTTAATACTTATTTTAATGATTTAAGCTCTTTTGTTATTCAAAGTTCAAAATATATTATCAATAATGGGTATAGCTTAGATAATGCTTTTTATATTTATAAAGAGTTTGCCCTCAACTTTTCAAATATCATAGCTTTAGCAGTTATGTATAGTGGTTTATATCTAAGAACAAAAGGAAGTGCAGCAAGAAGAATAATAACTATTTCAAGTAATTCAATTTTGATAATAACAACAGCTTTTTTATTATCAATAGCAATTTAAAAAAAGGAGTTAAAAATGAATAATGAAAAAATAATAATAAAAAATGGAAAAATAAAAAAAGTTAAAGAAAAAAAGAAAATGACAAAAAAAGAAATTATAGATAGATTTTTATTTATTTTAAGTGTTTCTTTATTTGTTTTAGTGTTAAATAATAAAATTAATTATATGTTTTTTATTCAAGTAATTTTCATATATTTTTTATTTTTGATTTTAAGTAATGAATTAATTTTAAAATTATTTAATTCAAATTTTGAAAATGAAGAAAATGAAAATGAAACAGATAAAAAGACAAATACAAACAAAAAAATTAAGGAGTAATAAATGGCACAATTAATAGGTTTAATAGTAGTAGTTTTAGGACTATGGGCAGGTGGCAAGTGGCTTATAGATACTGGTTATATATTTGGAGTAATAGGCTTTATAATAGTTTCAACTATTATTTATTTTGCAACAAGAAAAAATACAAGTATCAATGATAAAGATTTAGCAGAGTTAGCTGATTTTATAGTAGAAAAATATGGCTTAGAAATAGCAGAAGTAGATATAGCAAACAATAGATTATCTTTTAAAGCAACTAAAGAAAATTTTGATAGAAAAAATAGAAACTTTTTTGACTTTAAAGAAAATTTTGAAAAAGATTTAAGAAAGTTTTTAAAAGTTCATAACAACACATATAAACTTTTAACATTTACAGCAGATAAAAATGATTTAGAAGTTAAAGTTAATATCAAAGTAGCTAAAAAAGAAAATAAAGATATTGAAGCACCAAGCAAAATTTTAAATTTAGCAGAAACTTTAAATATTAAAGATAATTCAGGAGATTTTGCAGAATTAGTTTATTTTGAAGAAGATAAAGAAGCAGATACTATGACATTAAAATATGAGTATATTGATGGAATTGATAATAGAAAAGTTTGGAATAGCAAAATAGAAGTAATGAAACAAATTTTAGGTTTTAATTTTGTAATTGAAGATAAGCCAAAAGAGAGAGTTATAGAGATTATAAAAGTTCCAAGACTTAAAACAGCACTTGAATTTTATCAAGAGGGCTTTAAATGGGAAGACTACTTACAAAAAGGGAAAATTTTTGAGGGTATGACAAACAAAGGAGCATATTATAGAAGCCTTAAAGGACTCACACACACAGGTGTTGCAGGGCAATCAGGTTCAGGTAAATCAGTTCAACTTCACTTATTTTTAAAATCTGTTTTCTACAATATGGAACACTTTGAAAAAATATATTTGGGAGATCTCAAAGGTGGTTTAGAACTTTCATTTTTAGAAGATTTAGAAAGTGATAAGTTAGATTTTTTTGGAGAAGCACATGAAGTTTTACCAATTATTTTAAATTGTGAATTAGAGATGGATGCAAGAATGGCTTATATGAAAGCAAATAGAATTAAAAATATTGTTGGTAATATTATTCTTTTTGTAGTTGATGAATATAAACAGCTTAATGATTTACAGATGGGAAAATCAGGAGTTAGCAGACAAGTAGGAAATTTAATAGTGTCAAAAATTGACAGAATTTCTGCATTAGGTAGAGCAATGAATGTTAAATTATTTTTACAATCTCAAAACTTTACAACTGACAGTATAGAAAGCTCAACAAGAAATAATATTCAATCTTTAGTGCTTATGAAAACTAAAAACCCAGAAATACAAAATGCTTGTATTCCATACAGTATGAGAGAAGAAATGCCTAATCCAGCAGATTTCACAGTTGGAGAAAAGATTTTACTAGATAGTGAAAGTGGTCAAACTACTCATATTCAAGCACTTTTCACAGAAGCAAATGAAGATATAACTATTGATAATTCTATGAAAGCTTATCAAAAAGGAATGGAAAATCAAGAAGAAGTTAAAAACATAGAAGAAGAAGTAAAACCATTCAAAATTAAAGTTCTTGAAAGACATATAGAAAATGGAGATAACTTAGAAGAAGAAGTTTTAGAATGGTATCAAGCAGAATATGAGAAACTAACTGGTAAGTCAGTAGAAGAAGAAAATGAAGCTATTGATGTTAAAGAAGTTAAAAAAGAAAAACTTTCAGAAGCAGACAAAATTTTAAAAGAAAGTGAAGATTTTGTTAATAAAATGGAAGAAGAAAATGAAGAATTGCTTAATGAAATGGATAATTTATTAGCAAAATTAAAAAGCTAAAACCAAAAAAATAAATACTATATATTAAATTATATAGTATTTATCCCCTCTTTTTATAAAAAATCACTCAAATTTAAAATTTTTTTTATTGTTAAACTCCCCTATTTTACTACTCTTTTTATTTTAATTCATTAAATTATTAAAAAAATAATAAAAATTTAATAATTAAAACACAATTATTTTTTTTTCTTTTATAATAGAAATAAGTTAGAAAGAAAAACTAACAAAAAAGAAAAATAAAAGGATTAAAAAATGTTTTATATAACAATTCAACAAAATGACTTAAATCAACTACTAACAGTAGTTTTAGGAATGGTAGTTATCTACTCAATCAAACTTTTCATAGATAAAAAAAGTTTAGAATATGATTTAAAACTTCAAAAAGATAGATTAAAAATGATAAAAAAATCATATAAAGAAATTAAAAATAGTTGTGTAAATTATTAAAACAAAAGGAGTAAAAAATGAGAATAGAAATATTTAAAAAATTAGATAAAGTTTTTCAAAGTATAGATTTTTTTAAAATAAGAAATACAATTCAATATAAAGAAGAATTAGAAAATATTTATAAATTAGTTATTGAAACAAATTTTGATAAATTAGAAACAGAAGAAAGAAATAGAATAATTGAAAATATAGATATAAAAATAGAAAAACTAAAACAATCAATAAAAGAATAAAAATAAAAAATAAAAGGATTAAAAAATGTTATACAAAAATAAAAAAGAAATTAAAGAAGCAAAAATACAAAAGTTATATGAGTTATCAAGAATGTATCTAAAAGAGATTGACAAATTCAAATATATATTAGAAACAATCAATATAAAAAATAGTGAAGATTTTGGAGAAAAGCAAGACATAGAAAACTATATAGATTTTCTTTATAAAAGATATGACTATATTATTAGTATCTTAATCAATAAAGAAGCAGAGAAGATAAGTAATCAAGAGCTACAAACTTTATCATACTACTAAAAAAGCACTATAAGAGAGAATTTTCTCTCTTAAAATCTGTAATAATTCAATTTTCAAAAACTTTCAAGACATATTTACCACAAAAAGCCAAAAACTCAAAAATAAGCCCATTTTTCAATCAAATCATTAAAATCACTACTTTTTTGGAGTAAATAAGTATATTTAAGTATTGTTTAATCTATTTAATATTATAATATTATAATTTAAATCAAAAAAGGCTAAAAAATGAGTATAATTAAAACTTGCAAATTATTCACAGTATTAAAAAATTTATATATCTGGTAGTTATTCTTTTGTTGAAGATTTAATAGAAGAAAAAAAATATATATATTATGGAGATTAAAATGAGTGAAAAAATTATAACCCTCTTTAATAAAAAGGGAGGAACTGGAAAAACAAGTTTAGCATTTAACATTGCAAAAGATTTAGATTATTTTTTGCTATCAAATGATGATAGTGTTATAGAAAAAATCTATGAAGAAAAAGCCAAAATCATGGATAATTTAGAAGTTGTAAAAGGTGCAAATATTGTTTATGATTTGGGTGGTTTTATTGAAGCTGATACAATAGAAATCTTTAAAGCAAGTGATTTAATCTTAGTGCCAACTACTCTTGATATTAACAGTATTAAGAGAACTATTAACACAGTTGAAGAACTTGAAAATTTTAATAGCAATATTGTTATTATTGTAAATAGAATAAACAGCAAAAGAGCAGAAAAATATAAAGAGAGCTTACAAGCATTAACAGAACTCAATAAAGAGATTTTGTTAATAAGAGAGAGTGAAGCACTTGTTAATAGTATGTATAAAGCACAAACTATTTTAGAACAATACAAAAGTAATGCTTTAATGAGAAATGCTTTAAAAGGTATCACAGAAGACTATATGAAGTTATTAAAAAGAATAGGAGAATAAAATGGACATCAATGAACTTTTAACAAAAGATAAAAAAACACTTACAGCAGTTAAAACAGAAAAGAAAAATAAAAAAATGGGAAGACCAAAAAAAGCAGTAAAGACAGATAATAAACTTTGTTGTTATTTGACAGATGAAGAAAATGAAAAGTTTGAAGTTTTAGCAAATGAAGAAGCATTAAGCAAAAGTGCTTTTACAAGAAAAATTATATTAAAATACTTAAAAGAGAGCATTTAACTCTCTTTTGGTTTTCTCCCTCTTTTTGGGAAAACAGCAGGGTTTGAAGCTTTAATAGCTTTAATCTCTTCTTCAATCTCTTTATTGATACTTCTTAATTTATCAATCTCTTTTTTATTTTTATCAATTTTTTGTTTTAATTCAAAAACTTCTACTTTAACAAGTTTTGCTTTTAATTCCTCATTTTCTTTTTTTAGTTGTTCAATATTATCACTCATTATTTAATCCTTTTTTTTAAATATATTTATAAAATAATATATAAATAAACTTAAAAAAAAATAATAAATAAATTTGATAAATGAAAAATTTTTTGAAAATAATAAATGAAGATAAGAGCAAGAAGTCCAAAACTTGCTCTTAAATGAAAAATAAATTTTAATATAAAAGAATTAAATGCTAACTCTTCAACAAAAATTAGGAAAAAAGCTAAACTACTTCTTTTTTCCATATCTATATTATAAAGAAAAAAAAATTTTTGTTTTATTAATTAATATTTTTTTATCAATTTCTTTAATTATATAGTTTCTTATATAGTATAAAATAGAATTAAATATACTATATAAGTATATAAAAATAGTTTATATCTCATATAATCAAAAAAATATGAAACTTTTTTACACACTATTAAGCCCTATTTTTTGGGCTTTTAAAAATATTATGAAAAATATTATAAAAAATTGCATAATTAATACTATAAAATAAAAAAATATATTATAATACTATATACAAGAAGACAAAAAATAACAGATTATATCTGTAAAGTGAAGAATATAGATATAAAAAATAAAACAAAAAGGAAAACAAAATGAGTAAAAAAGGAAATTCTTTATTTGAAGAAAATAAAAAAGAGGCACTTAATATCACTATTGATAGTGATTTAAAAGAAAAAATAAAAGACTTATCAAAAAGCAATAAAATTTCAACTTCAAAAATAGTAAATCTAATATTGAGAAAGTTAGAAGAAGATAAAAAATTAGAAGATTTAAAACAATTAGAAACTTTTTTGAAAGATTAAAAAAGGGTATAAAATGGAATTAAATGATGATAATACAACAACAACAACAAAAAAAACAGATTTAATAAATGATATAGAAAGCATTATTGAAAAAACAGTAGAAATAAAGACTACTACTACAACAACACAAATTCAAAAATTAGAAGAAAATTTTGAATTAAATTTAGATGACAATGAAAAAGATTTAGAAAAGTTAAGTGAAGAAGAAAGAAAATTTGATGAAATATATAAAGAAGTTTTCTCAATAAGTGAAAAAATATCAAATGAAAAATCTATAAATGAAAAAAATTTAAGCATACAGTTTCAAGCATTAAATAAAATTATTGATAATGCTAACTTACATAATGAAAAATTAAATGATTTAGAAACAGTTATAAAAGATAGTATTGATACAGTAATAGAAACAATAGAAGAAAAAGAAGATATAGACAAAAAAAGAGCAGAAGCAATAAATAGAAAATTAGAAAATATAGAGAATGAAACAAAAAATAAAACAACTAAAATAATTTTAGCAAGTTTAATTTTTAATCTTATAACTATTTCTTCAATCATTTCTTATTTCATTTTTTTTAATTAAAAGGAATAAAAATGATAATAGTAATAAATGGAAATATGGGAGAAGAAATAGGAAGTGATGTTGAAAGTTTTGAAGAATATATAGAAATACATTATAAAACAACTGAAACAGAAACAGAATTTTATGAAGCAGAAGAACAAGCAAGAAATATTTATAATAAATTAAAAGATTATGAAGAAGAACTTATACAAATTAAAAAAGAGAGATTATATTTTGAAAATATAGATAAGATTAAAAAACTAAAAAAATCTTATGAAGATAGAAAATTTAATATTGAAGAAATTTTAAAAAGATTAAAAGAAACAAAAATACAAGATAGTTTTGTAATTGAAGAAACAGAAAGATATAAAAAACTTCTCAAAAAAACAGATGAAGAAATAGAAATATTAGAAGATAAAATAAAACAATATAAAAAATATGTTGATAATACAGAATATGAAAAAGAACTTGAAAGAGATATAAAAAAACTAACACTTGAATACTATGAAGCAAATGAGATAAAAAAACAACTTAGAAATAAAATACAATTAGAAGAAAATAAGATACAAGTTATAGAGCATTTAGTTAAAAAGATATTAGCAAAAGGCTCAAATTATGAAATTTCTAAAAACAATACACAAGTAAAAGAAGATTATTTTAGACTTATTAGAACTTATACAATGAAAGATAAAAGCTCTAAAAGTTTTGATAATGAATATTATGATTTAGAAGAATTTTTAAATAAATTTGGAATAAGTAGTGATATTATAAGTAATTTAAGAAAACAAGAACAGACACTTAAAAAACTAAGACTTAAAAAAAGAAAAGAAAAAAACTCTTTATTAAATAAAATCAATAGAAAAGAAAATAATAAAAAAGGTGGAGGAAGAAGAAGAACTATAAATTTTCAAAAAGCAGAAGCAATAAGAGAAGAAATAGAAGCTATTAAAACAGAAGTGAAAGAGATAGAACAAGAAGCTATAACAGAGATAAAAGAGAAGATAAAAGATTTAGAAAAAGAAGAACAAGAAAAGATTTTAAAAGAAGTGCAAAAGAGATTAAAAGAAGAAGAATTAAAGAAAAAATTTCCATCAGAAATGAAACAAATAGAAGAAATGGAAGAAGTTATAAAGCAGTTTGAAACAAATATTAATAAAGAAGATAAAGAAATAGAAAGAAAAAGATTTAAAGAAATACAAGAAGAAGCAAGAAAAATACAAAAAGAAAAACTAGAAAAAGAAAAACAAGAATTAGATAAAGAGATTAAAAAGCAAGAAAAAATTAAAGAAGAAAGAGAGAAAAAAATATCATATAAAATATTAAATAAAGCAACTAAAATAATTAATAAAATATTTAGTTTTTTTAGTTAATAAAAAAATAATAAAAAATTAATAATTAAAACAATATTATTAAATTTTTTATTATAATAATAGTAATTAAATAAAAGGTTTTAAAATGAAAAAAACAAAAGTTATAAAATATGATTTAAACTCAAATGAATTAAGAGTAGTTAGTGAAAAAATTGATAATAGACAATATAGCTTAAAAGGTTATAATAAAAATGGTAGCTCAAATTTTAATACAGATAAGAAAAATTTAGAATATGACAATATTTTATATTATGATATTGAAACAATAAAAATTGGACAAAATTTTGACAATGAAAATTACACAACTTTAGATTTATCATATAATATATTATATAGTTTTTCTATTTTAGTGCCAAAAAAATTTAAAAAAGATATTGAAAATTTAAAAGAATATTATGAAATTATTTTTAGTGAAGAAGAAAAGAAAATATTTGATATTGAAGAAAAAGAAGAATACTACTTAATTTTTTCATATTCTGAAAATACAGAAAATAACCTATTTGAATTATTAGATATTTTCACTTTCTTTAGAAACAATCATAATAATTTAAAAGTTATAGGTTTTAATAATAATAAATTTGATGACTTAATTTTCAAACATTTATTAGAATATAATTTAATTAGAAATGAAAAGGACAAATTTAATCAATTAATAGTTAAGTTTAATAATGATAAAAATTTTAAAATATCTTTCTATGATTTAATAGATTTAAGCAAATCATTTAGACTTCATACATTAAAACAGATTGGAGAATATTTAAACTTTCCAAAACTAAATATAAATGAAGAAAATATAATAGACTTCAAAGAACAAGCAGAGATATATAAAAAATATAATAATAGAGATAATGAGATACTTTTTTATTTTCTAAAAACAATCAATCAAGATTTGAATATATATGAAACAAATATAGCAAGATGGGCAAGAAAACATTTTTATAATAGTATGTTTAAAAAATTAGATGTTGAATATATCAATAGCAATGGCTATATAAATAATTTCAATCTTTATGGTGGTAGAACAGAACACTATACACATATAAGTCATAATGTTAAGTATTTAGATTTTAATAGCTTATATACTTCTTCAAGAGTTGTTTTAGATATTGTTAAACCAGTAATAACAGAAAAGAAAGTAAAAGGAACAAATAGAACTTATAAGAGTGCTAACTATTTTTTGAAACAATTAGAAATAAATGAAAAACTGAACTATCTTATAAATTCTTTTAAATTAGCTTTTGTGAATGAAGAAAACAATAATGACTATACATATAAAGCATTAGCAAAACTATATGATCAATATAGCAAAAATAGTTTTTATATGCTTAAAGTAAAGCTAAAAGGATATGATGAACTATTTGAAGATAAAAAAGCCTTGTTGGACTTCTATTTCCCTTTTATTAGAAAATCAAAAGGTAAAAGCACTTTCTCATTTTCTAATAGAACAACTTATGAAATTTCATTCTATGAGATTATCTTTTTAGCTTTTTTTGATTTTGAAATAATTGAAGCTTATGAAATTGGAAAAGGAGAAGATATACTCAAAGAAGATTTAATAGAGATATATAAAAATAGAAAAATATTGAAAGAAAAAGGAGATAAAAAAGAAGCACTTGAAAAATTAAAATTAAATTCTGGTTATGGAATTTATGCAACAAGAAATAGAACAAGTGAAAAGATTATAGATAAAAGACTAATTGAAAGTTTAGATAATTTTTTAAATAGAACAGAAGAAACACTTAATGCAGAAACAAGACAAATAATAAATGAGCTTCAAGATGATTTATATTTTAGTTGGGGAACTGATTATTTTAAAATAAAAATGATAGGTAATGAATATTTTAAAGTAATGGAAACAAAAGGGAAAAAGTGGACTGATAACTCAATTCCTATTTTATCAATGAATATAGTTTCAAATAGTAGATTTATGCTTTATAGTTTAATTCTTGATTATGTTATGAATACAGAAGAAGCAAAAATAAAAATACATTATACAGACACAGACAGCTTATTTTGTGATAAAGATATATATGAAAGACTTGAAAAATTAGGTTATGTTGGAGATAAATTAGGGCAATTAAAAGATGAAATACCAGAAAATACTATTGAAGAATTGAAAGTATTTGCACCAAAAACTTATATTTATAAATTAGATAATGGATATGAAAGAAAAACTTTTAAAGGAACTGGAACAACTGAAAGAAAAACTATTATATCTCAATCTTTAAAATCTAAATTTTATGTTGGAACAAAGACAGCTTTAAATGCTGAAACAGAGCAAAAAAGATTTTTAAAAAATAATCTATTTTTAAATAAATTTGGAGTTAGTGAAGAACTAAAAGAAAAATGGAATGAACAAATGAAAAAATTTGATAATAAAGATAAATAAATTAAACTCAATAGGGCTTAATCTTATAGCCCTATAACCTCTTAAAACCTTTTCCCCTATAAAATACTTACATAGAATATAAAACCCATATAAGCAAAATATACAATTAATAAAAAAATAATAAATTTTTATTAAATTAACTCAATTTATTTTTTTTTTCTTTTATAATATAAATAAGTTAGTTAATAAAACTATCAAAAAAAACAAAATATAAAAGGATTAAAAAATGGAAACAATATCAAAAAAAGAAATTATTGAAATAACAAAAAAAACACTATTAAAAAGAATTAACAAAATAGGCTTTAAAATAGAATATATTTCAAATGAAACTATTGATTTAGTAGTATTAAACAATTTAAAAAACTTCTTCAAAAAAGGAAAAGACATAATAAAAACAATAGATAAAGAAGAACTTTATAACACAGATATAAAAGAGATTAAAGACTATATAGAATTTTTATTTATTGAAGATTTTAATAACTTATCAATAGAATTATCAGTATATACAAAAGAGATATTAGAAAAAAGCACTATGTTAAAAAACAGATTAGATAGAGTAAAAACAGAACTTGAAAAAGAAGAAGATTTAAAAAAATTATTAAAGTTTCAAGACATAGAAGAAAGATTTAATCTATATCAATATACTTTAACAATAGAAGAATTAGAAAGCATTGATAAAGAAATAGATAGAGTTTTAAACTATGATGATAATTTCATAGATAACATTATAAAAGAAGTTGCATCAACATTATAGAGCTTATTCTTATAGCTCTATTCCCTCTTAAACCCCCAAACATATAAATACTTTCTAATACTAAAATATACATATTAATATTTCTTTATACTTCTTTATACATAATAATACTTATTAATACTAAGATAC
>Ga0256837_1001479_pt1 | contig 16194 bp, 16 predicted proteins | sample 4562384metaG_FD_185976 | JGI IMG/M metagenome (GOLD analysis project Ga0256837, IMG submission 185976) | Hydrothermal vent microbial communities from Guaymas Basin, Mexico - 4561-384 | ecosystem: Environmental > Aquatic > Marine > Hydrothermal vents | place: Mexico: Guaymas Basin | collected...
AAGGATAAGGCATAATAATCTTAACAACATCAGCTTCTAAATTTAGATCATTTAGAGTCTCTTTTACAAATCCAGTTGCTGTACCACTTGTAAGAATTAAAAGTTTTCCACCTTTTAATTTTTCAAACTGTGGTGCTAAAAATGTTTCCCAGTTGTATTTTGCAATTGTATCTACCCTTTTTAATTGCTCTTGACCTTGAGGAAATCTATCTTTTCGTGGAACTGCTCCCCATCTTGGTACATCTCTTTTAAATTCACCCTTATTTGGAAGATAATTTGTATCTTTATCCATAGTAATAATTTCTCTTGCATGACATACCCTCATAACTGGACGTAGCATCACAGGAATTTGAAACTTTTCAGAAAGTTCAACGCCAAGCTTTGTAAGATCATAAGCATCTTGTGGAGTTGCAGGATCTAGTACAGGAATTCTTGCAAATTTTGCAAAAACCCTACTATCTTGTTCTGTTTGAGAAGAGTGAAAACCAGGATCATCTGCTGCAACCAAAAGCATACCACCAAGATTTCCTATATATGAAGCACTCATTAAAGCATCACTTGCCACATTAAGTCCAACTTGCTTCATTGTTGCACATGTTCTTTTTCCTGCTATTGCTCCAGCATATGCTACTTCAAATCCAACTTTTTCATTTGTACCCCACTGGGCATAAGTGTTTAGATCCAACTGCTTTGCATATTTTTGCACATTTCCTAAAATCTCACTAGATGGAGTTCCAGGATACCCACTTACCATATCAACATTTGCATGAATCAATCCCCATGCAATTGCATCATTTCCCATTAATGTTTGTTTCATAACTATTTATTCCTAATTATTTAAAAATTTTAACCATTATACTTTATTTTTCTTTATTTTTCACAATAATTATACTTTTTTATACTTTTTTTATAATTTCCCAAATATTAAGAAATCTCATAATTAATTTTAGAATTATTGTGATATACTTTATTGAAAATTATTTTAGGAGATTAATAATGTTTAAAAAGTTAACTTCAAGAGTACTTGCTCTTTTGTTTATTTCTGGTCTTGCATTACTAAATGCAAATACGATTAAAATAGGTGCAATTGTTGCAGCAACTGGTCCTGCTTCATTTTTAGGTGATCCTGAACTTAAAACTCTACAACACTATGTAGAAAAAATAAATGCAAATGGCGGAATAAATGGAGATAAGATTGAACTTATTCACTATGATACGGGTGCAAATCCTAAAAAAGCTGTTACTTTTGTAAAAAGACTTATCAATCAAGATAAAGTAGTTGCTATTATAGGACCATCTACTACTGGTGAAACAATGGCAATTTTAAAATTTGTTAAAAAAGCAAAAATTCCTCTATTATCTATGGCTGGAGCTGTTGCTATTATTGACCCTGTTAAACCATATGTATTTAAAATGGTAGCAACAGATAGAATGGCTTGTCAAAAAGTTATGCAAGATCTAAATACAAGAGGTTTAACTAATTTAGCTTTAATCTCAGGAAGTGGTGGATTCGGAAAATCTATGAGAAAACAATGTAAAGATGTAGCTAAAGATTATAAAATCAATATTGTTGCAGATGAAACTTATGGTAAAAAAGATTCAGATATGACTGCACAACTACTTAAAATCAAATCAAATTCTAAAGTACAAGCTGTATTAAATCCAGGTTTTGGACAAGGTCCAGCTATTGTTACTAAAAATTACGCTCAATTAAAAATCAAACACCCACTTTATCAATCACATGGGGTTGCTTCTAAAAAATTTATTGAGATTGCTGGAGCTTCTTCAAATGGTGTAAGAGTTGTTGCACCACCTGTTGTAGTTGCAGATAAATTAGATGACAGTTTCCCAAATAAAAAAGTTGCACTTGATTACAAAAATGAATATGAAAAAGCATTTAATACTCAAGTATCTAGTTTTGGTGGTCATGCCTATGATGCACTATTTGCTATAGTTGAAGCAATTAAATCTACAGATTCTACTGATCCACAAAAAATAAGAGATGGAATTGAAAATCTTAAAAACTTCCCTGGAGTTGATGGTATAGTAAATATGAGCAAAGATGATCACTTGGGACTTGATACAAAAACAGGTATGATTATGCTTGAGATCAAAGATTTAGATTGGACAATAGTAAAATAAATATAATATGAATGAGATTTTTGGATTTATACTTTCAGGTATTGTTGTAGGGTTTATATATACACTTGTAGGATTAGGTTTTACAGTTATATATAACTCAAGTGGTATTATAAACTTCTCTCAAGGAGAGTTTGTAATGGCAGGAGGAATGTCTAGCGTATTTTTATTACAAGCTGGACTTCCTCTTGGAGTATCTTTTATTTTGGCTATTATGATAACTTCACTAATAGGTATAACACTTTATAAGCTTATATCAATATCAAAAGATAGCTCCCAAATCTCACTTATTATCTTAACTTTGGGTTTTGCCATATTTTTAAGAGGTTTAGCTCAAGTTATTTTTGATAAACAACTACACACTATGCCTTCAATGCTGGGTGATGGTGCTTTTGAGATTCTTGATACTACACTTTCATATCAATCTATATTGATAATTATTGTATCTATTATTATAGTTATATCTTTATATCTGTTTTTCCAAAAAACAAAAACAGGTCAAGCTATGGTTGCAGCTTCAAATAATATCGATGCAGCTAAACTAATGGGTATAAATATCAAAAAAATTCTTATGCTAAATTTTGCAATATCAGCTGTAATTGCCTCTATTGGAGGAATACTTCTTACACCAATCACATCTACAAACTATGAAGTTGGTATTATGCTTGGTTTAAAAGGTTTTTGTGCAGCTATTATTGGAGGGCTTGGAAATCCATTTGGTGCAGTTGCAGGTGGATTATTACTTGGTATTTTAGAATCACTTGTAGCTGGATATATCTCAAGTGAATATAAAGATGCCGTTGCATTTATAGTATTACTTGCTATTTTATTTTTTATGCCTGGTGGTATCTTTGGCAATACAAAAGCACAAAGAGTTTAATATGTTAGATAAATTTAATATAAACAAACAAATACTATTACTTACAGGTATCCTTATAGTACTTCCGTTTTTATTACAAAACGATTTTCATTTTGAGATTGCAATTTTGGCAATATTAAATGCGATTATCTGCATAGGACTAAATCTACTTATGGGGTATGCTGGACAGGTTAGTCTTGGACATGGTGCATTTGCAGGACTTGGAGCATATATAAGTGTAATCTTAACTTCAAATTATGAGTTTTCTCCACTATTTAGTATTTTTATATCTATATTACTTATGTCTATTTTGGCTTTTATCATCTCTAAACCCATACTTAAACTAAAAGGTCATTATCTTGCTATGGCAACTTTAGGTATTGGTATTATTATCAATATAGTTTTAAATGTTGAAGAAGAGCTAACCGGTGGAAGTGATGGTATGAGTGTAGATAGTTTTAGTGTATTTGGGTTTGAATTTAGTGACTCTATACACTGGTATATACTTGTATCAGTACTTTTGGTATTTTTTATATGGATGTTTGAAAATCTTATTGATTCACCTTTTGGAAGAGTATTAAGATCTATTCATGATAGTGAAAAAGCAGCCTCAAGTGTGGGAGTTGATATATCACACTATAAGAGTATTGTATTTGTTTTATCTGTATTTATTGCTACAATTGCAGGAAGTTTATATGCATTTTTTTCTGGTTTTATCTCTCCACAAGAAGCTAGTTTCAACCACTCAATAGAACTTGTTGTAATGGTAGTACTTGGTGGACTTGGAAGAATTTATGGTGCTATATTTGGAGCAGTGATCCTTACAGTATTACCTCAGCTTCTTACAGCATTTGAAGATTATGAAACACTTATTTTTGGTGCAATTATTATAGTAGTGATGATATTCTTACCAAAAGGGATAGCTTCACTTTGGGATAAAATAGTGCCAACAAAGGAGGCAAACCTTGCTTCAAGTAAATAATGTAACAAAATCATTTGGTGGAGTAAAAGCTGTAGATGATCTAAGTTTTAGAGTTAAAAAAGGGACAATTCACTCTATTATTGGACCAAATGGAGCTGGAAAAACCACTCTTGTAAATATGATAACTGGAGTTTATAAAGTTGATAGTGGCACAGTATTTTTAGATGGTGCTGATATTACAAATATATCTACAAACAAACTGGTATACAGAGGGGTATGTAGAACTTTTCAAAATCTTGAAGTTTGTCAAAATTTAACTTTACTTGAAAATGTGATGTTGGGATTTGATAAATATATGAATAAAAACCTTTTAAAATCATGTTTTAGATCAAAATCTATTCAAGAGGATGAAAAAAGATATACAACAAGAGCACTTCATCTTTTAGGATTAATTGGATTAGAAAATTTGGCATATCAAAAAGCACAAAATCTATCTTATGGAGTATTAAAAAAACTTGAAATCATAAGAGCTTTGGCTACTTCTCCTGAACTAATCCTTCTTGATGAACCAGTTGCAGGACTAAATCCAAAAGAAACAGCTGAAGTTTCACAACTTATAAAAACTGTAGTAAAAGATGAAGTGACAATTATACTAATAGAGCATGATATGAAAATGGTAATGGATATATCTGATCATATTACAGTTATGAATTTTGGTAAAAAACTAGCCCAAGGTACACCAAAACAGATCGCATCAAATGAGGATGTAATACAGGCATATTTAGGTAGTGGAAATATAAATGAGTAGTTTATTAAAAATAAAAGATCTATCATGCAGTTATAATCAAATAATTGCACTGCAAGATATAAATATAGATATAAAAAAAGGTGAAATTGTATCTTTAATAGGTGCAAATGGTGCAGGTAAAACAACACTTTTAAGAACTATAAGTGCCTTAATGAATCCAAAAAATGGCTCTATAATATTTAATAATAATGATATTACCAAAACCTCATCAGATCAAAGAGTAAAACTTGGAATTGCTCAAGTACCTGAAGGCAGAGGCTTATTTTCAATTTTAAGTGTAGAAAAAAATCTTCTTCTTGGAGCATACACGAGAAGTGATGATGAGATACAAAAAGATTTAGAAGATATATACAAAAGATTTCCAATACTAAAAGAGAAAAAAGATCAATATGCAGGTACACTTTCAGGCGGCCAACAACAAATGGTAGCTGTTGGCAGAGCTTTGATGAGCAAACCAAAACTTCTGCTTCTTGATGAACCAAGTATGGGACTTGCTCCAATAATAGTAGAAGAGATTTTCAATGTAATAAAAGAGCTAAAAAACAGTGGAACTACAATTTTTGTAGTGGAACAAAATGCCTTTTTGGCTTTGGGTATATCTGATTGGACGTATGTACTTGAAAATGGACATATCACTATTAGTGGTAAATCAAAAGAGCTACTAAATGATCCAAAAGTAAAAGAGGCCTATTTGGGGATATAAGTTTATAAATATATTTATTATCTATATCTTATAATTTTTTGTATAAAATGTATTTCTGATATATTAAAAAGGAAGTTATATTATGCAAAGAGCCTATTATAAAAATAATATTGAGAATTTTATAAAAGATAGTCAAAATAATATTTTAGGCTCTTTATCATTACATCATAATCACGCTTTAGAAGACTTACAAAGAAATGCTTGGTTGTCTCAAATAAAAATTTTAAAAGATACTCTTAAATACGATTATCAAGATGGTGAAATATTTTTTGAATTTTTAATTCCCCGTATGGGTAAAAGAGTAGATAATATAGTTATTATAAGAAATATTGTTTTTATAATTGAATTTAAAATTGGTTCTTCTAATTATGATAACTATGCAAAAGAACAAGTATTAGACTATGCAGTAGATTTAAAAAATTTTCACAAAGCAAGTCATAATATTGTTTTAGTTCCAATACTTTGTGCTACTGAAGCAAATGGATATCAAAATAATATTAAAATACTAAAAGATAAACTCTATAATATACTTCTAACAAATAAAACAAATCTAAAAAATATTACAAAACAATGCTTAGTGAAAATTGATAATGGTAGTAATATTAATATAAATAACTGGTATAATTCTATTTATCAACCAACACCAACAATAATACAAGCTGCACAAGCTTTATATAAAGGACATAATGTTAAAGAGATATCTCGCTCAGATGCAGGAGCTATAAATTTAACTAAAACTTCTAATACTATTTCTGAGATAATTGAGCATTCAAAAACTAATCATATAAAATCAATATGCTTTCTTACAGGTATCCCTGGTGCTGGTAAAACATTAGCGGGGTTAAATATTGCTGTTGAGAGGATGAAAGCAGATAAACAAGAACATGCTGTTTTTTTATCTGGAAATGGTCCTTTGGTTGATGTTTTAAGAGAAGCTTTAACAAGAGATGAGGTTAATAATGCAAAAATAAATGGTAAAAAAATAACAAAAAAAGAAGCAGCGATAAAAGCAAATACTTTTATTCAAAATATTCACCATTTTAGAGATGATGCTCTTATAACAAATAAAGAGCCGACAGAAAAAGTAGTAGTATTTGACGAAGCACAAAGAGCCTGGAATAAAGAACAAACTTCAAAATTTATGAAACAAAAAAAAGGTTATGATAATTTTGAAATGTCAGAACCAAATTTTTTAATTAGCGTCATGGATAAGCATAGCCATTGGAGTGTTATTATTTGTTTGATTGGTGGAGGACAAGAGATTAACAATGGTGAAGCAGGCTTAGAAGAATGGATATATTCACTACAAAATAATTTTAAAAATTGGAATATCTTTTATTCACCTTATATAATATCTGATAAAAATTATTTACAAAATGATGATTTAATAGAGTGGCTTAAATTAAATCAAAAAGCACAAAAAAATGATAATTTACATTTATCAGTATCAGTGCGTTCTTTTCGTTCAGAAAGATTATCAGAATTTATACATGCTATATTAGACATTGATATAGATAAAGCTAAAAATTTATACACAAATTATATTAAAAGCTATTATCCCATAAAAATTACTAGAAATTTTCAACAAGCAAAAGAATGGTTAAAAAAACAACGATTAGGAAATGAAAGAACAGGAGTTATTGCAAGCTCTGGTGCATATAGATTACGACCATTTGGAATAAATATCAAATCAAAAATAGACCCAGCTATTTGGTTTTTAAACGATAAAAATGATATTCGTTCATCTTTTTTTCATGAAGAAATAGCAACAGAATATGATATTCAGGGATTAGAACTTGACTATACTTGTGTATGCTGGGATGGAGATTTTTATTTTAATAATAATCAATGGGAATTTAAAAAATTTAGTGGCACAAAATGGCAAAATATTAAGCAAGAAGTAAAAAAAAGATATTTATTAAATACTTATAGAGTTTTACTAACTAGAGCTAGACAAGGAATGATAATATTTATTCCTGAAGGTTCACAAGAAGATAAAACAAGATTATTAAAATATTATGATGGGACATTCGAATATTTGAAAAGTATTGGTATAAATGAGATATAAGTAATCTCAAAAAATATCTAAATACTTAAAAATTATTATATTCACTTCTTGACAAATCGTACGATATTTAGTACAATAATATAAAATAAACTAAAAGGTAATACATGACAAAAGTTATGTCAGTAAGTCAAGCAAGAAAAGATATATATAATCTTATGGATGAAACTGCACAAACACATGAACCAATACTCATTACTGGAAAAAGAAACAATGTAGTTATGATTTCACAAGAAGATTGGAATGCAATAGAGGAAACTTTATACTTAAATTCTATTCCAAATATGGCTAAATCTATTCAAGAAGCAATGAACGCTCCAGATAGTGATTTTAGTGAAACTATTGAATGGTAAAATATAAAGTACTTTATAGTAAATTAGCACAAAAAGATGCTAAAAAACTCTCAAATGCAAATTTAGCTTCCAAAGCTAAGGATATTATTGAAATTTTAAAAAATAATCCTTTTCAAAACCCACCACCTTATGAAAAATTGGTTGGAAACTTAAATGGTGCATATTCTAGAAGAATAAATATTAAACATAGAATGATTTATGAAGTAAGAGAAGTAGATAAAGTAGTCAGGATCTCTAGGATGTGGTCACACTATGGAGAATAATAAAATAAATATATAGGAAATAAGTAATTTACAAATTTTAAACAATACTTAGCTATTATTTCACCTATGAGATTAGATCTATATGTAGCAAAACATTTTAATATACAAAGTAGAAATAAAGCACACGAACTTATTAAAAACTCAAAAGTAAAAATAGGTGATAAAATCATCACCAAACCATCTTACAAAGTTGAAGATGATGATAAAATTACTTTGCTTGAAGAAGATTTTTATGTAAGCAGAGCTGCATATAAACTAAAATACTTTTTAGAAGAGATTGATCTAAATATAGATGGATTAAATGCACTTGATATTGGCTCTAGTACGGGTGGATTTACACAAATACTTCTAAACAACAATATAAAACATATAAGCTGTGTAGATGTAGGAAGTAATCAACTTCATGAAAAAATAAAACACAATGAAAAAATAGCTATGTATGAAAATACAGATATACGAGATTTTAAATCAACTCAAATATTTGATTTAGTTACTTGTGATGTTTCGTTTATATCTATACACAATATTTTAAATGATATAAATAGATTAGCTTTAAAACATATTATTATACTTTTTAAGCCACAATTTGAAGTAGGTAAAGAGAGTAAAAGAGATAGAAGTGGTGTAGTTCAAGATCAAAAAGCTATACAAGATGCACAAAGCTATTTTATACAACAAACTGCCAAATTAGACTGGCAACTAATACATAAAGCATACAGTAAACTAGAAGGGAAAGAGGGAAATCGTGAAGAGTTGTACTACTTTTGCAAAAAATAATATAACATCTATTGCTATTGGTGGATTTGATGGTATGCATCTTGGACATCAAGCTTTATTTGATGCTTTAGATACAAATGGTGCAATAGTAGTGATACAAACACCTTATGAAAATCTAACTCCAAACAAATACAGATGTGCAAAGACCACTATCCCATTGGTATTTTATCCACTAGATGAGATTAAACATCTAAAAGGGGAAGAGTTTTTAGATCTACTTATAGAAGAGTTTCCAAAATTAAAAAGAATTGTTGTTGGTTTTGATTTTTGCTTTGGAGCAAATAGAAGATACTGTATCAAAGAGTTAAAAGAGCTATTTTTGGGAGAAGTTGTTGTAATAGATGAGATAAAAAACAACACTATAGGGATACACTCAAGAACAATAAGACAATATCTACAAGAGGGACAAATCCAAAAAGCAAATAAATTTTTGGGATACAACTATGAAATAGAAGGTCTTATCATCAAAGGTCAAGGGCTTGGACAAAAACAGTTTGTACCTACATTTAATGTTGAAGTTAATCAGTTCTTAATCCCTGCACACGGAATATATATTACAAAAACAAAAATTGATAATATATACTATCCTAGTGTTTCATTTATAGGGCATAGAGTCACTACTGATGGAAATTTTGCAATAGAAACACATATCTTGGATAAAAAAATATCTACAAACAATCACAAACTTCAAATACAATTTATACAAAAACTAAGAGATAATAAAAAATTTGAAGATTTTTCACTTTTAAAACAGCAAATACAAAAAGATATAGAAAATACTAAACAATATTTTTCATCATAATATAAGAAAAAGCTATTAAAATAGTGTTATGAAGATATTTTTATTGCCACTATTCTTTTCTATAATTTTATTTGCAAATAATAGTTATAAATATACAAATGAGCTTATAAATTCACACTCTGCATATCTACTCCAACATGCACATAATCCTGTAAATTGGAAACCTTGGAGTCAAGAAGTTTTTAATCAAGCAAAAAAACAAAATAAACTAATATTTATATCTATTGGTTATAGCACTTGCCACTGGTGTCATGAAATGGAAAAAGAATCATTTAACAATGAAAAAATAGCTAAACTTTTAAATGATAACTATATAAATATCAAAGTAGATAAAGAGCAGATGCCACATATAGACACTGCTTTTCAAGAGATCCACTCAAAACTAAAAACAAGAAGAAATGGTTGGCCTTTAAACCTAATACTAAACTATAAAAAAGAGATTGTTTATATCACCACTTATATACCTCCTAGTTTTAAATATGGTGTAGAAGGAATGGATAGTTTACTTCCAAGAATTGCAAACCAATATAAAAATAAAGATAAAAAACTTTTAAAAAAAATCACTTTATATAAAAATATTTTAAAAAATAAAGAGTTAATCTCAAATAAAAAAAGGTCAAGTCAAAATATTGAAAAAAAGTATGTAGAGTTGATGTTAAAAAGATACGATAAAGTTTTTTATGGCTTTGATAAATCACCAAAATTTCCTTTAGCTTCAAATTTAGATTTACTTTTAGATATATATCTACTAACAAACAATAAACAAGCTTTAAAAATGGCAATTAACTCCCTTCAAGCTATGGCAAAAGGTGGAATATATGACCAAATAGAGGGTGGTTTTTTTAGATATAGTGTTTATGCTGATTGGATAATACCACATTTTGAAAAGATGTTATATACAACTGCTGAATTAATACCTGTATATATAAAAGCATACAAAATAACAAAAAATAAGCTTTTTAAAAATATAGTTATAAAAAGTATAGAACAAATCAATCAAAACTTTAAAAGTATAAGCAATTTATACTATAGTGCAATAGATGCTGATTCTTTAAACTATAAAAATAAAAAACAAGAGGGGTTTTATTATGTATATAATTATGATTTTGTAAAAAAAGAATTGGAAAATAATAATATTAAAAACCCTGAAAAAGTCTTAGAATATTTAGGTATAGATTCATTTGGAAACTTTGATGATAATTTAAATAATCCTCATATAGTTGATTTTGAAACATCAAAACCAAAAAACTTATCAAAAATTATAAATATTTTAAAACAAATAAGAAAAACAAAAACTTTCCCTTTTATTGATAAAAAGATTTTAACCTCTTGGAATTCTATAATTATAAATGCACTATATGATGCTTCATATTTTAATAAAAAATATTTAACACAAGCTAATAACTCTTTAAATATCTTATTAAAAAACGTTTATATAAACAATACTTTATATCATCAAATATTTAAAAACAAAATATCACAAAAAGGATATTTAGAAGATTATGCTTTTTTAATAAATACCCTTTTAAAAGCCTATCAAACCACTTATGATAAATCAAAATTAACTCTTGCAAAAAATTTAAGCTATGAAGCTATAGATAAATTTTATAAAAACAAAAGATGGTACCTCAGTCAAGAAAAACAATATTTAGCAACTTTTAGTGATAAATACTACACTTCTGCACTTTCAATATTTTTTAATAATCTTATTACTATATCAAATCTAACTTACGATACAGCACTTTTAAATAAAAGTAAAATTTTTATAAAAGAGCAACAAAACAAAATATTAGAAAATATTTCACAAAATCCACAAGCTATAAAATCAATAATAAGAACAAAAAATCAAGATATAATTTTAAAATCATCAAAACAAAATCTTTTAAAAAATTATAAACAAATTAACTCAATATCATACCCATTTATCTATACTACTATTGAGGATACAAATATGTTTCTTGCTTGTGATGAAAGTTCATGTTTTAGTTATGATAAAAGCCTTGATAAAGTAATATTGGATATAATATCCAAATGATTGATAAAGTATTTGACAAAGCTATTTCAAAGCAATTTGAATTTGATGAAGAAGTTGCCTCTGTATTCGATGATATGCTAGAGCGTTCTATTCCATATTATGAGCAAACAATAGATCTAACTACTACATTTGCATTGAAATTTTTAAATGAAAATGACACAGTATATGATCTTGGCTGTTCAACTGCATCTACACTAATAAATCTATCACAAAAAAGTACTTTTGAATTAGATTTAATTGGTATTGACAACTCTGATGCTATGCTTCAAAGAGCACAAAGAAAAAGTAATGCATATGGTGCTAATATCACTTTTATAAATGATGATATGTTAGAGGTACCTTTTAAGAAATCAAAAGTAATTATTGCTAATTATACTTTACAATTTATACGACCATTACAAAGAGAAAAACTAATCAAAAAGCTATATGAATCACTACAAGATGGTGGGGTATTCATATTTAGTGAAAAAATTATCTCTAAAGATTCAAATTTAAATAAATTATATATAGATCATTACTATGATTTTAAAAAACAACAAGGTTATAGTTCATTTGAGATCTCTCAAAAAAGAGAAGCTTTAGAAAATGTACTTATACCATATACAGAACAAGAAAATATAAAAATGATGAGTGATGCTGGTTTTAAACATTGTGAAACAATTTTCAAATGGGTAAAATTTGCAACATTTATTGCAATAAAATAGGAGAACAAATATGATAGAAGTTGGTAATAATGCGCCAGAATTTTGCATACCAAATCAAGATGATGTAGAGATATGTTTACGAGACTTAATAGGGAAATGGATAGTACTATACTTTTATCCAAAAGATAATACACCAGGATGTACTACCCAAGCTTGTGATTTTACAGCTGCGCTTCCTGCTTTTGAAGAGCTTGATGCTATAATTTTAGGAGTTAGTCCAGATAGTACAAAAAAACATAGAAACTTTATAGAAAAAAAAGATATAGAATTTACACTTTTAAGTGATGAAGATAAAAAAGTATGTGAAGCTTATGGAGTTTGGCAGCTTAAAAAATTTATGGGGAAAGAGTATATGGGAGTTGTAAGATCAACTTTTATAATTAATCCAGAAGGTAAAATTGCAAAAATTTGGACAAAAGTAAAAGTAAAAGGACATATTCAAGATGTTCAAAATAGCTTAACTGAATTAAAAAACAAGGGATAAAAATGAGATATATATTATGGACAATAGCACTATTTGCACTAGGAAATGCACAAATACACAAAACAATGTGCTATGTTGAAAACTGGACAACACCTTCAAATGTTGAGAGTATTAAACTAAATGGTGGTGTATGTAAAGGTAAAAAATCTATTAAAGATTTAAAAGAAGATGGATGGGAAGTTGATGATATAATTACTAGTAAAACAAAATCTGGTACAAACTATATGTATATCATGAAAAAAGATGTTGAAGAAGCATTTATTAAAAGAGTATTAAAGAATCCAGAACTATTAACAAAGAACCGTATTAAAAAAGATCAATTTAAAACACAATACTTAAAAATATCAAATGCAAATGATACTACTGCTACAATTAATAAAGGAAATTTAATAGTTGGTCAAAGTGGTGTAGTTGTACATAGATATAATGGTAAACATACAATTATAATTGCTTCAGCTTCTGTAATTGATTCAAATAATACACAATCAACTATAAAGTTCTCAAACTTTGATGGATTATCTCAAAGTGCCTTACCTACGAGTAATATCAAAGCTACTGATGGAGATATATTTATTTTAAACTATTTATATAATACATCATTACTTATTGCACCAAATAATCAAAGTTTTAAAACAGTAAGAGGTATGTTTCCAAATCAAAATTTCATTCATAGTGATGTCTTTGCAACAAATTTAAAATATTTAAAAAAGTCTACACCTACAAAACCGATTATTCAAGCATTTTGTAAGAATCAAGATATTGGTACAATTTATATAGTAGTAGATAATACAGTATATACACTTGATGCAAAAACATTTAAAGTAGTATCGAAAAATCCAATATTCTATGATTTTAATAATACACAAATACCATTTTATACAAGAGTTGAAGATATTAAAGATGGTGTATTTAGCTTAAGTTTCATTGGACTTTCTGGAGATGCAATGAAAGATTATAGTGAATATTATAGTAAATTATTAGGTTTATAATATGATAGAAATATCTCATCTTAATTATTTCAAGTCTATTGTAGGTGATGAAAATGTAAAAAGTGACAAAGCTCATCTAATAGCATATTGTTATGATGCTACTCGTACTAGATTTGAACCTGATGCTGTTGTTTTTCCAAGAGATGAGCAAGATGTATCAAAAATTTTAAAATATTGTAATGATAATCAAATTATTATAGTTCCAAGAGGTGCTGGATCTGGTTTTACAGGGGGAGCATTGCCATCAAGTGGTGGAATAATATTAAGTTTAGAACGACATATGAATAAACTCCTTGAAATTGATATGCAAAATCTTGTAGGTGTTGTTCAACCTGGACTTATAAATATGGATTTTCAAAAAGCAGTTGAAGAGGTTGGATTATTTTATCCACCAGATCCTGCTAGTGAAGAGTATTCAACTTTAGGTGGAAATGTAAGTGAAAATGCTGGTGGTATGAGAGCAGCAAAATATGGTATAACAAAAGATTATGTTATGGCATTACGTGCAGTTTTACCAAATGGTGAAATAATTACAGCTGGTAAAAAAACTATTAAAGATGTAGCAGGATATAATACTGCAGGTATATTAATAGCTAGTGAAGGAACACTTGCTGTTATTACAGAAATCACTTTAAAACTAATTCCAAAACCAAAACTAAAACAAACATATATGGGAATTTTTCCAAATGTAAATAATGCTATGAATGCAGTATTTAAATCACTTGCAAGTGGAGCAAATCCAGTTGCAATGGAATTTCTAGATGCTCTTGTAATTCAAGCATTAAGAGAAAAATTAAATGTAGATCTTCCTAGTGATGCTGGTGCAGTATTAGTTGGAGATGTAGATGGAAGTAGTCAAGATGATATACAATCACAACTTCAAACATTAAAAGATTCATTTGCACAAAATGGTTCAAGTGATTTTATTATTGCAAAAGATGAACAAGAAGCAGCAAAACTTTGGTATGCAAGAAAAAATGCATCACCTGCTGTTACTATTTTTGGAAATAAAAAACTAAATGAAGATATATCTGTTCCTAGAAGTAAATTACCTGAAGCTCTTAGTGAGATATATAAAATTGGTGAAAAATACGATTTTAAAGTACCTTGCTTTGGACATGCTGGAGATGGAAATATACATGTAAATGTGATGATAGACCAATCACAGATAGAAGAAGGACATAAAGCTATAGAAGAGATATTTCAATTAGTAGTTGATATGGGTGGAACTCTAAGTGGTGAGCATGGTATTGGAACAGCAAAAGCTCCATTTATGAGTATTGCATTTAGTGATGCAGAGATGGAACTATTTAGAAGTATCAAAAAAGCTTTTGATCCAAATAATATTTTAAACCCCTTTAAAATGGGGCTATAAAAGTAAGATATATGAATATTGTTCCTAAAAATATAATAAGAACAATATTCAAATTTTTTAAATCATTTTTAGATGATGATACTACATACTATGCAGCAAGTCTTAGTTTCTTTACAATATTCTCATTCTTACCAATAATTGCACTACTTATTGCATTTATATCATATTTTAATATACTCTCACCATATTCAAGTGTAATTACAAACTTTATAATAGAAAATTTAAATCCAACAAACTCAAGTTTATTTACACAATTAGTAGAAAAATTTTTATCCAATACAAATAGCTTAGGAAGTTTAGGTATTTGGTATATGCTATTTATTTTTATTATGTTTTTTAAAGATTATGAATATATTATTAGTAAACTACATAAAACAAAAAAAAGAAAGATATATATATCATTTTTTATATATCTAATTGTATTACTTCTATTACCAATAATTTTTATAGTAATAATTTATATCTTAAAATTATCACATATACCTTTCATAAATAGTGTTATACCTTATCTAATGAGTTGGCTATTTTTTATTATTGTATTTAAAATATCCGTAAATAAACAAACAGCACTAAAACCATTGCTAATATCATCATTTGTAACAATGATAGCATTAAATATAACTAAAACACTCTTTATATTATATATTGTATATAATCAAACATATACAACAATATATGGATCATTTAGTACTGCGCTTTTTTTCTTTTTATGGATATATATATCATGGGTTATATATCTATATGGAATTAAAATATTTTATACATTAAATACAACAAATAAATAAGCACACAATGTCAAATAATGATAAAAGAAAGTAAAGAGAATAGGATAAAAAAAGGCTAAAAAAAAGCTCTTACTAATATCATGAGTAATGATATAAGTAAAAGCTTGATAAAAAATCTCAAAGTAGGCAGC
>Ga0256837_1001480_pt1 | contig 16194 bp, 19 predicted proteins | sample 4562384metaG_FD_185976 | JGI IMG/M metagenome (GOLD analysis project Ga0256837, IMG submission 185976) | Hydrothermal vent microbial communities from Guaymas Basin, Mexico - 4561-384 | ecosystem: Environmental > Aquatic > Marine > Hydrothermal vents | place: Mexico: Guaymas Basin | collected...
GGTTCAATAGATGGTGAAATTTTTGAGGGCGGTACTGCTGAAGAGTTCGCATTAGTTCTTGGTTCAAACCAGTTTATTCCAGGTTTTGAAGATCAAGTGATTGGTATGAAAATTGATGAAGAAAAAGTTATAAAAGTAACTTTTCCTGAAAACTATGGTTCTGATAAATTATCTGGTAAAGATGCAGAATTTAAAGTAAAACTTACAAATATTCAAGAAAAAGCAAAAGTTGAAATTGATGATGCCTTAGCTGCTAAAGTTCTAAATGGACAAGAAAATGCAACTTTAGAGACTCTAAAAGAGCAACTTAAAGCCCAAATGGAAAATGAAGCTATCTCTAAACTTTACAATGATGACTTAAAGCCAAAACTACTTGAAACTATGGTTGAAAAATTAAAATTTGATTTACCAGAATTTGTAGTAGATCAAGAGATAGATGTTTCTTTAAATAAAAAAGCAAGTACTATGAGTGAAGATGAGATTAAAGAACTTCGTGAAGATGCTAAAAAATTAGAAAAACTTCGTGAAACATTTAGAGCTGAAGCCCAAAAATCAGTCCGTGCTACATTTATTATTGATTCTTTAGCTGCTGCTGAGAATGTAAAAGTTGAAGAAAATGAAGTTATGCAAACTATATACTTTGAAGCTATGCAAATGGGTCAAGATCCAAAAGAAGCTTATGATAAGTATAAAGAAGCTGGTTATTTACCTGCTATTCAAATGTCAATGGTTGAGGATAAAGTTCTTACTCAAATCCTTAATTCAAAGATGAAAGAAGCTTAAGTAGATGAGTTATATCCCTTATGTAGTAGAAAAAACAGGGCGTGGCGAACGTTCTTATGATATCTATTCTCGTCTTTTAAAAGACAGAATTATAATGTTAAGTGGTGAAGTAAATGATGCTGTTGCATCTTCTATTGTTGCACAAATGTTATTTTTAGAAGCTGAAGATCCTGAAAAAGATATCTATTTTTATATCAATTCTCCTGGTGGAGTTGTTACAGCGGGAATGGCAATCTTTGATACAATGAATTATATTCGTCCTGATATTGCTACTATTTGTATTGGTCAAGCAGCCTCTATGGGAGCTTTTTTACTTTCAAGTGGTGAAAAAGGTAAACGCTATGCTCTTCCTCATGCAAGAATAATGATACATCAACCATTAGGTGGTGCTCAAGGTCAAGCTAGTGATATAGCTATCCAAGCAGAAGAGATTTTACGCATGAAAGGTGAATTAAATTCAATTTTAGCAAAAAATACAGGTCAAAGTATTAAAAAAATTGAGAAAGATACCGATAGAGATAACTTTATGTCTGCAAAAGAATCTCAAGAATATGGCATTATAGATGAAGTGCTCGTTAAAAAAAGTAAAAAATAAGATCTAAGGAAGAATAATGGCAGGAACTTTAAGAAGTAGAACTCGTCGTGGCTCTAAAGATGCAAAACCAGCTGCTGCTGCTTCTGCAAGCTCCAGTGAACCGACAAGTGATTTAGAAATATATTCTAAAGAAGTGCTTGGTTCATTAATGGCCGACAATCTTCCCCCTACTCCAAATAACTTTTCTCTATATTTTGATAGACTTCTAGAAGATAAGAGTGAAAATTTACGTAAACAGATTAACTCTGTTTTAGAACTTGAAGAGAGCAATGATGATGAAAACTCTATCATGCTTGAGCAAAGTTTAAAGCAAGGTTTTTCTTCTGTAAAAAATATTTTGGGTGTAACTGCCAATCTTTATAAAAATATGTCTTTAATGACAAAAATTTTAGAAAAAAGAAAAAAAGAGCTTGAAGCAAATACTGAAGTTCAAGAAGCTGTAGGAATTGCTGCATCTTTAGAGAGTGATATTATAAAGCTAAATACAATTCTTAAAAAACAAAGTTCTAGTATGAAAACTATGTATGATGAGACAGCTAGAATTGTAAAAAATGTTGAAAATGAAACTATTTTTGATAATAAATTTGGAGTTTACAATAAACGTTATCTTTTAAGTAAAATTGAACGTGAAATAGAGCTTGTTAAAGAATTTAAACATAAATCTTCACTTATTATGATTGAGTTAGATAACGGTCTTAAAGCTAGTGTTGATAATGATAAAGCAATTATGCTTATGACAAAAACTATAGCAAGACTACTTTTAAAAACTTCAAGAAGAAGTGATACTGTTGCTCACTATGGTGAAGGTGTTTTTACTATGCTTTTAAAGCATACTGATATAGCAAGTGCAGTAAAAACTAGTGAAAGACTTGTTGATTTAGTATCAAACTCTAACTTTTTTCTTTCAGATCGCGAGATACAGCTGAAAATTTCTATTGGTATTACTGATGTTTTAGTTGATAGCTCAGTAGAAGAGATTGTAGTTGATGGTATGAATGGAATGGAAGAGGCATATAAAAATCCGAAGGTTGATTTTGCTGTTTCACCAAAAACCAAGTCTAAAATGGCAAAAAATTAGGTATAAATGAAGTTAGAAATAGTTGAATATCCAAACAAAAAACTTAAAGAGAAATCTTTAAAAGTTGAAAAGTTTGATAAAGAGTTGCATACTCTTTTAGATACAATGTATCCTATTATGATGAACTCAAATGGGATAGGTTTAGCCGCTATACAAGTAGCTCATGCAAAACAAGTGCTTATCTTAAATATACCAGATGAAGAAGATGCTCAACCAAAAGAGAATCTACTAGAGATTATAAATCCAGTTATTACAAATACTAAAGGTAGTACTGTTTATCAAGAAGGTTGTTTAAGTGTCCCTACATTTTATGAAGATATAGAGAGGTTTGAGACACTTACTTTAAATTATCAAGATAGAGATGGTAATACAAAAACTTTAGAAGCTGATGGACTGTTATCAATTGCTCTTCAACATGAGATAGATCACTTAAATGGTATATTATTTATAGATAAACTTTCATACTCAAGAAGAAAAAAGTTTGAAAAAGAGTATAAGAAAATGCTTAAAGAGAGAAAAATAAAAAAATAATTATCTATATACTCTAAACCATCCTGCAATAGAGTAACGAGTTTTATTTGTAGCAAGAACTTCATGTGGAAATTTATCGCTTAAAAAAACTACCAAGGTATTTTCTTTTGGTGGGACTTTACTTAAAAAATTGTTATCTTCATCATAAACTATAAGTTCCCCAGCATCATCTTTTTGCCAATCATCGTTCATATAATAAACAGTGGTTACTACACGATTTTTAGAGTTTTTAAAACTATCAAGGTGTGTTTCGTAAAAATTGCCTTTTTCATAAATAGCAAAATGACTTTCATAATAACTAATACCCATATAAAGCTCACGGTTTATAGACTCTTTCAATTCAGTTGCAAAATTTAAAAACTCACTTTTACTTGAGTTGTCTTCATCTAACCATCTTTTACCAGTGCATCTATGATATTTGATATTAATTGCTTATAGATATTAAAAATAATTCGATTCTTTTGGATATCTATTTACAGTTATTTTTGAAAATTTGTCTAGATATTGCCAAAAATCTTCTTTTATTTTTTCATTAATATCTATATCTTCTAAAACTTCACGAAAAGTTCCAAGCCATTCATTTCTTGATTTCTTGTAGATAGAGAAATTTTTATGTAAATCAATCATGTATGTGTCTAAATCTACACCTTTCATAGATTCATCATATATATTTGGTCCACCACAAATTTGTATGAAAAACTTTGTATTTTTCTTTTTTACCTCTTCAAATTCTTCTTCATCTTGAGGAAAAAAGTTTGCAATATCACTTTCATAAATTTTGTCATAAAAATCATACATCATTTTTTGCATACCATCATGACCTAGAACATTATAAAATGCTGGATCTGGGTTTTTAAAATTTACTTTTTCATCTTTAATTGCTTTGCTTATCTCAAGATTCATATTTTACCAATTATTTAATTTACGATATTATAATTCAAATAGTATATAATTGCAGTTAAGAAACAAAATTAGATAATAAGGTATAGTAGAATGCTTCCATATTTTAAAGATAGACAAGCTGATATTCTAAAGTATAAAGACTACTTAGATAAAAATAATACGATAATAGATAAAACAAATATGATGTTTTTAGATTTGATTTTAAATATATTAAACTATTTAGGTACTGAAGATGCTGATAAATTAGATGATTTATGTGAATATAATATTTTAACAATGAATAAAGAATTTGAAGGTGTTATTTACAATAATATTATAAATGAAAAATCTCAAGCTACACTTTTAACTTTCTTTTTGCGTATTGCAAAAGAGATTGAAGTTAAAAATGGAGAGGTTGAAAGTGAATATTTAGAAAAATTATATAGTATTATGACATCAAGAGATTTCAAGTATCATGATTATATCGGCTCTCAAAAAAGTTTTGCACTTGAAAAAATGCCAGAAAATATAAAAAGAATGCTATATTTTAAATAGTTAAATTATTCTATCACTGCCACCGTCAATAGCAACTTGCGAGCCTGTTGTTTTAGCAAACGCAGCTCCTGCCATTGCACAAGCAAGCTCCGCTACATCAGATGACTTTATCTCTGTTTTTAAGACATTATTCGTTTTGTACTCTTCTACACTCATGCTATAAGCTTTTGCACGATTTTCTAAAACTTCATCAGTCCAGATAGCTGTATCAAAAACTGCATGAGGGTGAAGTGTATTTACGCGAACACCAAACTCGCCAAGTTCAAGTGCTGCAATACGTGCGAGTTGAGTCTGTCCAGCTTTAGCAACTGAATAAGCTGCCGCGCCTTTCCCAGGGGCTGGAAAGTTTTTAGAGGCTACCATTATAATAGAAGGATTTACCCCTACTTTTAAAAAAGGTGCTGTGTATTTTAAAAGTTTTTGATGGGCTGTTAAGTTTATATCCATAGATTTTTGCCAGTTGTCATCACTTAGCATATCAAGGTTTTCACTTGGAGTAAAAATTCCTGCATTACTTACAACTATATCTATACCACCAAAACTTTTTACCGCCATACTTACAGCTTTTTGGATATCTTCACTTGAGGTTAAATCACACTGAACTCCGATAGCACTTTGTGAGTTAAAGATACTCCCTATATCTTTATTTATATCTAAAATTACAACTGCACAGCCACGTGATATTAGCATATCTGCAATAGCCTTACCAATACCACTAGCTCCCCCAGTCACAAGAGCTACCTGACCAGAAAACTCAGGTGTAGTTCCACTTTTTTTAAGTTTTGCCTGTTCTAGTGACCAGTATTCAACTTCAAAAATATTTGCAGCACTTAATGCTTCGTAACCACCGAGTTTTTCAGCTTTTAAAATTGCTTCAAAAGTATGGTTATTTATATCTTTAATTATATTAGCCTCTTTAGCATTTTTACCAAAAGATAAAGTTCCATTACCATCAAGTATCGCAAAATTTGGGGTAGGATTTAAAAGAGTCTCATTAATTTTATTATCTTGAAAATATTGCTCATAATCGTTTATATATGAGTTTAAATCTGATTTAAAATCAGCACCTAAAAGAGCTGGTAATCTTTTAGTACGGATTACATGGTCTGGGGTAAGTGGACCTTGTGTTGCAATTTTTTGTATATTTTGTTTTGAAAAATTTAAAGCTAAATCCGAGTCATTTAATATACTAATAGTAGCGTGCCCTTTTAGTCTTGAAATTTCTGCTCTTATATTTGCTAAATTTAAAAGTTCTATACTTGAATTTGTACTAGAAATCTCTAAACTTGCACCATTATTTATTAAATATTTTTCAGCCTTATCAACAAGTTCAATAGTTTTTTCATAAGATACTTTTGCCTCATCATTAAAGGTAAAAAGACCATGATTCATAAGAACCATCCCTTCTAGCTCAGACCAATTTACATCACGAGTCATATCATAGATAAGTTTAGCAAGTACAAAACCTGGCATGATGTAAGGGATGATAAGAACTTTTTTACCATAAAGTTCTTTTATACGCGCTTCACCATTTGCAGTATTTGTTATTGTCACAACTGCATCAGTGTGAGTATGGTCAACAAATTTAAAAGGGATAATAGCATGTAAAATAGCTTCAACTGAAGGGTTTGGAGCAGAAGGGTTTGTCATTGCAAGGCGTTGGTACTTTACCATATCTGGGTCATTTAACTCTTTAAGCTCTGCCATTTTTAGAAGCATCTCCATCTTAACAGGAGCAAAGCCTTCAGCTTCTATGGTAGCTAGATCCCAACCACTACCTTTTACATAAAGTATATCTTCATCTTCACCAAAAAGATTAGTCGCAGTTGATTTTACTGAGGTATTTCCACCACCATGAAGAACTAAAGAGCTATCTTGACCCAAAAGTCTTGAAGTATAAACTCTTAAGTCTAAATCTGTTTTGTATTTTTTTGCATCTGCATTGTTCCATAAACTTTTCATTTTTTTCCTTATTTTAAAACTTATCTTTATACATGTCTCTAATCTCTAAAAATTGATCTAAATTAGCAAGAAATAGATCAACAAGTATCGGATCAAATTGTTTAGCACGTTCATTTTTGATTAATTCTAATATATTTTCTAGTTTCCATGCTAGCTTATAACATCTATCTGAACCTAGTGCATCAAAAACATCTGCTATCGCTGTTATTCTACCAACCAATGGTATCTCATTACCTATAAGGCCTTTTGGATAACCATTACCATCATATCTTTCGTGATGTGTTAATGCAACAGTAGCCGCTAGTTTTAAAATCTCTCTATCTGAATTTTTTAACATTTCATAACCCATCTCTGCATGAGTTTGCATAATCGCCCATTCAGTTGGTGTTAGTTTTCCTGGTTTATGTAAAATATTATCTGGAATACCAACTTTTCCAATATCATGCATAGGGCTTGCCATTTTTAAAAGTTCAGCATCATGACTAGAAGCACCATGCAGATGATAAAGTAGTTTTGAGTACTCTGCAACACGTTTTACATGTTGACCTGTTTCTTTACTTCTTGTTTCTCCAATAGCACCCATGGTAAACACAACATCTTTTTGCGTATCAATAATCTCTTGTTCAAGTTCTTTAAAGTGAGATATATCAACAACAGTACCGATCATAATTAAAGGTTCATTTTTCTTATTGTACTTTATTACTTTAGCGCTTGATCTTACATGTTTTACTGTATTGTCATATAGTATTACTCTATAGTTGAAAAAAGATATTTTTTTAGATGTTTTAGCTAGCTCCATCCCATCAAAAACCGTATCTCTGTCATCAGGATGTATAAATACCTCAAATGTTTTCAGAGTAGGGGTAAAAAGTTTTTTATCTACTTCTAGAAGATGATAATGTTCATCTGACCATATTAGTAGATTTTCTTTTATATAGTACTCATAACTACCAGACCTAGTATTTTCTTGTGCCATTTTTAAGATAGTTTCAGATTCTATCAACTTTTTTAACATACCAAATAATAAAAATATGATTATCATAACAGTTATTAATATTATAAATTGAATTATGATATTAATGATTAAATTTGTATTATTTTTATCAATAGTGATATTTAAGTCTTTGGCTAATATATCCTCAATATCTTTTAAAGCATTTATTCTATGTGTTGCGTGCTCAAACCAATTTGTTTGAGAACCATAAATATGTGTAGTTAGATTATTTAGCGCATTGATAGCCGGGTTATCATCTACTTTTATTATTTTATCTAAAGAATGGGTTGAGTCACCATTTTTGTAAGACTTAGTGATCTCTTCGAGAGCATTTTTGTATTGTAAAAATACATTCTTAATGGTATTTAGTTGTTTTATCTCTTCTTGTGTAATATAATCTATATTTTTATATTGTTTTATAGATAAAAGAAGTTGTTTATACTGTTTTATAACACCTATTTCATACCTTTTTTTACCTCTAATAACATAATTTTTAAAATTATGTATAAGACCACCATATCCAACACAGCTTTTGATATCAGATAAAATTTCATTCTTTTGATATTTGGTGTATATGATATTTCTATCTTTACTGATATCTTTGTTTATATCGCTAAATCTAGGTTTTTGAAATATATTTAAATATTTTTTAGGGACTATATTTTTGAAGTATTTTGTATATATCTCTTGTTCTGCTACAAGTTTACCAAACTTATAGAATTCATTATTTGATAATTTACCTTGCGAAAAAACTTTACTTATTAAAGCTCTTTCTATCCCCGCTTTTTCTTTTATTTTGATTAAAGTTAAGTAGGATTGAGTAAGGATTGTAATATCAGAATCATTAGTGATAGTAATTATGTTTTCTATTAAACCTAGCAATGTATTTATACTTTGTGTAAAAAATTGTATGATTTGATTTGATTTTATAGTTTTGTTATCGATGCTAGTACGATATTTTTTTATTTGTTGCATTAAGAAGAAGAACTCTTTTATTTGTGAATTAAAAGAAAATTTGTATACCGAAGAATTAAATTTTTTAAGAAACTTTTTTAAATTTCTAATTTTATTATCTGTTTTATCTCTCTGAACTTTTAGCTCTTTCTTAAAAGATTGACCATTTGAAGCTATATATCCACTGCTATAACCCCTCTCTTTTTGCAGTTCATGAATTAAATCACTTGAGATAGTAGTAAAGTGTATGTATTGGTCCATATTGTGATACGTAGATTTCTCTTTGAGTTTATTCAGACCTGAGTATATAGAATAGGTTAATAAAAGTATGAGTGGTATAATTAAAAATATTGGTATTTTATTTTTAAGCCCGATAATATTCATTTATTTTTTACTTTGAAACTTTTCTTTTATTTTATCGAAGTTTGCCTCGCAAACCCCTTTATTTGTTATAATACCTGTTATTAATCTTGCAGGAGTTACATCAAATCCGTAGTTAATTGCTGGGCTACTTTCTGGAGTTATTAAAATTTCTTTTATTCTACCATTTTTATCAACTCCACGCATATACTTAACTTCATCTTCACTTCTAAGCTCTATTGGAATCTCTTTCATTCCATCTCTTATCTCAAAGTCAAAAGTTGAAGCTGGGATAGCTACATAAAAAGGTATACCGTTATCTTTTGCCGCTAAAGCTTTTAAATATGTACCAATTTTATTTGCCACATCTCCGTTTGCACTGACTCTATCCGCACCAGTGATAACCATATCTACATCACCTATTTGCATAAGGTGTCCACCAGTATTATCGGCTATGATGGTGTGCTTTATTTTACTTTGAGTTAATTCCCATGCAGTAAGAGATGCACCTTGGTTTCTTGGCCTTGTCTCATCAACCCATACATGAACATCAATTCCTAGTTTTTGAGCCTCATATATTGGTGCTAAGGCTGTTCCTTCATCTATAACTGCTAACCAACCGGCATTACAATGAGTTAAAATATTTATACTTTGTTTATTTTTTTTACGCATTATATCTTCGATAATATCAGCACCAAATTTAGCTATCTTTTGACTCTCTTTTGCTTCATTATCATTTAACTCTATTGCATATATTTTTGCATCGTTCACTAAGTTTGTTGAATCTTTTAATAAGTCCATCATCTTATCAACTGCCCACATAAGATTAACTGCTGTTGGACGAGATTCACGGATAAGTTTTGCTTTTTGTTTCAACTCTTGATAACTCTTTACTTCACCACTTGCTACATAGATTCCAAAAGCCGCAACACTTCCTATTACCCCAGCACCTCGGACAGTCATATCTTTTATGGCATCTACAACTTCTTGAGTTGTAGTTAAAACTTTTGTTTCATACTTAAATGGTAATTTTGTTTGGTCAATTACCTCTAAATTTCCTTTATTATTAAGCCATAAAGCTTTGTACTTACCTTGCATTTTTAATCATCTTTGTTATCTCATCTAAATTGTTTATATTTTCATAGTTCATTACAAATTTTCTTGCAATTTTTAGAACCATATCTTCCGCTTCTGCTCTTAGTGTAGAGTCTTCTATACCACGAATTTCTTCCACTCCTGCTACTCCAAATACTCGCCTAGCCATCTTAACTCCTGCAAAACCAACACTCTCTTTTATGATATTTTGAATAAACTCTTCTTTGTATGTATTTAGAGTATCGTTGTCTAGGTAGCCATCTACAAATAGTGCTGAATCTTTATATTCTGACCAAAAGCTTAGAAATTTATTTGAAAATTTTTCTAAAATTTCATGTATAGTATCCAATAGCCAAGTTTTATATGTTTCATTCTTTGTTACAACACTATGATAAATATAATTATTTACTAAGTTGGCTAAAAGTGCACCTATATCAAAGCCAAAAGGGCCAACAAAGGCAAATTCTGGATCTATTACATAAGTTTCATCTTCGTTAATCATAATTGAACCAGTATGTAAATCACCATGTAATAGAGCATCGCTTTGAGTCATAAATTTATACTTTAAAGTTAAAACTTTTTTCTTAAATTCAGAGTCTGTAAATAACTTTAAAGCATTTTTATTATCTTTAGTATTTTCATTGTCATTAGTTTCGTGATCCATAAAAGGAAATGAAAAAACTAAGTTTTCAGTAAGTTTACAAAGCTCAATGTTCCCATTAAATTGTTCTACTAAAAGTCGTTTATTTTTTGAGTTTAAAGCTAAAGATGAGGTGTAAAAAAGTGTAGCTGCCATATAAGTTGAGATATGTTCTGCAAAATTTTTATAAATAGTAGCTTTTATCAAACCTTTTCTCATTATGATATGCTTGTCTAAATACTCCATTACAACTAGACTCATCTCTTCATTTGAATGGTAAATCTTTGGTACAAAAGATGGAAATATTTGATAGAATTTTTTTAAGGCACGAATCTCATATGTCATTCTATTACGTGAAAGAGGGAAGTCTTCACCAACACATCTAAGATATGGTACTGCTTGCTTCGCTATGAATGCTTTGCTATGGTTTTGTTTTGACTTAACAATATATACAAAGTTTAAATTTCCATCACCAATCTCTTGTGCATATATCTCATCATCTGCAAAAAACTTGATAATCTCTTTTTGTTCTAAGAGGTACTTAATTATACTTTCTTTATTTAGCTTTTCATATTCCATAATTTGCCTTTAATATGAAAAATTGTACTATAATTTTGATTGTAATTAACTAAAGGATATAAATATGGGCTGGACTTGTCAGCATGATCATCAAGGTTTTTGTAAACTTTTAAATACACCTTGTATGCCTGGTATAAAAGGATGCACAATTAACAAAAATGCAGATGGTATAGTATTCTCTACTGGTTCATTTGAAGATGATAAAAAACAATCTGAAGAAAAAAAAGAGGAGATTGATTTTTCTGCTTTAGCTAAACAAAACTAATCCCAAAACTTTAATGGATCTGGATAAATAAACTCATAATTAAGTTCTTTTACTAACTTATTGCTAAGGATAACTCTTGATGTTTTCCCATCAAAGGTTCCTAATTTTAAGTCAAATTTCTTAGTATTTTTTTTGTGTACTTGTGAGCGAAGAGGATGAAGTGGTGAAACTAAATTGTATATACCATTTGTTATGTTTTTTTGAATCATTTTTTTTGTTATATTAATAACATCATCTCTATGTATATAGTTTACTGGACCATCTGAAAATGTAGAGATATTTTTCCATTTACCTGAAATTCTATCATCTCCCATTAAACCACCTAGTCTAAGTATTAAAATATTTTTTTTTGTAGATATTAAAAGTAGTTCAGCTTCTCTTTGAAGTTTTATATCTTTTATCTCTACACTTTCATCTACACTTTCATTAAATTCTCTATAAACGGAGGTCGAACTCATTAATATAATATTTGATGTTTTTGTTGTAAGTTTATCGATTTTATGTAATGTTTGTAAATATTCATCTTTTGTATTTATTGCAATAATAATAGTATTAGCTTGCCAAAAAGAGGAATCATCTTGTGTAGATTGGCGTGAAAAGCATTCAACTTTGAAATCATTTTTTAGACTTGCAGATAAATCTTTTCCTAGCCAACCACATCCAATAATAGAAATTTTATGCATATTTATTTTTTTGAATCTGCTTCATAATAACTTTTTTTGATTACTAACATCTCGTAGAGTGAAATTTCAGGCATGGACTCTTCTATTAGTTTATCAGTTTGACTAAACTTACCTTTCATTTTTTCTATATCTTTATACCCTGCTGGCTTTATCTCGTTTATCGCTGTTCCAATAGCTGCGGACCATACAAAAATAAGCATTATCCAAACAGTTTTTTTAGATTTAGTATATACTCCAAGAAAATGAAAAGCTAAGCTAATTAATATCCCAAAACTAAGTATTATTGTTAAGCTCATTTAATTAATTTCTCCCCTCTAGGTTTAATTTTGTCTGTTATATGTGCGTCTTCTACCATCTTATCACTAAAGCTTTTTACACCAATTGTTGCAAATATCATTAGTCCAAAAACAATAAATAATATTAAAAATGCAACAGAGTATCGTTTAAGTATAGCTAACATCTACTTTTTTTCTTGTTTTAGTTTAAATCTATCATTTTTATCTTGTTGTTCTTCAGCTACACCTTTTGTAAATTCAATACATCTAGATGTGTGAAAGTCTCTTTCATAGTCTGGATGTTTAAAAAGATGATTTTCTACTATCCAACCTTGTTTTTTAGATAATAAAACAGATCTTGAAATCGTACGACGCATTTTATTCTCACATATAATGGTACTACCCTCTTCAAACATTGTTTCTACATTACTCATTCTTGATGTAGTTACATTATAGTGAAGAACTATCATAATGGCTACAAATGTTCCTACAAAAAACATTCCCTTTTTAAATGCTCCGTCAGGAACAAAATCACGTGATGTTACAAATGCTGTAACACTTAAAATAAATATACCAATTACAATGTAAACAATTTCAAGTTCTAAAAATAAATCCATAATATTAAGCTCCTTAAGCTATGTGTTGTGCTTCCCAAGCTGCAAACTCAGGGGTAAAATACTCTATACGAACTTTTTTAAATTCTCTTGAGCTATAAAGGGGCATATGAGTTTTACTATCTATCTCTTTAGCCATATCTTCTATGATGCCATTAGTCTCTTCTGTTGTCTTACCATGAACCATAGTAAATAAGTTATATGGCCAGTTTGAATACTTAGGACGAAGATAACAGTGGGATACAGCAGAAAAAGCAGCAGCTGCAGCACCAATTTCTTCCCCTTTTTCTCCCTCTTCAACATCCCAAACAACCATAGCGTTTGCATTAAACCCTGCTTTTCTATGGTTCAAAATAGCAGCAAATCTTCTCATAACCCCAGCATCTTGAAGTTCTTGAAGGATTGAGAAAAATTTATCATAGTCAATTTCAAGCTCATCAATAATTGCTTTAAATGGTTCACTAATAATATCTATATCATATTGTGCTCTCTCAACGATAGCTTGGTGAAGAGGAGTCATATCTATATCAGTATGTACTACTTTTTTAACTTTTTCTTTCTTCTCATCTTTACCAGTAGTGTTTAGTTTCACATTTATTTTAAAAAGTTTTAAAGTTGGAAGCATTATATAGTCATCAGCCTCTGTAAGTTTTGCTAGAATTTCTAAAGTTTTTTCTAATCCAAGTTTTGAATCAGGGGCAACAGCAAGCGTAAACCATATATTAAAATCATGGTTTCTTTCATAGTTGTGTGAAATACCAGGATGTGAGTTAATAACTTTTACCGCAGCAGAAATTTTCTCTGCTGGAATTTTAAAAGCTACCAAAGAAGATATATAACCTAGCCTTTTTGTGTCAAAAATCGCTGATGTTTGACGAATAATATTTGCTTTTTTTTGTTCTTGTAAAATATCAAGGACCTCTTTTTCAGTCATATTTAATTCATTTGCTATTGCCTCAAAAGGTTTTGCAACTAGTGGAAACTTTTTTTGAATCCTAGATAAAATTTCGTCTTTCATATATTATTACTTTCATTTATATTTTTATAGTTTTGGATTGTAAACTATTTATGATTAATGTAAGTTGATATTACTCAAAAGAATATTATTTTCTTATGGTATGATTTCGTAAACACTATATAAAAAAGAGATAAATGGCTTATTTTCCAGCATTTTTAAAACTTGATAATAAAAAGATACTAATTGTTGGTGGTGGTTACATTGCTTATGAGAAATTAGAACATCTTTTAGATTTTACTTCAGATATTTCGGTTATAGCCTTAGGCTTTTCAGATGATATGATAAAAATGATAAAAGAAAATAACTTGACTTATGAGCAAAGAGGCTATAAAGAGGGTGATATCTCAGAGTTTTCAGTTGTAATTGTAGCCGTTGATGATATACCTCTTCAGGGTAAAATATTTGCAGAATCAAAAGAGTATAACTGTCTTTGTAACTCTGTTGATTCTGTTGATTATTGCGATTTTATTTTTCCATCTTATGTAAAAAAAGATGATTTAACTATTGCGATCTCAACTTCTGGTGCATCTCCTGCAATGGCTAAACATCTTAGAATGTATTTACAAAATCTTATTCCATCTGGGATAAGTGAATTTTTAAAAGAGATGAAAAATTTACGAAAAACTTTACCAAAAGGTAAAGAGAGAATGAAGATGCTTGATGAAAAAGCAAAAAACTATATAAAAACATGGAAAGAGAGTAATTAAATATGAGTATGAAAAAAGCACTAATCTTTGGATTTTTTACAGCCTTTTTAATATTAGGAGTTATCTCAATGAAAAGAGCTATGCCTAATGCTAAAGAACCTAGAATATATGAGGCTATAAAAGTTTACAGCCCATATGTGATTGAAAAAAGAATCGGTGGTTTAACTATTATTGATAAAAAAACAGGGATAAAAGAAAAACCAAGTTCAGCAGAAGTCTTTCATCGTATGGATGAGTTAGAGCAAGCTTGGGGTAAGAAACATATTAAAATTGAAAATAATGATGTTATTATCTTAGGTGAAAACAATCAAACAGTAGCGAGAATCTTTTTAGAAACAGAAAAAGAGAGAAACTTTGTTCAGAAATTTTATATAGATAATTATAAAAGTAACTAAATTTCTTTTTTTAATTTAAATGAGAAGTAAAATGCTAAAAGTAGTGTGATAATCGCACTACTATAAAGTACTTTGTAAGACAGATAGTGTAAGATTACTCCTCCTGAAATGGAGAAAAACATACCTAAAGATACAATATTCATTTGTAGTGCTATATACACTGGTCTTTTTTTAGGTGGAGCTAGTTTTAGTATAAGGTTACTTGACGCTATTCTATTTCCATCAATAGATGCGCCAACTAAAAAGAACACCAACATATATTCATAAAGTGATGATGATTGCCAAGCTATAGATATTGCTGTGATTTGAAGTAAGATTGCAGTTTTAGCAACAAGATTATTTTTTCCAACAGAACTAAGTTTACCCCATAAAAAGTTACTTAACATTGCACCAATCATTTGTGTAGTAATAAGTGAACCAATTGCAATCCCATCTAGATTTATTTTAACTTGAGCATCAAGGATTATAAATGGTAGAGCTATTAGATACCCATATGCTAAAAGGAAGGTTGTGATTTGAATTTGTAATGCTTTGTCGGCTCTTAAAAGTGCAAATGAGTTTGATAAAAATTCTTTGAACGATTTCTCCTTTTTAGAAACTTCCTCTTTTCTTGGTTCATCAACAAGTGAAAAAGACAAATATCCAAAACCCATTATAAATGAACTGATAATAAATAGAAGTCCGTAAGAGAGTGGAGCTGTGAAAGTGTGTAAAATCCAACCAGCTAAAGCTCCTGATAGCAAACCGCCAACAGCAGAAAAAAACTGTCTGTAAGCCATAGTCTTTCCACGAAATTTATGTGAAAATATTTTAGCCATAATTTCACGAAAATAAATTGCTGCAAAACCTGCTGAAAAAGAAAACATAAAAAGACCAAAACCTATGGTTGCTAAGGTTATATTTGGATAGTTTTCCCCAAAGATGATGATACTTACACCTATAAAAAACCAAGATAAAAATCTTATGAAAAATATACGACGAAGATATGGCATCATAAGTTGATAAGTTTGAGCATGAAAAGCAGCGAAGAGTTGAACTACAATAGCTCCACCACGAAGAAGTGCAGCGAAAAATCCAATAAGCATCGAACTGCCACCGAAATAGTTTACGATAAGTGGAAGTATGGTAGAGGGTTCAGCGATGGTAGTACCAATCGCTAAAAAGAAACCATGTAGTATGTTCTTTATATGGTTTCCAAATTTATCCATATTAGTTTAGTTTCTCAAATG
>Ga0256837_1001481_pt1 | contig 16193 bp, 13 predicted proteins | sample 4562384metaG_FD_185976 | JGI IMG/M metagenome (GOLD analysis project Ga0256837, IMG submission 185976) | Hydrothermal vent microbial communities from Guaymas Basin, Mexico - 4561-384 | ecosystem: Environmental > Aquatic > Marine > Hydrothermal vents | place: Mexico: Guaymas Basin | collected...
TACTGTATGACTTGGTTTAAACTCTTTAGATTCTTTAGCTGGTTTTACGAAGTTCATAAAGGTATCTATTGTTTGAGACATCTTTTGAGTTTGTTCTTGTATAAACTTACTATTATCTTGTACTTTAGCATCTTCTAACATCTCCATACTTGATAATAGCGATAGATTTATACTTGATGCACTTATGGCATTGAGTGGTTGTCGCCATTGGTGGGCTATCATCGAAACCATATCTCCCATTTGAGCTAGTTTAGATTGTTGGAGGAGTTGTTGCTCTTTCTCTTTTATATCTGTTAAATCTATTATTGTTGAAATTCTATGCTTTTTATTATTTATTTGTATATAACTTCCCCTAACTAATGCAGGAAACATTGACTTATCTCTTTTGTATAATTTTGTTTCGCGAGAAGATGTGATTTGTTTTGATATAGCTTCTTTTGCACTCTCTATCTCATCTTTAGGTATAAAATCTAACAGATTCATTCCCTCCATATCTTCAAAACATTCAAAATCAAACATATCTAGTGTTGTTTTATTTATCTGTACGAGATTATAGTTTTCATCAAATATAGCGATGGCTTCTATTGTTGTATCTAAGAAAATTTGCATATTCTTGTTTTTTTCTTCTAACTCTTGAGTTGCTTCTTCAACCATAAAAGCCAATGAATCTTTCAACTTTCTTTGTTTATTATAAAAGAATAAAATAATGAGTAAAATAAAACTAAATCCACCAATAAGTTGCCAAACAATAGTATAGTTTGGTTTTTTTTCAACAGTTGTTGCAACCCATTTGTTAAATATTTTCTGTTTTTCATTTTCACTTATGGAATCCATAACTTTATTTAATATACTTAGTAGATTGGGTTCACTATCCAATACTCCAAATCCAAGCTCTATATCATCAAAATCATTTACTACTTTAAGCTTAGATGAGTATTTTTGCTGAATATAATGAGATGAAGTCAAAAATGAGCCTATATATCCAAATGCTTTTCCATCTGAAACTAATTTCATAGCAATATCCATAGTTTCCACCTCTTCTAGTTTTATATTAGGATGTTTTGTTTTTATGTAATCGATAAAGCGTTTAAAACCTTTTACTACAACTATATTTTTATCAGCTAAAGTATTCAAATCATGTATAAATGGCTCCTCAATTCTTGTAACTAATGCGATAGTGTCTTTTATGTAAGATTGAGTAGCTAAATATGGTATATGTTTTTTTGCTTTTTTTGGAAAAAAGAAGAATGGTTTTATATCAAATTTGGCAGAACTAAACTTTTTAATGTTTTCTACTTTATTTTGTGTTATAGTTACCTTTAATGGTAAAGATAATTTAGCAGATATTAATTTTAAAAAATCTCCACTAATACCTATAAACTCACCATCTTTAAAACCTTCATAAGGTAGATAATCTTTTTGTACACAAACACTTAACTCTTTTTTATTTTTTAAGTACTCTTTCTCCTCTTTGGTAAAACTTAGAGTATATTTTGTATCCTCTTTTACAATAAATTTATCTAAATCAATTTTAGTATCAACAAGTCCCATAAGATTATATATATCATATATTCTTTGTATCTTGTTTTTGTCAATATCTCCTAATTTTTCATTCTGATAATATGCTAATTTTTTTAACTCTTTTGCTTCAAACTTTAAAGCTTCTTTAGATTTATTTTGAATATTATATTTTTGAAGAATTATCTCTACTGTTTCATCAATATTATCAAAAGCATACTCCCAACCTTTTAAGGATGCTTTTTTAAATGCTAATGTTCTCTCTCTATGATTTTCTAATTCATCTGAACTTGTAAAAAGAATATCACTATATATATCAAATCCATAATCTTTAGGGTCAAATATAGTGTATTTCACACCTTTTTGTTCTAAAAGAAAAGGCTCATTAGATACATATGCAGAAAATAAATCTGTTTTTTTATCTATCAAATCATCTATATTAAAAGTGTGTTCTATCACCTTCATATCTGATATAGATACACCTTCACGATTTTGCATAGCTAATAGAGCAACTGTACTATACACATCAGAAGTTATCATAACTCTTTTACCAACAAAATCTTTTACTCTCTTAATGCCAGAATCTTTTGTTGTAATTAATACTGATGGAGATGACTGAAAGATAGATGCTAAAAGCTTTATATCTTTTCCCTTACTTTTTTCTGCAACTAAAGATGAGCGACCAATTCCATAAGTAACTCTCTTATTTAAAACTTCATCTATGGGCATTATTTTATTGTTAAACTTTTTCAGTTCTACATCTAAACCAACCTCTTCATAAAAACCTTTCTCTTTTGCCATATAATAACCAGCAAATTGAAATTGATCTAGCCACTGAAGTTGTAACGACACTTTTTCTAACTCTTTTGCTCCAAGTAGTGAACTTAGTAGTAATATAATTGTAATTAATTTCATATCTATAATCTCTTTTTGTAAAATATTTTAAATATATGGCACAACTACGATTATATCTATATTTAGTGATAAAACCAAAAACTTTTACCATTAAATTTTTTTATTAAGTCATAAAATAAGCAAAATTTTTAAAATTCGGCAAGATAAATATTGTAAATAATTTTTAAAAAGTGGGAGTATTTTTTTTAGGGGGTTTAAGTATGGTGCGCCCGACACGATTCGAACGTGTGACCGCTGGTACCGCAAACCAGTGCTCTATCCAGCTGAGCTACGAGCGCACACCATCTCTTGTTTAAGAGGTTGAAATTATAACACGGTAAACTTAAAGAATTATAAAACTATTGAATTTATAATTCTTTTTGTCTCTTTTTCTTGAGAAAATAACTCTTGGTTCTTTCTTACATATGATTGAAGCAACTGTTTAATATCGTTATTTCCATCAATATTAAAGTCTTTTTTCATCTGCTTTTCTAAATAGATAGCAAATTGACCTTCTACATTAATATCAAAAGGTGAACCACCGATTTTTAATGATAACTTTTTATCCATAAATAATTAGTTTAATATACTTTCTATCTTACTTACAATATCTTCTATCTCTAAATCTTTCATTGCATTATCATCACTTAATCTATTAAGCTCTTGATTTTTTAACTCTAATGATGATTTTAATGTAACTATTTCATTACGAAGAGCTTCATTATCATCTTTTAATGAATGATACTGTTCTAATACTTGTGATACTTTATCACCTAATTTTTCTAATGTTGTTTGATTTTCCATAAATAATTCCTAACATAATTTTATTCTTATAATTCTATCACAAAAAGATAGATATTTAACAATCTCAAACTCAATTAAATAGTAAAAACTAAATTTTATTTATTTTTAATAAGAAAAAGGTGTATATAACCAAAATATTTTATCAATTTTATATTTTTATCGGCATCAAGGTCAGCTTGTAATTCTAATAAAAATGATTTTAACTCACCATCATCAAAATCACCTAAATATTTATAATCACTATGCTCTTCACAGCTAAGCCGTACTTGACGATAAGTTGGGGTTATTATATCTGATATCCATATTTTCATAATCTTATTATACAGTTATTCAACCAATTATTATTAAAAATAAAATATTATCTAATCATATACAGAATCCATATCAAAATCATCATCTTCTAAATCAGGTAATGTAGATAAAGAATCTGGATTAACCTCTGAACCTTTCAAATCATAATCATCGCCACTATAAAAAGTTTGCTCTTTAGAATAAAGCTTCTCTTTTTCCATCTCAATTTGAATCTGTTTTTCAGCTCTACTTTTTCTATCACTATCCTCACTAGAAGCCATTAATAATGCATTTAATATAATTGCAAATATAAATATCTTTTTCATGTCAATCCCCTTAACTAAATATTTTCTTTAATTGATAGTACTTAATTATACTTTATATTAATCTTAATTATAAATTACTACCTATAAATAAAATAATACTTATAAAAATAGTAAATTAGCTATAATCCAAACTATGAAAAAAGAGATAGATTTTAAAGTAGATTCCCCTTATCAACCAGCTGGTGATCAGCCAACTGCTATTAAAGAGTTGACTGATTCTATACTAAAAGGTAATCGTTACCAAACCCTAGAAGGGGTTACAGGTAGTGGTAAAACTCACACTATGGCGAGAGTTATAGAAAATGTAAAAATGCCTACTATTATTATGACTCACAACAAAACTTTAGCTGCACAACTGTATAGCGAGTTTAGAAGTTTCTTCCCTAAGGCTCATGTTGAGTATTTTGTATCTTACTATGATTATTATCAACCTGAAGCATACATACCTCGTCAAGATCTATTTATTGAAAAAGATTCTGCTATAAATGATGAGCTTGAAAGACTTAGACTCTCTTCTACTGCGAATCTTTTAAGTTATGATGATGTAATTGTGATAGCTTCTGTCTCTGCTAACTATGGTCTTGGTGACCCAGAAGAGTATGAAAGTATGGTACAAGTGATAGAGGTAGGTGATGAGATAGCTCAGAAAAAACTACTTTTAAGACTTGTAGAGATGGGATATAGTCGTAACGATAGCTATTTTGATAGTGGACATATTAGAGTTAATGGGGAGAGTATAGATGTCTATCCCCCATATTTTGAACAAGAAGCGATTCGAATAGAGTTTTTTGGTGATGAGATAGAGGCAATATATACTTTTGATATTATTGATAACAAAAGATTAGAAGAGCATAAAAAATTCACTATCTATGCAACATCACAGTTTAGTGTTTCTCAAGAAAAAATGGCAATTGCTGTTAAAAGAATCGAAGAGGAACTAGATTCTAGACTACAATACTTCCAACAGGCTGGAAAATTACTTGAATACCAAAGACTAAAACAAAGAGTTGAGTTTGATTTAGAGATGCTTGAAACAACTGGTATGTGCAAAGGTGTAGAAAATTATTCAAGACTTTTGACAAATAAAAAAGAGGGTGAAGCCCCTTATACATTACTTGATTATTTTGAATTAAAGCATAAAGATTATCTAATTATAGTGGATGAATCTCATGTTTCACTTCCTCAATATCGTGGTATGTATGCTGGAGATAGAGCTAGAAAAGAGGTTTTGGTTGATTATGGTTTTAGACTGCCTAGTGCCTTAGATAATAGACCATTAAAAGCAGATGAGTATATAAATAAAGCACCACATTATCTTTTTGTATCAGCTACACCAGCAGAGTATGAATTAGAGATGTCAAGTACAGTTGCAAAACAGATTATTAGACCAACAGGTTTGCTTGACCCAGAAATAGAGATAAAAACTTCAGATAACCAAGTTGAAGATATACATGATGAGATTAAAAAAGTAACTGCTAAAAATGAGCGAATTTTAATTACAGTTCTAACAAAAAAAATGGCAGAATCTCTTACAAAATATCTAGCAGACTTAGGTATAAAAGTTCAATATATGCATTCAGATATTGACACAATAGAGAGAAATCAAATTATCAGAGCTTTAAGAGTTGGTGATTTTGATGTTCTTATCGGTATCAATCTCCTAAGAGAGGGTTTAGACCTTCCAGAGGTCTCTTTAGTAGCTATTCTTGATGCTGATAAAGAGGGATTTTTAAGAAGTGAAACTGCTCTTATACAAACCATAGGTAGAGGTGCTAGAAATGTAAATGGTCGTGTAATTCTATATGCTAATCGTATTACAGGTTCTATGCAAAGGGCTATTGATAAAACAAATAGTAGAAGAGAGATTCAAGAAAAGCATAATAAAAAACACAATATTATCCCAACAACAACTATTAGGAAATTAGATGCAAATCTAAAACTTGAAGATCATGGTGACATTTACCAAAAACATAAAAAAATGGATAAAATGCCAGCATCAGAAAAAAAAGCGATAGTTAAAGAGCTTTCATTAAAAATGAAACAAGCTGCAAAAGAGTTAAACTTCGAAGAAGCAGCAAGACTTCGTGATGAGATAATGAAGATAAAAAAATTATAGGATAATTAATGGAAGATACTTTTAGTAACTTAGCTACATATGGATATATAGGACTGTTTTTATATTCACTAGGTGGTGGATTTGTGGCACTTATTGGTGCTGGTGTACTCTCTTTTATGGGTAAAATGGATTTAAGTTTATCAATTGCTATCGCATTTACAGCTAATGCACTTGGTGATGTGATGCTATTTTATATGGCTAGATACCAAAAAACTATGATGATGGAGGGGATAAAAAAACATAGAAGAAAACTTGCTCTTGCTCATATTATGATGAAAAAAAATGGCTCGTGGATTATCCTTATTCAAAAATTTGTTTATGGGATAAAAACACTTATCCCTATTGCTATTGGACTTACAAAATATGATTTTAAAAAGTTTGTAATTTTAAATGTAGCAAGTTCAGCTATTTGGGCTTTAGCATTTGGACTTGGTAGCTACTATTCTGGTGAGGCTTTAGTAAAATTTGCAGGTATAATTAGTGATAAACCTTGGATAGCACCAGTTATATTAGTTGTTTTAGGTGGAAGTTTATGGTTGTATATGGAAAAAGCAACGAAAAAGAAAAAAGTTTAGTTCAGCAACTATAATTAGCAAATCAAAAACTATAAAAAAGCATTTCTAAAGTTTTAGATTTGCTGTAATCTGTACAAAATATCCAACAAAGCTAAGGCTATAAGCCTACCGTGTTGGATTTTTGTGCAAAGTGCAATGAAGACGAAGTTTTAAGAACCTACAATTGGCCCGAATGGAGCATAATCTATATGATTCCCATCTTGATATTTTTTATAGTTTTCAACAAACATCTCTGCAAGTTCATCTCTAGTTTTATCAAATAACTCTTTATCTTCCCAAGCATTACGAGGGTTTAGAATTTCAGGTTTGATATTACCTAAAGTTGTTGGAACATTAAGTCTAAATGTTTTAGTAGTATCAAATTCACTCTCTTTGATGCTTCCATCAAGGATAGCATTTATACAAGCACGAGTATCTTTGATACTCATTCTTTTACCAACACCGTAACCACCACCTGTCCAACCAGTGTTAACAAGGTAAACATTCACTTCATGTTCATCTATTTTTTCACCTAAAAGTTTTGCATATACTGTTGGGTGAAGTGGTAAAAATGCCTCTCCAAAACAAGCAGAAAAAGTTGCAACAGGCTCAGTAATTCCACGCTCTGTTCCAGCAACTTTTGCAGTATATCCACTTAAGAAATAATACATCGCTTGTTCTTTAGTCAATTTTGATACTGGAGGTAAAACACCAAAAGCATCAGCAGTTAAAAAGATAATATTTTTTGGATGACCAGCACTTAAACCAGGTTCATGATTCTCAATATGCTCTATTGGGTAAGAAACACGAGTATTTTCAGTTTTTGAAGAATCTTCATAATCTACCTCACCTTCACCATACATAACAACATTTTCTAAAAGTGCATTTTTTCTAATAGCATTATAAATTTCAGGTTCACTCTTCTCATCTAGGTTAATTACTTTGGCGTAACATCCACCCTCAAAGTTAAAAACACCATGCTCATCCCAACCATGCTCATCATCACCAATTAAAGCACGATTTGGATCAGTAGAAAGTGTAGTTTTACCAGTTCCACTCAAACCAAAGAAAAGTGCAGTATCACCACTATCTCCAACATTTGCAGAACAGTGCATAGAAAGATGACCTTCTAATGGTAACCAGTAGTTCATCATTGAAAAAATTCCTTTTTTGAGCTCCCCACCATACCAAGTACCACCAATAATCGCCATATTCTTTTCAACATCAAAAAGTACAAATACTTCTGAATTTAATCCATGCTCTTTCCATTTATCATTTACTGCTTTACAAGCATTTAAAACAACAAAATCAGATTTGAACTCTTCAAGTTCAACCTCTGTTGGTCTAATGAACATATTTTTTACAAAATGTGACTGCCAAGCTATTTGAGAAACAAATCTTACTGATCTTCTTGAAGCAACACTAGCACCACAAATAACATCAGTTACATAAAGATCACTATTTGATAATTGTTCTTGAGCTACAACAAGAAGCTCTTCAAAAATTTCAGAACTAACTTTTTGGTTTACATCACCCCAAGCGATATATTTGTTTGATGGATCACGATCAACAAAATATTTATCTTTTGGACTACGACCTGTAAAAATTCCAGTATCAACAGCAGTTGCACCTTTTTTTGTTTGCTGACATTCTTTGTTCTCAAGTTCGTGTCGAATTAATTCATCATAACTCAGGTTATGAAAAACCTCACCAACATTCTTTAGTCCTAACTCTTCTAGTTCTGTTACATTCATAACTTAGCCTCTAATGGTATTTTGTAATTTTTTTGTAATAGTCAAATTATACCCTTACTACACCTAAATATACTATTAAAATATAACACTAATTTGAATAAAATTAATTTAAGATTTATTTGATAGAATTCTGTATAAGTTTTTGATCGCGTAACTCAGTGGTAGAGTGTTACCTTGACATGGTAGAAGTCAGCAGTTCAAGTCTGCTCGTGGTCACCATCATATATACTAAAATGCTAACAAAATATTCTGCCTCCAACTGCATCACAAACCGTTTCATCCTTAAAAGTATCAAATGCCTTTTTGAGCTTTAGTTCTATCCCATTCGTGACAAATTCGTGACCATTTTTATTATTACCCCTTAATTCATTTTTATATAAACTTCCATCAAATAATTTAGGGATAAAGATGATTGAAAATATATTAAAAAGAGATGGCTCATATAAAAAGTTTTTTCCATTTAAGATAGAAGATGCGATAAGAAAAGCTTTTGAAAGTGAAAATATCACTTATGATAACTCGATTTTTACTTATGTACTAGATGGTCTTAAAGAGAAAAAAGTGATTGCTGTTGAGGATGTTCAAGACTTGATAGAAAAAGAGTTACATAAAGCTAACTACTTTGATGTTATGCGTTCATTTATCCTTTATCGTCATATACATAAGATGCAAAGAGAGCATCAACTTGAGGAGGACACCACTTATATAAATTCCACTCAAACAATAGAGGAGTATATAAACGGAAGTGATTGGAGAATCAAAGCAAACTCTAACACTGGCTACTCAAATGCTGGTCTAGTAAATAACACAGCTGGAAAAGTGATAGCAAACTATTGGTTAGACAAAATTTACTCTAAAGAGGAAGGCACTACTCATAGAGATGGTGATTATCATATTCACGATTTGGACTGTTTGACTGGATATTGTGCTGGTTGGAGTTTGAGAGTTCTTCTTGATGAGGGGTTTAATGGTGTTCGTGGACGAGTTGAGAGTAATGCTCCTAAACATTTTCGTGAGGCACTTGGGCAGATGGCAAATTTCTTGGGAATCTTACAAAGTGAATGGGCTGGAGCTCAAGCATTTTCATCATTTGATACATATTTAGCACCATTTGTATTTAAAGACAAACTAAACTTTAAGGAGGTAAAAAAAAGTATTAGAAGTTTCATCTATAACCTGAATGTCCCTGCTCGTTGGGGTCAATCACCCTTTACAAACATAACGATAGATTGGACTGTTCCAGATGACCTAAAAGAGCAGATTCCAACATCAAATCAAAATCATCTTTTTAAAAATATTATCGATACTCAATTAAAATTCAAAGCAAATGAGAGGGGGTGTAACTCCCTACAAGATATGAAATATAAACATTTTCAAGATGAGATGAATATGATAAACAAAGCTTTTTATGAAGTTATGACTGAGGGTGATAAAACAGGGCAACCTTTTACATTTCCTATTCCAACTGTAAATATTACTCCTGATTTTGACTGGTATGGCGAGAATACCGACTTGCTGTTTGAGAATACTGCAAAAATTGGGTCTTCATATTTTCAGAATTTTATAGGAAGTCAGTATAAAAAAGATAAAGATGGAAATCTAGTAGAAAATGAGAATGCATACAAACCAGGGGATGTGAGAAGTATGTGTTGTAGGCTACAACTTGATTTAAGAGAACTTCTTAAACGGGGTGGTGGTCTCTTTGGTAGTGCAGAGATGACTGGAAGTATAGGGGTAGTAACTCTTAATATGGCTAGAATTGGATTTTTATATAAGGGTGATAAAGAGGCTCTAATATTTAGGGTTAACCAACTCATGAATCACGCTTATTCCACTTTAGAGAAAAAAAGAGTTTTCATACAAGAGATGTATGATAGGGGACTTTTCCCATATACAAAAAGATATTTACCCAGCTTTAAAAACCACTTCTCAACTATCGGTGTAAATGGGATGAATGAGATGATTCTTAACTTTACCAATGGTGAATATGACATTAGCTCAAATGAGGGAATAGAGTTTGCAACCGAAATTCTAGACCATATGAGAGATAAAATGGTAGAGTATCAAGAGGAGAGTGGAAACCTTTACAACCTTGAAGCAACCCCAGCTGAGGGAACAACATACAGATTCGCAAAAGAGGATAAAAAGAGATACGGTGATTCTATTATACAAGCAGGGATGGATGAAAATATCTATTATACAAACTCCTCACAGATTCCAGTAGGTTTGACTGATGACCCTTTTGAAGCATTGACACTTCAAGATGATTTGCAATGTAAATACACAGGTGGAACTGTACTTCACCTTTATATGCAAGAGAGAGTAAGTTCAACGGAAGCATGTAGAAAGTTAGTTAAAAATGTTATCTCTAACTTTAGACTTCCATATATCACGGTAACTCCACTTTTTTCAGTGTGTCCTAAACACGGATATATATCGGGAGAATATGAGTTTTGTCCAAAATGTGATGAAGAGTTAATAAACAAATATACAGAGGAAAAAAAATTATGAATAAAAATGAAATTTTAAATCAACACCAAGATAAAAGACAAAAGTGTATAGTTTATACAAGAGTTATGGGTTACCACAGACCCGTTGAGAGTTTTAACATTGGAAAAACTGGCGAACATAAACAAAGAAAGCAGTTTGTACAACACTAAAATAATCTATGACTTAACAAAGTTTACACATCTTGATTATCCAGACCATTTAGCATGTATAGTATGGTTTAGTGGGTGTAATATGAGATGTGATTATTGTTACAACAAAGATATTGTCTTTGCAAAATATGGAACTTATAGTTATCAGGATATTTTAGATTTTTTAAAAACTAGAGTTGGGTGTTTGGATGCAGTAGTTCTCTCAGGTGGAGAAGCAACTTCATATAACTTGATAGAGTTTTGCAAAGATATAAAACAACTTGGTTTCTTGATAAAGCTCGATACTAACGGAGTAAACTACGATTCTATAAAAGAGTTAGTAGAGTACAATCTCATAGATTATATAGCACTTGACTACAAAGCACCCAAATATAAATTTTATAAAATTACAAAATTAAATAGATACAATCAATTTACTAAAACACTAGATTTTCTTATAGATTCTAATATAGAGTTTGAAGTGAGAACAACACTTCATAATGATTTACTTGATGTTGATGATATTAATGCAATTATTTGTGATTTAAAAGAGAGAAATTACACAAACAAATACTATCTGCAAAAATTTTTAGATACTGGTACTAACATTGGGAATCTTAAAGATTCCACTAACTCTTTTGATGAGGAAAAATTATCAAATAGTTTAGAAGTTATTTGGCGATAGATACAAAATAACCTTCACCTTTTATATTTTGAATGAGATTTTTTGAAGTTTTGGCTCTCAATCTTCTTATAAAAGTTCTAACTCTCTCATCGCTTACCTCTTCATCTTCCCATAAATTATTTTTAATGATTTTGGTATCTATTATATTTTTTTCTTTTGAATCTTGAAGTAACAACTCCATAAACTTATTCTCTTTTTTCGATAGTGAGATAAATCTATTGTTTTTATATAAAGATTTTGTACTTAAATTAAAGGAAAATCCATCTTTGAGTACAATAAGTTTACTCTCAAATTTATCCTCAATGGAATCTATATATTCTAAAAGTTCATCAGGATCAAACGGTTTTATGAGATACTTTACTACCCCAATATCTATTGCATTTAAAAATTTATCTACTTCACTGTATGCACTTAGTATGATAATAGGAACAGTAGTATCTATCGCCTTAATCTCTTTAGCCATCTCTAAGCCTGTCATTTTTGGCATCATAATATCTGTTATAACTATATCGGGGCTAATTTGTAAAAACTTCTCTAACCCCTCTTGCCCATCATTTGCGATAGTAAAACTATAAAAACTATCACCTATCGCATTTTTTAAAAGAGATGCTAGATTCTCTTCATCTTCAACTAATAAAACTTTTAATCTTTTTAATACTCTATTTCTCATTTTTCTCTTCTATGGGAATCTTGATAGTGAAAGTTGTTGTGGAATTTTCAGATTCTACATCGATAGAACCATCTAAACCCTGCTCACAAATTATCTTAGACATAAAAAGACCAAGACCTGTTCCTTGACTTTTATGTTTAGTTGTAAAGTACGGCTCAAAAATTTTATATAAATTCTTTTCATTTACACCACCAGCATTATCACCAAACTCTAGTAGTGCGAATCTATTTTCCGTTTTTGTAATAATATTTATCTCTCTTGTTTGGATACTGTTATGAACAAAAGCATCAATAGAGTTTTTGATGAGATTTACAATCACTTGTGAAAGTTCATTTGAGATTCCAAGAAGTTCAATCTCTTTAAGCTCTGTTTTTACAATAATATTCTCTTTTTTAAGAAGTTTTTCCATAATATGTAAAGATTCATCAACACTCTCTTTGATTTTAAAATGCTGTTTCTCTTTATCTGGTTTAAAAAAGTTTGTGAAATTTTCTATGGTATTAGACATATTTTTGACAATATTTTTACTCTCATCATAAAACTTTTTTACTTCATCATCATCTCTGTTAAGTGAAGCTTTTTTCATACTGTATATAGTAAGGCTAATTTCAGTAAGGGGTTGTCTCCATTGATGAGCAATGTTCGCAAGCATATCACCAAGACTAGCAAGTCTTGACTGCCAAAACATCACTTTTTGCTTCTCCTCATTCTTAGCTATCTCTTTTTTGATTCTTAGTTCCAATGTTTCATTCAACTCTTGTAACTCTTTTGTTTTATCTTCTACTCTTCTCTCTAGTGTTTCATTTAATTCTTGAAGCTCTCTATCTTTTTTTTCAAGTTTATGTTTATAAATAACCTCTTTTGTAACATCGTACCGTACGGCAATAAACTCTACAATATCTCCATTTTCATCTAAAATAGGAATTACAGTTGTATTTACATAAAAAGTAGAACCATCTTTTGCTAGATTCTTAACAGTATTTTTATAGATTTTTTTAGTGTTAATAGTCTCCCATAAATGTTTAAAAGTAGATTTTGGAACACTAGGATGTCTGACAATATTATGATTTTTACCAATCAACTCATCATAAGAGTAGCCAGATATTTTACAAAACTCATCATTTACAAAAGTAATCATCCCTTTAACATCAGTTTTGGAAATGATATTGGTTTTTTCTATCGCTTCTTTGTATTGTTTTAACATAATTTATTTTATCTTAAAAGTGTTTAATTGAAAAGATAAGATACTTATTTATATACTATTTAATATTCCTTCTAAAAAGTATGGGTAAATCTATTGGGAATTATGAAAAACTTTTATTAAATTTGAGTTTAAAAATTGTATTACTATCTTTTACCTCAACTTCAAGTTTACTATTGTTCACACTCTCTATCATCTTTTTTGACATATATAGACCAATTCCTGTCCCTTTCCCCTGCTCTTTTGTTGTAAAATATGGGTTAAATATTTTCTCTATTATATCTTTTGGTATCCCTCCACCATTATCTTCCACATTTAAAACAACACTCTTTTCATCTTGTGTTATGTAGATTTTAATTAGTTTATTCTCTATATCAGAATCTTCAAAAACATCTCTTGCATTTACTATAAGATTCAATAAAGTATGCTCTAGGTATTTACTGTTATGAAAAATCTTTATCTCACCATCTATCTCCACATCGATAGATATATCTCTGCTTATAAGTTGAGGTATAATCATCATATATACTTTATTAAATATTTCACTCAATAAAATCTCTTTATTATCCTCTGGCTTATTGAACTCCATAAAATCGTTTATTGTTTCAGAAAGTAGTTGTGTTTTATCTTGAATTAATTGGCTTATTTCTTCAATATCATTATCTTCAAGCATATTCATACTATTTTTCAAAGATAAATTGATTGCAGAAGCAGATATAGCATTGAGTGGTTGTCTCCATTGGTGTGCTATCATATTTAGCATCTCACCTAATTGGGCTAGTTGTGATTGCTGAATCATAAACTTTTCTTGAAGTTTTTTATTGGCAATACTTTCACCAACTTTATAAAATATCTTTAGTAATTTTTTCAACTCCATTGGCTTCAAAAGAAAACCTGAAACACCATGCTCAAGCATCTCTATAAGATTTAAAGAATCATCATAAGCAGATACCACTATAATAAATTGAAGATGATTTATTTGAGTAATATCTCTTATCATCTCCATCCCATTTTTCTTTGGCATATTAATATCTGCGATAACTAAATCATAATAGTTTCCACTCTCCTCTTTATGCTCCATATATCTATTTAATCCATCTTCACCATCAACAGCAACATCAATTTTATTAAAAAGAGTTTCAAAAACTATCAAACCCTCCTCTCTCTCATACTTATCATCTTCGACATAAAGTACAGTTAACTCTTTAGTGTATTTATAAACATCGTTAAATTCATGCATCTAGTTTCTCCCCCCCCCCGTTTTTTACTACTATTTTAAAACAAACACCATCTTTTATATTTTCCACTATCAACTCTCCATTGTTGTATTTTTCTACTATTATTTTTGACATATACAAACCTAAACCTGTTCCATTTTTTTCATTTTTCGTTGAAAAATATGGATTGAATATCTTTGGTAATATCTTTTCATCTATCCCACCACCATTGTCACTAATAGATATAATGTAATTTTCATCTTCTTTATAAGTAGCTATTTTTATAAATGGTTTCAATATCTTTTTTTCTATAATATTATCTTGAGCATTTTTAATAATATTTAATACCACCTGCATTATCTCATCGTGATAAAGGTATAACTCTGCATTACTCTTATAATCTTTTATTACCTTGATATTAGCATTATTTATTGATGATTCTATTATTGTGAGTGCTTTATCTATTGATAGTGTGATATTATGTAACTCTTTCTCTTTGTTTGGTTTAAATAGATTTTTGAAATCTTCAATAGTAGTAGATAAATAGTTTACATATTTACTAATATCATCATATTTTTTATCTATCGATTCAAGATAACTCTCTAGCTCTTTTTGATTCTTAAAATCTATTTTCCTAGCAAGTAATTGAAACTTTAGCCCTATCACCACACTACTAATTGCACCTAATGGTTGTCGCCATTGATGTGCTATCATACTTATCATCTCACCCATCTGAGCTTTGCGAGATTTTTGAAGTAAAAGTTGGTTTGATTTTGTAATCTCCTCTACTTGTTGTGAAACTTTTAACTCCAAAGTTTTATTTAGAACCTCTAGCTTTTTTTGTAACTTTTTTTGTTTAATTAAAAAATAGATGATTATCAATAAAATAAGGATAACAATAGCAAGAATCTGAAACACAATAGTATAATCAGGCTCTCTCTCAACAGTAGTTGATACCCATCTATTTAGTATCTCTTTTTTTTCATATTCCGATACAGAATCTATCGCTTTGTTAAATATACTCAAAAGTAAAGGTTCACTATCTACTACACCCACACCAAATTCAAACTTTTCAAAATCATTTACTATCTTTAATTTACTTGAAAATCTTTTTTGAATAAGATGAGATGAGTTTAAAGATAAACCAATATAGCCAAATACTTTTCCCCTTGCTACAAGTTCTAAAGCAATCTCTATATTTTCAATCTCTTCCAACACTAACTTTGGATAGTTCTTTTTAATAAATTTTATAAAACGCTTAAAATCTTTCCCAATAAGTATCTTTCTTTTACCAATATCAGCTATATCATACAAATATGGTTGCTCTATCCTTGTAACTAAAGCAACACTATCTTCCATATATGATTTAGTAGCATTATAAGGTATGATACCTATACCATTTTTAGGAAAAACTGCCTTTATATCACACTGCTTATCTTTAAGAAGTTTAATCAAATTTGATTGATTATCAGCAACTACCATCTTTATAGGAAGTGATATTTTAGTTGCATATAACTTCAAAAA
>Ga0256837_1001484_pt1 | contig 16177 bp, 14 predicted proteins | sample 4562384metaG_FD_185976 | JGI IMG/M metagenome (GOLD analysis project Ga0256837, IMG submission 185976) | Hydrothermal vent microbial communities from Guaymas Basin, Mexico - 4561-384 | ecosystem: Environmental > Aquatic > Marine > Hydrothermal vents | place: Mexico: Guaymas Basin | collected...
TCGCAGCAGCACTCTCTATCTTTAAGCTCTCTAATGACAATGAAATTGTTGTTTTATTTTCCTTAGGTATCAAGCCCCGTTTTCTTTTACGAGTTCTTTTTACCCCAGCATTTTTACTTACTATCGTTTTACTTGTTGATTTTTTTGTACTTATTCCCCATACAAGTGTCATATCAAGAAACTTCTTAAATCATAAAAAGAGTGAAGCAAATTTCAACCTTTCAGCTTCAGAGTTTGGACATAAATTTGGGGACTGGCTACTTTATCTTGGTGAGGAGAATATAGATGGTTCTTACTCAAAAGTCTTTTTATTTAATAAAAAACAAAAAGAAGAAGTCCTCATTGCTGCAAAAACAGCTACTATCTTAAATGATGGCGGACTTCTAAGACTGCAACTCAGTGATGGACAAGGGTATAGTTACTCAAAAGATAAATTTACACAAATAGATTTTGATACCATGTACATAAACGATACCATGAAAACAGAATTAAGAGTCTATGAAAAAACTTTAGATTACTGGCGTTCAGATAGACGTGCAAAAAACAAAAAGTCGATGTTTATTGTTGACTTTCTCATTAGTTTATTTCCTATCCTAAGTCTCTTTTTTGTAGCTTCTATAAGTATTGTCCATACACGACATCAAAAATCTAGTATCTACCTATTTCTTTTTATAGGTATAGCTATTTTTTATGGTGCTACTATAGGATTAAAAAATATTCTTGGATTTTACACTATCCCTACAGTTCTTTTTTCATGGCTTTTTATAACATACTTTATCTATAGAAAAATCGTTTTAAAAAGATTCTAATGAGAGTCTTTGCCACCATAGCTTATAAGGGTACAGATTTTTTTGGCTCACAAATACAAAAAGAGACTTCAAATACCATCTTTGGTGTTTTTGGTGGCGTTTTAGAAAAACTCGGTATCGATTCTAAAGTGGTTGCGAGTGGAAGAACAGATAGAGGTGTTCATGCTACAGGGCAAGTATGCCATTTTGATCTTCCCCCTTTTTGGGATGACTTAGAAAAACTACATAAAACTTTAAATACAATGCTTCCTCCATCTATTGTGGTAAAAAAAATCATACAAGTAGATGATACTCTCCATGCTAGGTATAGTGCGAAAAAACGCAGCTACAGATACATACTCAAAGAGGGACAATCAAACCCCTTTGAAGATGATCTTATCACCTTTGTACCAAAGATAGATATACAAGATATAGCACAAAAACTAAAGATTTTTTTAGGTGAACACGATTTTTGTAACTTTATGAAAACAGGGAGTGATGTTGGATCAAGTAAGCGCATTATTTACAAAGCATTTGTTTATAAACATAAAAATTACACTATAATTAGCTTTGAAGCTAATGGCTTTTTAAGAAGCCAGATAAGGCTTATGGTTGGGGCACTACTCACTCTCTCACAAGAAGATATAGAAGCTAAACTATACGATACAAAAAAAATAAAACTCAAACCTGCACCAGGCAATGGTTTGTATCTAAGTAAAATAAAATATTAGGAGAATATATGTTTGAAAATGTAAAAATGCCAGAGGGTGTCAGTGCTGAAGCACTTGAACATCTTATGAACCCTAAGAATTATGGAAAACTTGAAGAGCCATCTTGTATAGGTGTGGCACTCGATGAAAAAACAAAAGAGTATGTTATCTTTTATACACTTCTAGAAGATGATACTATCAAAGATGTTCGTTTTGCAACAAATGGCTGCCAAGATACAGTTGTGATAGGTTCTATGTTTAGTGAGATGATTAAAGATAATGACCTTGAGTATGCAAATAAGGCTGTAGAAAAAATCAATGAAAAACTGGGTGCTATGAGTGCTCAACAACAAGTGTGTGCCGATATCGTTTTCTCTGCTTTTATGGCATCACTTCAAAATCTTAAACACCGTCAAAATGGTGAAGATGAAGAGCTGCATCTCTTTAAAATGAAAGAGAGTTGTGAAGCTGAAAACATGGAGGAAACAAATGAATAAAACATATCAAAAAAAACATGAACTCTGGTGTAGTATAAACTTTGCATCTTTTGCTATTAATGATGAGGCTATAAAATCTCGTCTTTATGACTTTGCACAGATTGCTTTTCGTCATATGAAATGGCTAGGTGATGAGATTCTTGCCAATGGTGAGGACTACAACTACGACAGAGATATGCAGCTTTATAAACGCGAAACTACTTTTGAGATTATAAATGCACTTATAGAAGAGGTAGAAGCTATCCAAAGTCATTACCCAGATACAATCCTGGGTAAACGTATCCAAACAGACGATGAGTATCTTTTAGAGTATCTTGCCCAAGTTTTAAAAGATCAAAGCAATAATAAAGAGATTACAGCTTTTAATATGAAACGCCAATGGGAAGATAAAAACCTTGCACAAGAGCAGATAGATGCACTTACTCTCTTTTTGTTTGAAGAATCATACAAAGAGTATGAACTTATTTTAGTGTATGCTTATATGCAAGCTAGAACAACTGAGATGCTTCAGTTTAATGTTTTTCAAGATCTTATTGATGAGTCACATTTTCATCTTAAATCTTTTGGAAACATGATGGCAAAACTTGGTATCTTAGCCCTTCCAAGAGAACTTCACGAGATGACATATAAGATTAAAGACCTGCAGCAGTTTATTGTTGATGGGATTGCTGAAGAGGAAGCTGCTAAAGTGATGTGTAAAGAGCTTAGTGATGCTATAAAAGATGAGGAGTTAAGTAAGTTTTTTGACTTTATCAATTACCAAGAATCGTATCATATCGAGTTAATGAAAAAGCTTCTCTAAGGCTTTTTCTATCCCCTTATCTTTGCCCACAACATCCCTATATATTCATGTATCGCTATTTGTGACTCCATAAAAGAACTTACATGTGGTGCTCGTAACCACCCCTTAAATTCACTTCTATGAAAATCTGTTGGTGCAGCAATAGGGTGTAATCCAAGTTGTTGAAATAATCTCATAGCACGAGGCATATGTGTTGCTGATGTTACTAATATAAAAGGCTCATCTGCAACTATTTTTTTTGTAAATAGTGCTTCATCCTTAGTATCTTCAGGAGCACCATTAATGATAATATCTTCTTTTTCTACACCTAAGGCAAGTGCTAATTGTGCATTCATGAGAGCATTTGAAGTGTTTGTATCACCCTTATAGCCTGTAAAAATCAACTTTACATTGGGTATATGTTTATAGAGTAACACCCCCTCTAATACTCTTTTTGTTCCTCCATCACTCAAGTGTGAAGAGATTGGTTGTTTTGGGTCTGTATTGTGCCCATTCCCAAGTACATGAATATAATGTACATCTCTAGTATCATTATACTTCTTATACTGTGTCTCTAGTTGTGTCACTAAAAAATTTGAAAAAGGTGGATAAGAAAAAAGTAGCAGGAGAAAGAGAGCACTCAATAAAAAAACTTTTGAATAGTTTTCCTTTTTTCTATATAAAAAATAGATCCCAAGAACTAAGAGTGTAAGTATAAATCCCAAAGGCTCTATAAAAAATGTTATAAATTTTTTTATAAATAATGACAGACTCATCCTTCTATCTCCTCTTTAATACTACTCACAACACTCTCATCCCATAAAATCTCTTTATGATTAAGATTATCAAGCTCTTTATAGAGTTTGAGATTTTTTATTTTCTCTCTCAGCGCTCTAGCATTTTCTATATAAGTAGTCTCATCATCTCTGCTTACAAAAAGGTATGTTGGTGCATCTATAGACTCTACATACTCAATCGTTCTAAACTTATAACGAAAGATGGAAGAAAGATCTATATTTGGAAAAAAACTTCTTTGAACAAACTTACTTTTTGCTAACGAGGCGATAGAATCAAATGCACCCACTAAAAAGAGTGTTTTTACTTTATGTTTTGAAGCCACAAAAGCCGCTATACTTGAGCCTAAAGAGTAGCCTAAAAGATAAAAATCACCATAGTTTTTTTGTACAAGTTCAGCGATAAGTAAAGCATCACTTTGTAAATATTTCTCACTGATTTTTCCTTCACTCCGACCATAAGAACGATAGTTAAACGCGATGATACGGGTAGATGGATATGCTTGTGCTAGTTTATTTATAAGAGCAACGGCATCATGACTACGTCCAACAAAAACAAGTAAGGTATTAAGAGAATTTTGAGGCTCATATAAAGCACCCTCTAACTCCTTTTTATCTTTTGTTGTTATGCTTAAGATGCTACATTGCTCACAAAGATCTTTTTCCCTATAAAATGTTGGAGAAAAAACCATAAAGTATTGCCACTGATAAAAAGCAAAGGCTAGAATGAAAAAGGTAAATATTATAAAAGCTATGTAAATCATGAGAAGAATTATAGTATAATTCGCAAAATGAAAAGGTTATTATATGCAAGTATTTGGTAAATTCTCTACAAACTTCGATATGGACTACTTAGTAGAACATTATCTTTATGTCAACAACTCAGAAGATGAGAAGATAACAGTGGCTGATCTCGAGCAAATGCTTAAGAAAAAACGTAAGACTGTTGCAGGTACTATCTTTTTATATAACCCTGAAGTTGCACCAAAGGGGTATAAACTAAGTCGTTTTTTACAAGAAGATGGTTTTGAAGCTTATGATGAGTATGTAGAACTTAATGAAGATCCAAGAGCTTATGTTCTTAATGCTGCACTTAAAGAGCACTATAAGGGTAAGCTCGTAGAGATCAAATATCTTTTTAACTATAACCGTGAAAATATAGAGCCAACACCAATACTTGAAGAGTTTGATGCAGATTTAGATAAATTTACATCAACACAACTTACTCGCTATGACAAACAACTTAACTACCAAGATATCTCAGATATTCGTTTAAGTGGAAAGTTTGTATTCTTTGGAATGGGACATAAGTATGATAGACATCATAAAGCCATCATCGCTTATGCAAGAGCACTCTCAACTCAAATACATAAGCTAGACAAAAAAATCGTCTTTATGCATGACAATAACTACGATGCTGATGAGTGTATAGAGAGAGCATACTACCTTTCCCCTTATGCAACAGGAAAAGCACGTGAACTAAGAGCCAATGGTCTAAAAGAGGTATTTAAAACTGTGCCACCTGAAGTGAAAAAACTCTCATAACTGCTTTTTAGCCCATCGTGCAAAATAGCGTGCAGGGCTGAGTCTTTTACTTATGGTTTTATTTTGCACTATATCTTCTTTAAGCATCTTTGCTAAAGATGGTGCGAACACAAAACCATAACCACTACTTCCATTTATTATATACAATTCATTGTAATAAGTGTACTCACTAAAGTCTGTTTTTTTACTCTCTAGTTTATAACGACTTAGCTTCATACTTTCACTTGATAAGACAAGTTTTCCTAGCAATGGCATATAATCAGCCGAACCCGAACGCAGTCCTGTGTAATCTTGAAGAACCTCTATATCTTGAAGTTTGAGTGTTCTTTGTGCTTTTTCTAAAAGCTCACCCCTTCCCTCTTCTATGTTATAAGGCTCAGTAGCTGTTTGTGGATGATAATGTACATTATGTGTTGCACCAATGGCTACCTTACCATCATTTGATGGAGAGATAGAAACAAACTGATGGAGTGAAAGTCGGTTTTTTGTAGAAGTTTTGATATCTATGCGATGTCCCCACACTCCTCGTATATTTAAGTATGGCTCATCTATGAGACTTTTATAAGCACCCGTTGCCAAGATAACTTTTTTGGCTGTGTAGTTCTCATTAATCCACCAGAGTCCATCATCAAACACTAGGCTATCTACCTCTTGCTTGATAAAGTCAGCACTCTTACACATAGCATGACACATAGCCTGAGCATTCACTATCATCCCATCTATGGAAATTTTCTCCATACTTTGTGCTTCAGCAGTCAGTGATTCTAATGTCTCTTTTTTAATATCTAGAAGTTTGAGTGTAGCAGTTTTTTTGTAGTTTTTAAGTGTAGTATTGTCTTTTTCATCTTTAGCAATATGTACTAAAGGAGCTTTTTGGATGAGATGGGGAAAGTGCTTTTCATAGTACTCTTTGGCATATAAAAAAGAGTCTTCTAAAAGCTCTTTGAGCTCCCCCTCTTTAGAAAACTTAGGCGATATAAAAGCCCCAGCAGCACCACTTCCACCAGAAGCGACACCACCCATATCAAAAACTGCTATCTTTTTAAACTCATCACGAAGCTCATAAGCCATAACAGAGCCATTTATACCCGCTCCTATGATAGCTACATCATACATAGTTATCTTTTTGCACTCTCAATGCTATAGCGTTGTAAAATGCGCTTTTGAGCTTGAAGTGCTTGTTTTTTCTCTATAGCTATCTCAACACCTGCATCGTTTTTCAAGATAAGATACTTTCCATCAAAATCTTCAATCAGCTTTGTAAACTCTCTAAAATTTTTAAATTTTTTACCATTAAGGGTATCTATCTGCCAAAGAACAAAATTATGATCACCTCTATTTGTTTTATCTGCTAATACTTTGAGAAGTACTACCACTTCATCTTTTTGAGGAGTTGCCCATTCCCCTGCTGCTTTTTGCAAGTTTAATGGTGCACTTCTACTACTTAGCAATAAATTTCTAGTTAAAGGCGTAAAAACATACCCACCATAGATAAGATACCTTGGCATCACATCATGCTCTATAGTATTGACAAGTAAATCATCATCAGCAACAGAACTAAGATGGAGTTGAAGCTCTTTTACCTCTCCATCACGAAGCACTTTAAGTTGCACTACATCACCAAGCTGTTTTTGATCTATATAGTACATATAAGAGGTGTATTGGTGTGGTATAAACTCAACTGTACCATCATTTTGAATCTTGTGATTATCTATACTTAAAAGGATATCTCCATTTTCTAAAAGAGAGGAGAGTTTTGAGACTTTAGAGATATCCATTACTCGTACACCCGTAAGATCTTTATCCATCTTATAAACATCACGGAGGGCTTTATTTTGCATCTTTTGTGTTCCCATACCAAGATGTCCAAAGCCATCATAATGCCCATCTGCTATATCTTTTAAAAAGTGTTTTACAATTTCAGCAGGAACAAGGTAGCCTATATTTTGACTCTTTTTTATCTGTTGCATCACAACACCTACAATTTTTCCATCACTAATGGCTGGACCACCACTACTCCCAGGATTGACTGCGGCATCTATCTGTATAGCTAAGAAAATCTCACCAGAGTGTGCATAACGATTGTGTTCTATGCGAGAAACTATCCCTGTACTCACACTTAAAGAATTACCACCCATAGGAAAGCCGTACACTGCTATCTTTTGTTGTACCTTTGGTAAGTCACCTATCTCTAAAGGCTTTGAAGCACTAAAAAACTCTTTATCTTTGACTTTTAAAATCGCCAAATCAACCTGATGAGAGATAAACTCAACCTCTGCCTCATAGCGTTTTGTTTGTCCGTAGCGTTTCACCTCTACAAAGGTTTCATTTGCTACAACATGAGCATTGGTTAAGATTCGATTGCCACTGATGATGGAACCTGATCCATGAGAATGTCTAAGACTGGTATTCCAAGGGATAGTATAAGAGGGAACTTTTGAGACTGTGTAGATTTTAACAACAGAGTCTTTAACTGATATATCTCCAAAAACGAGCGAAGTTAAAAGGAGAACTACACTAAAGACTCTCAACATAATTAGATACTAACCTCTTTGATGTCAGCAATCTTTAAAATCGCTTTATACACAGAAGCTACTAGTGCTTTACGGTTGTTTTTCACCGCTTCATCTTCTGCATTTACCATGACGTTTGTAAAAAAGCTGTCTAGTTCTGGTTTAAGACCTAGAAGTGCATCTAACTGTTCTTCATAAGAGTTATAAGTCACTGCATTTACTTCAGAGAATCTTTTATAGAGTTCTTTCTCTGCATCTTCACTTAAAAGTGCTGGATTGACATCCTCTAATGTATCTAGGTTTACATCTTTTGTGATGTTTGCCACACGTTTAAATGTAGAACTCACCTCTGCAAAACCTTCTGAGTTTACAAGGTTGTTGAGTGCTTCTATCTTTTTACCAAGAGCTAGTAGTTCTCTCTCACCTGAAGCAAGAACTGCTTCGATGATAGAAGGGTTTACCTTGTAGTACTGTTTAATACGCTCAAGTGTAAATTTCTCAAGTTTTTCAAACTCAAAAGCATCATAGTTTGAAGCTAACTCTTTCATAGTTTCTACAATGTCAAACTCAAAACCAAACTCATTAACGATTCTGATGATGCCATTTACTGCACGACGAAGTGCAAATGGGTCACGTGAACCTGTAGGTATTTGGTTTACTGAGAAAAGTCCAAGAAGAGTATCAAGTTTAATACTCATAGCAACGATGGCACTCAGTGGAGTTGATGGTAAATCACTCTCTTCCCCTGCTGGAAGATACTGCTCTTTAATTGCTAAGGCAACTTCAGGGTTTTCCCCCGCTTCTTTAGCATAGTAGTAACCCATAAGCCCTTGAAGCTCTGTAAACTCATATACCATCTCACTCATAAGGTCTGCTTTTGCAAGCTCTATGGCACGATTTAAATCTGCTTTAGAAGCTACTGGTGCATACTTGTCAAAAAGTACTGAGGCTATTACACCCTCGCGTTTTATCTTGTCTGCAACACTACCAAGCCCCTTAAAGAAAGCAACTTTTTCAAGTCCTTTTGTTGAGAGTCCATTTTTAAGATCGTTATCGTAAAAGAAAAGTCCATCAGCTAAACGTGGACGAAGTACTCTCTCATTTCCTGCGATAACCTCAGAAAAATCATCTGTTAAAGCATTGGAAACAACAACAAACTTGTTAATAAGCTCCCCTTTTTGAAATACAGGGAAATAGCGCTGATGCTCTTTCATAGAGGTGATGATAACCTCAGGTGGTAAACGCAAGAACTCCTCATCAAAAGAACCTAAAAGTGGTGTAGGATTTTCAGCGATGGCGATAACCTCTTCTAAAAGCTCCTCATCTATCTCTATTTTCACACTATTGTCTGATTCTATCTTAGCAAATGCTGCCAAGATATTTGCACGGCGATCTTCTTGAAAAAGTGTTACTCCACCTTTTTTCAATGTTTCAAAATACTCTTTTGCACCAGCAACTTCAAGTGCATCAAAATTTGCTATGCGGTGTACAAAAGTTTTCTTTGCAGAGTCCACTCCATAAAGTGTCATATCTACTAGTGTATCATCAAGCATAACATTTACCCAACGAATTGGGCGTATAAAACTCTCATCTAAACTTCCCCAACGCATAGATTTTCCAAAATCAAGAGATTTAATCCATTTTTCTATAATAGCTGGAAGCAACTCTTGTGATGGTTTTCCAAGAAGATCTTTTTTATAGTAAAGTACCTCTTTGCCATTTTTCTCAGCAGTGCTAAGATCTTCTAATGAAACGCCACACTTCTTTGCAAAACCATTTGCAGCCGGAGTTGGCTCCCCATCTTTATAAGCAACGGCTAGAGGTGCTCCAAAAAACTCTTCAACAGAATCTGCTTGTTTTGTAGGAAATTCTCTGTGCCAAAGTACTAAACGTCGTGGTGTGTAGTAAAATTCAAATTCACATAAAAGTGAGTGTTCTTCGAGTATAGCAGCATACTTTTTTTCTATATTTTTTAACTCTTTTAAAAGTGGAACTGCCGGAAGCTCTTCAACACCGATCTCTATAAGTAGTGGTTTTAACATATTTATACTCTTTATTTTGTAAATTACTGCGATTTTATCCATTTGTTGGTTAAAGTGGCGTTAAAATACTTCAAAAAAAGGGATAGATATGAAAAAAATTGCACTTTCTTTACTTTTATGTATAGGCTTATATGCTTCAACAGTTCATACTGCAAATGTTTTAGAAACTATGAGTAGTGGTGGGTACACTTATATGAAAGTAAAAGAAAACCAAAAAACTTTTTGGATTGCGATGACACAGCGTGATGCAAAAGTGGGTCAAACTATAAAATTTAGTGAACAGGGTTGGATGAAAAACTTTCATTCTAAAACACTTAACCGTAGTTTTGATTCCATCTTATTTGCAGGAGACATCCAAACACCACAACAAAGAGTCGAGTCTATAAAGCCAAATATTATGGATTCAAAATATAAAGAAAAAAATACTATAACAATAGCAGAGTTGTTTGCAAACAGAGACAAATATGTAGGAAAAACTGTTATAGTCAAGGGAAAAGTTATAAAAACCTCTGAGGGGATTATAAAACGCAACTGGGTACACATCGAGGATGGTAGTAGATTCTCTAACATGGATGATTTGGTATTTACTACGACATCAAGCGTTCCTAAGGTTGGAGATGTAATTTATGCAAGTGGAACACTAATCAAAGACAAAGATTTTGGTTATGGTTACTTTTACCCTGTTTTAGTTGAGCATGCGAGCTTTAAAAAGTAGTAATTCTAAAAATTATCTTAAATAAGACAAATATACTCTTATTTATGATAATGCTAAAGATATACTAGATACAATAACACAATTCAAAAAAACAAGGATGACAATATGCCAAAAATTAATGTATATGAAAACATAGACCAAGTAGAACGCGAAGCAAAAAAAGACCTTATTGACCGTCACTCACCATTTATCACTGTAGCTGGTGTTGCTAAAAAAGGCGAAATGCTTTCTGTAAATGTTAAAATGGGTAACGAGTATACTCACCCAGATGATTTTGATCACTATATCGAATCAATCACTCTTTATAATGGTGACACTAAACTTGCAGCAGCTTCTTTTGTTCCAGGTACACTTGGTAATGAAAAATCTCATGCAGAAGTTACTTTTAACATCCGCCCAATGGGTAAAAAACTTAACTTAGTTGCTCATGGTTACTGTACTAAACACGGTATCTGGGAAAGTACTCCAGTAGTTGTAGAAGTTACTGAATAGTCTTTCAATAGTCACTTAAACAAGATAGTAAAAGGAAAAGTTTTTTCCTTTACTATTATAATATAAATTTATCTCTTTAAAACTCACAAATTCTTCACTTCTTATTGCATTTCAATACTTTCTTAGTTATAATCCAGAATCAAATAATTTATAATATATTCAAGGGTGTGCATGTTTTTGACCAATGCTAACAATTTAAAGTTTGACGCCTTGTTAGACTCTCTAGTGTTATTTACCAAACTTTATCATAAACCATATTCTGCTGAAGCACTAACAGCAGGTTTACCAATCGAGCCTGGGGCAGAAGCACCAGAACTTTTTTCTATAAACAGTGCCAAAGGTCTATTTTCCCGTGCAGCTAGTAAAGCAGGACTAAAATCTTCCATTATTAAACGCCCATTATCACAGATATCACCTTTACAACTTCCAATGATCATTTTGTTATCAAATCAAGGCTCTTGTATAGTAGATAGCTTTAATGAAGATAGAACTCAAGTGAAAATCATTATGCCGGCTGAAGAGGCTATTGAGCAGTGGGTAGATATAGAAGACCTCGAAGATGAATATATCGGTTTTGGTTTTATGATCAAAAAAGAGTTTGAGTATGCAGATGACAACTCCCGAACACTGCATCTCAAACAGAAACATTGGTTTTGGAGTACACTCAAACTCTCTACTGGCGTTTATAAAGATGTTTTATATGCCTCTTTACTTATAAACTTGTTTGTTTTAGCTTCGCCACTCTTCACAATGAATGTGTATGATAGAGTTGTCCCTAACAATGCCATTGAAACTCTTTGGGTATTTGCCATTGGTGTTACTATAGTTTATATTATAGATACTTTTGCAAAATTTACTCGTACTTATCTGCTTGAGATTGCAGCAAAAAAGAGTGACATTATTATGTCTTCTATCATTTTTGAAAAAGTGATGGACTTAAGAATGGCAAACCACCCTGCTTCAGTTGGTTCTTTTGCAAGTAATTTAAAAGATTTTGATAACATTAGAAGCTTTTTAACAAATGCGACCATGGCTGCTGTTATTGATCTCCCTTTTGCTGTTATATTTTTAGCTGTTATTGCATATATTGGTGGGAGTATCGTGCTTATTCCTATATTAACAATATTTCTTATTCTAAGTTATGCATTCTTTATTAAAAAACCACTACGTGCCAGTATTGAAAGTACACATGAGGCGAGTGCGAAGAAAAGTTCTATCCTTATAGAGAGTCTTAACAATATAGAAACACTTAAAACACTTGGAACACTCAACCAAATCCAATGGAAATGGGAAGAATCAACAGGAGAGATAGCAAGTAAAAGTTTAAAATCTCGTCTTTTATCTGCATCTATTCCAACAATTACACAACTTCTTATTCAACTCAATACTGTTATGATAATTGTATTTGGCGTTTATAAAATACAAGAGTTTGAGCTTACTATGGGTGGACTTATCGCTGTAGTTATTCTTACAGGAAGAACATTGGCACCAATGGGTCAAGTAGCCTCTTTAATGACAAACTATGAAGACACAAAAACATCATATGAAACAATCAATGAAATTTTAACACAACCAAGTGAGAGACCTGAAGGTAAAAAATTTGTTGAACGTCCTGACTTTAGTGGTCATATCGAATTTGTAGATGTTAGCTTTTCATATCCTGGCAATGATGTTCCCGCACTTAAGAATATCTCTTTTGTTATAAACCCTGGTGAAAGTGTTGCTATTATTGGTCGTATTGGAAGTGGTAAAAGTACTATTGAAAAACTCATCCTTGGGCTATATGAACCAGATAGTGGTCAAATACTGGTAGATGGGATAGACATCAACCAAATTGACCCTGCAGACTTACGTAAACATATAGGCTATGTTTCTCAAGATATTATGCTCTTTCGTGGTACAGTTAAAGACAACATTGTTTTTAGAGCAACACATGCAAGCGATGGAGCGATGATACGTGCTGCACATATTAGTGGTGCTAGTGAATTTATAAAAAAACATCCTAAGGGGTATGAGATGCCTATTGGAGAGCGTGGTCTTGGGCTTTCAGGTGGACAACGCCAAAGTATTGGTATTGCTCGTGCATTTTTGATTGATTCTCCGATTATGTTACTTGATGAGCCTAGTAATGCAATGGATCAAATGACAGAAGCAAAACTTTTAGACAACCTAAAAAGTGCACTTCAAAATAAAACAGCTATCATTGTTACACAAAAGATGAATATCCTCAAGATTGTAGATCGAGTCATCGTCGTTGATAATGGAAAGATTGCTATAGATGCACCAAAAGACGAAGCGATCAAACAACTTCAATCTGGAGGTAAAAAGTAATGAAAAAAACAGAAAAGCCTACAGAATATAATGAAAAAGATTTTGAATTTATGAACTCTTTAAGTGCTGCTATCTTAGAGCAGTCACCTTCAAGAATTAGTAGAGTTCTTAAGATATGGATATTTACTATATTTGTACTTCTTGTTTGGGCCTCCTTAGCACAAATAGATGAGATAACTCGTGGTGATGGGAAAGTAATTCCTTATGGTCAAAATCAGGTTATCCAAAACCTTGAGGGTGGAATCGTTGAATCTATACTTGTACATGAGGGTGAGCATGTCAAAAAAGGGGAAGTTCTTCTTAAAATCAACAATGCACAATCTACCTCCACATCTCAAACAAACAAAATGAAATATCAAGAGTTAGAAGCTAAAAGATTAAGACTTTATGCAGAGGCTAACCAACTACCATTTGAAGAGATAAAAACGGATGATCCTATCTTAAAAAGACAAGTGGAACTTGCAAAAAAACTCTACCACTCCAATAGAATAGAGATGATTGCAAAAGATAATGCTATTGTGCAACAGATAGAACAAAGAAAACAAGAGCTTAAAGAAGCAAAAGCTAAAGTGAGAACACTAAGTAAATCATTAGAATATGTTCAAGAAGAGATATATATGACAACACCTATGGTAAAAAAAGGTGTAAAATCAAGAGTAGATTTTCTTAAACTCAAACGTGAAGAGAATGAGATAATGAACAATATAGAAGCAGCTGAATTATCTTTACCGCGTTTAGAGTATGCCATAGAAGAGTATAGAAATAAACGAATAGAATCAAAACGTGAGTTTATCAATAAGGCAAAACAAGAGCTTAATGAAGTTACAGCAGAGCTAGGTAGAATTAAGGCTCAACAAGTAGCTCTTAGTGACCAAGTAACAAGAACAATGGTTAAATCTCCTGTTAATGGGATTGTACAAAAACTTTATGTTCATACTGTTGGTGGAGTTGTAAAACCTGGTGCAGACCTTATTGAGATCGTGCCAACAAATAAAAAACTCTACCTTGAGATAAAAATAAAACCGAGTGACATCGCGTTTATCCATCCTGGTGCTAAAGCTAAAGTGAAAATATCTGCTTATGACTTTGCTATTCATGGTGGATTAGATGGTAAAGTTATAAATATCTCACCTGATACTATCACAGATAAAAAAGAAAATACTTTTTATCTCATCCATATTGAAACAGATAAAAACTATCTTGGGACAAAAGAGCATCCTTTAAAAATCATTCCAGGAATGGTTGCAAGTGTAGATATTGTAACAGGTAAGAAAACTGTCTTACAATATATACTCAAACCTATACTTAAATCTAAACAGTATGTTTTTTCGGAAAGATAGATGAAAATACTATTTTTTAGTGCAAGTGATGATACTCTGCAAGAATGGCAAACACGAGATGCTAGTGCAAATAGTATACAATGCTATGATTTAGAATCACTACAAAAAGAGCTTGATCTCTCTACACAAGAAACTATAGTCATTGCTGATTATGATTCTCTTGCACAAGAGATTAATAAACTTATAACATCTAATCAGCTTCCAGATAAAACCATTGTACTAGAAAGAGTTCCAGAGATAGCTTCTGGAAAAATGCTTATAAAACATGGTATAAAAGCTTATGGTAACTCTAGAATGCTTTTTATTCATTATAAACAGATGTTAGATACAGTCATGAACAATAAGGTTTGGACTTACCCTGAACTCACTGCTGCCTTAGCTTTAGTTACACATAGTATAAGCCCTGATGCTAAAGAACTTTTAGAGCATCGACTTACAGATAAAGAAATCGGTATTGTTTATGCCATCTTAGAGGGTCTTACTAATGATGCTATAGCAGCGAAAAAAGGTATAACTACAAGAACTGTAAAAGCTCATATAAGTTCTATTTTTCAGAAACTCCATGTTAACGATAGAGTTTCTCTAATTTTACTTTTAAAGTAGGAAAATCAGTTTTGATCTATTTGGATATCAGTACTAATTTCTAAAGTAACTGTTTTATCATCTTCAACACCTGTCACCTCTTGATAAGTTGCACCTGTTTCTGCATCTGTTTTAAAATCTCCTAGAGTCCACTCGGCATTATCACCTTCGGTATTTAAAGTGATAGAATCACTACTATCACCGTCTATGCGAAGTAAATTATCATTATCTGTCATATCCAACACATCATCTATAGAGAGTGAACCCAAATCCTGCTCTCCAGAACCTAGATTAATACTCTCAATATTTTGAATGTTTCCATCTAAGGCAGATAAATCTATGCTCATATCATCACTAAATACTACACTATCTTCACCACTGCCACCATCGATAGAGAGTTGACCACCAAGTAATCCAGAAAGATTATTAACATTAATAACATCATTTCCTTCACCTGCATCAATTAAATTTTCATGTTCTTCTTTATCTCCATCATGGTCATTTCGATTAGAATGATCGTCATGATCACCTCTATGAAAATGATCTCCTCTACCAAAATGATGACCTCTTTCACTATTATCATGATCTCTATGAGAATGCTCATCTCTCTCATCATTATTTTCATCTCTATTATTTATATTAATAATATCATTCTCACTATCAGCACTCTCATCTAAAGTAGTATGAGCCATTGTTGTATGTGTTTCACCACCATTACTTTCAGTTGATGTGATACTAGATTCAATATTGTTTAGCTCAGTATTTGAAAGATTTTTATCACTCAAAAGTGAAACTTCAGCAGCACCATTTTCATCAAGAGAAACACTATATCTACCATTCCCTAAATCTGTCACTCCCTCGCCTGTTAAAATAGCCCCATTTGGAATATTACTAAGTATAACAGAAGAAGATAAGGTTTCACTTCCATCAGTATCTGTTAATGTCGCATTTATTGAAACTTTATAATTAGATGTTTCATCACTATTATCATGTTTATGATGATGACCATGACCATGATTATGACCATGATTATGACCATGATTATGA
>Ga0256837_1001485_pt1 | contig 16148 bp, 12 predicted proteins | sample 4562384metaG_FD_185976 | JGI IMG/M metagenome (GOLD analysis project Ga0256837, IMG submission 185976) | Hydrothermal vent microbial communities from Guaymas Basin, Mexico - 4561-384 | ecosystem: Environmental > Aquatic > Marine > Hydrothermal vents | place: Mexico: Guaymas Basin | collected...
AGCTTCGCTTTTTTTAGTTCCGTATTTACTTCTTGAAACACTTCTACCTTTAACACCAGCAGTATCTAATGCACCTCTGATGATGTGATATTTAACCCCAGGTAAATCTTTTACCCTACCACCTCTGATTAAAACAATAGAGTGTTCTTGTAGGTTGTGTCCCTCACCAGGAATATAACTAATTACTTCGAATCCGCTTGTTAATCTAACTTTTGCAACTTTTCTTAAAGCTGAGTTTGGTTTTTTAGGAGTAGTTGTATATACTCTTGTACAAACCCCTCTTCTTTGAGGACACTCAACAAGTGCAGGTGATTTAGATTTTTTAATTACTTTCTTTCTACCTTTTCTAACTAATTGATTGATTGTAGGCATCTCTTTCCTTTATTGAAATTTTTAGCAGGGTATTATATCAAATTATTACTTAAATAAAACTTAATCCTTAAAGTGTGCTTAAGTTTTAAAAGTTTTATTATATCAATTATAACTGTTTTATTCGCCATAACTTGTTATGTCTTATAAAACTACCTTGTCCTAAAATACTCCAAAATAACTCTGAATACAATATAGTGCGTCACATCAGTTATAAGTAAATATTAAAAATATATGATATTTTAAAGAGTAATTTTATATTTGAAAATAATAAAAAAAGAAAGAGGAATTACTCCCCTTCATTTGTAGTTGTATAAGAAGCTTTTCTTTCTTCATGGAAGAACATACCAGTCCCCACTGGCACAACTCTACCAAGAACAATATTTTCTTTAAAATCTTCAAGATAATCAAACTTACCAGCAATACTCGCTTCTGTAAGTACTTTTGTTGTTTCTTGGAATGATGCAGCAGATATTACACTATCACTACTGATAGCTGCTCTTGTAATACCAACTAATGTAGGTTCAGCAATAGCAGGCTCACCACCAAGTTTTAAGATTCTTGAATTTTCTGCATTAAATCTTTTTTTAGATACTATATCACCCTCGATAAATTTAGTATCCCCACTTTCAACAATTTTAACTTGTCTTAACATTTGATTTACAATTAGTTCAATATGTTTATCATCAATATTTACCTCTTGACTTCTATAAACTTTTTGAACTTCTGAAATAATATATTGTTGAAGTGCTTTTTCACCTAATATTCTTAGAATATCAGCACCATTGATATTACCATCAGTAAGTCTTTCCCCTGCATGGATAAATTCACCTTCATGAACTAATATTTGTCTATCATTTGGCACAATATATTCGTGAGTTGTTCCTTGTTCAGTCGTAAGAATAATTCTTTGTTTACCTCTTAATCTTTTACCAAAACTTACAATACCATCAACACTTCCTAAAATAGCAGGAGATTTTGATTTTCTTGCTTCAAATAATTCACTAACTCTTGGAAGACCACCTGTAATATCGCTTGATTTAGCAGCTTCTTTTGGAGTTTTTGCTAAAATATCCCCTTTTGTTGCTCTATCTCCTGATTTTACTTGGATAATAGATTTAGGTTCTAATTTATATTCATAAACTTTTCCAGCATCATTCACAAGTACGATTTTTGGTTCATGACCTTGAAGATAATCTTTAACCATAATTCTAGTTTCACCTGTTAATTCATCATATTGCTCAGCAACAGTTAAACCATCGATAATATCTTCAAAATGGGTTACCCCATCATCTTCTGCTAAAATAGGATTAGCAAATGGATCCCATTCAGCAACTACTTTTGTTTCATTACTAATAGGTTCACTTAAAATATTACCTTTTTTAACTTCACTTCCTTCTCCAAGAATGATTTTACTTCCTCTAACAATATAATGTCTTTCTGCTTCTCTCTCTTTTTCATCGATAATTAAAGCAAAAAGTCCTTTATAATTAATTTCTTCACCAGCTTTTACTGAGATATCTTCTAAATAATCACCATTTAATTTAAAATATTTAACTTTTCCATGAACATTAGATTTAATAGTTGTAGCAATAGGTTCATTATCTTCTACTTTTAATTCTGCACCATAAGGTATCCTTTCAGGAATATTCCATCCCTCTTTGATAACTTCTACTAATGTATCATCTGCATTAACTTTTTTATCTTCTACTGGTATATAAAGTTTTCCTTCAAGTTTTCCACTAATTCCTGCTAATTCTATTTTTTTAGCAACATCATTTTTTCTTAAAGCAAATCTCTTTACATTATCGCCGTTTGTTAATGTCACAATAACTTCTTCGTGATGAGTTTCTACTGTTACATCTCCTGCAAATGGGGCCTTAATTTTAGGTTCAACTAAAAGGATTGAAGCATTTCTTCTATTTGCTACTATCTCTTTTCCATCATTTTTATAAGTTGAAATATTGTAATATCTAATATAACCCTCTTTTTTAACAACAATTTGTCTTTCTTCTTGTGTGCTACCTGCAACCCCACCGGCATGGAATGTTCTTAGAGTTAGCTGAGTTCCTGGCTCACCAATTGATTGAGCAGCGATAATACCAACAGCTTCACCTGGTTTAACAAGTCTTCCCTCAGCAAGATTTAAACCATAACATTTTGAACAAATTCCCTTAGGTGCTTTACAAGTAAGAGCTGTTCTGATTTTAACAGTTTTTACACCTTTTAAAACAATATCTTTTGCTTTGTCTTCGTCAATTAAAGTCCCTTCACTATAAAGAATTTCATTAGTAATTGGGTCATAAACATTTTCACTTAAAACTCTTCCGTTAATTCTATCTTCAAGTTTTTCAAGTAATGTTTCCCCATCTCTAATTTCACTAACTTCAATACCTTCATGAGTTTTACAATCATTCATAATTACTTTGTAGTTTTGAGAAACATCAACAAGTTTTCTTGTTAAATATCCAGCACTTGCTGTTTTTAAAGCTGTATCGGCAAGACCTTTTCTAGCACCATGTGTTGAAATAAAATATTCAAGTACATTAAGTCCCTCTTTAAATGAAGAGATAATTGGTGTTTCAATAATCTCACCACTTGGTTTTGCCATAAGACCCCTCATACCTGAAAGCTGTCTAATTTGGTTTTTAGAACCCCTTGCACCTGAGTCTGCCATCATATGAATTGAATTAAATCCATCTTTATCAGATTTCATTAAGTCCATCAATTTATCAGTAAGTTCATTATTTGTTTGAGTCCAAATATCAATAATTTTATTATATCTTTCTTGGTCAGTTAAAAGACCTTTTTTATATTGAGATTGAAGTTCAACAACTTTTTTCTTACTCGCTTCAATAAGTTTTGTTTTTTCTTCTGGAATAATAATATCATCAGCACTAATACTTACACCTGCCTGAGTTGAATATTTATATCCAATATCTTTTAAACTATCAAGGAAACTTGCTGTAACTGATAATCCACCTTTTTTATAAACAAAGTCAGCTAAATTACCAATATCTTTTTTCTTCATCACTTTATTAAACATATCAACAGGTACAAAATCTGGACAAATTGAGCCAATTACAACTCTACCTGGTGTAGTTTCAACTACTTCACCTCTTAGTTTTGTTTTAATTTTTGCATGAACATCAATATTTCCATTAGCAAATGCTTGTAAAACTTCATTTTCATTCGCAAAAAGTTTATGTTCCCCTTTTACACCATCTTTTGTAAGTGATAGATAATAAATCCCAAGTACCATATCTTGCGAAGGAACAGCTACTGTTTTACCACTCGCAGGAAGAAGAATATTCATACTACTTAACATTAAAAGTTTCGCCTCAGCAATAGCTTCTTGACTTAAAGGTACATGAACTGCCATTTGGTCACCATCAAAGTCAGCATTAAAAGCAGCACAAACTAATGGATGTAATCTAATTGCTTTTCCATCAATCAAAACAGGATGGAAAGCTTGGATACTCATTCTATGAAGTGTTGGTGCTCTGTTTAACATTACAGGATGCCCTTCTACTACCTCTTGTAAGCATTCCCAAACTTCATTAGTTTCATTTTCAATCAGTTTTTTAGCTTGTTTAATAGTTGTAGCATACCCTTTTTCTTCAAGTTTTGCCATTAGATGTGGTTTAAAAAGTTCAAGAGCCATTTTTTTAGGAAGACCACATTGATCCATTCTTAAATTTGGTCCAACAACAATAACACTTCTTCCAGAGAAATCAACTCTTTTTCCAAGTAAGTTTTGTCTAAATCTTCCCGATTTTCCTTTAATTACTTCACTTAATGATTTTAAAGGTCTTTTATTCGCACCTTTTACAGAGTTACCTCTTCTACCATTATCAAATAAAGCATCTACTGATTCTTGAAGCATTCTTTTTTCATTTCTAATAATAATTTCAGGAGCATCAAGTTCTAATAATCTTTTAAGTCTTTGATTTCTATTGATAACTCTTCTATATAAATCATTTACATCACTTACAGCAAATTTTCCACCATCAAGCGAAACAAGAGGTCTTAAATCTGGTGGAGAAACTGGAACCATTTTTAAAATCATCCATTCTGGTTTATTATCAGAATTTAAAAAACTTTCAACAATTTTAAGTTTTTTTACAATATCTTTTTTTCTTGATACTGATTTTGTAGTTTTAAGTTCTTCTTTTAATTCATCATACATTTCAGGAAGGTCTAATTCTTCAAGCATTCTTCTAATAATTTCAGCACCCATTTCAGCATAGAAACCATCCTCACCATAAATATCATTAAGTTTTCTATACTCTTCTTCTGTTAAAACATCACCTCTTTTAACTGGTGCATCACCTGTTGTAAATACAACATAAGCTTCATAATAAAGCACTCTTTCAAGGTTTTTCATTTTAATATCAAGTAAAGTTCCTATTCTACTTGGTAAGTTTGAAACAAACCAAATATGAGCAACTGGTGAAACAAGTTCAATATGCCCCATTCTTTCTCTTCTTACTTTTGAATTAGTAACTTCAACTCCACATTTTTCACAAACAACACCTTTGTATCTCATCTTTTTATATTTACCACAAAGACACTCATAATCATTAATTGGTCCAAATATTTTAGCACAAAAAAGCCCATCTCTTTCAGGCTTTAATGTTCTATAATTTATAGTTTCTGGCTTTTTTACTTCCCCATAACTCCAAGAAACAATTTTCTCTGGACTTGCGATTTGAACACCTAAGGCATCAATATCTTTTGGTCTTCCTTCATTTAGGTCAATTTTGATTAAATTTTTACTCATTTTCTTCACCTTTTTTATAAAACTCTACATCTACACAAAGAGCTTTTAATTCTTTTGTTAATACAAAGAATGTTTCACTAAGCCCTGTTTGAGGTACATTTTCCCCTTTTGTAAGTGCTCTATAAGCTGCATTTCTTCCTTCAATATCATCTGATTTAGTTGTAAGCATCTCTTTAAGGTTCGCACTTGCACCATAAGCTTCAAGAGCCCAAACTTCCATTTCTCCAAATCTTTGCCCACCAAATAGTGCTTTACCACCAACTGGTTGTTGAGTAATTAGTGAATATGGTCCCGTACTTCTTGCATGCATTTTTTCATCAACTAAATGGTGAAGTTTTAACATATACATATAACCAACATTTACTCTTTCTTTAAGTTTTTCACCAGTTCTTCCATCATAAAGTTCAACTTTACCATCTTCTGGAATGTTAGCTAATTCAAATAGTTTTTTAAACTCTTTATTATTTACACCTTCAAAACTTGGAGTAGCCATTTTTACACCACTTTTTGCCCAATCTCTTGCATATTTTAAAAATTCTTCATTTGTTAAACTATCTAAAAATTCAGAATATTTATCTCCAAATTTAGCAACTTGAACAATCTTTTTCATTTTTGATTTTAATTTTTCAACATAATCTTCTGTTTTTTCATCAAAAATAGTTTGAAGTTGTTCACCAAGTTTTTTACCTACAAGACCTAAATGAACTTCTAAAATCTGTCCAATATTCATTCTCGATGGTACCCCTAATGGATTTAAAATAATATCCACAGTTCTTCCATCTTCCATATAAGGTAAATCTTCTCTTGGAACAATGTTTGAAACAATACCTTTATTTCCGTGTCTTCCAGCCATTTTATCACCAACTTTAAGTTTTCTTTTAGTTGCGATATAAACTTTTACTTTTTTAGCTACACCATTTGGAAGAATATCATCTCTTTCGATTATTTCAAGTTTTTCTTCATAATCACTTCTAATTCTTTCTTTCTCTTTTTGGAATCTATTTTTAATCTCTTCAAATTTACTTTTTACATCTTCATCATAATTATCAATAGTTGCCAATAATAAAAATTTATTCATACTTCTTAATATTTGAGCTGGTATTTTATCCCCTGCACTATATATAGTTGAATTTATTGAAGTATCTTGAACTAATTCATTATTTGCTAAAAGTGAAGTAAGAGCTAAAACTTCTTCTCTATCAATAATTGAAAGTTTATTTTCATAATCTTCTTTAAGTCCAGCTTTTTCCTCTTCATAAGCAGCTTTTGCTCTTTCGTCTTGTTCGTAACCTTTTTTAGTAAATACTTTTACATCAATTACAACACCTTCCATACTAGCTTTTGCTTTTAACGAAGAATCAACTACATGGCCAGATTTTTCACCAAAAATATTTCTAATAAGTCTTTCTTCTGGTGTTGGCTTTACATCACCTTTTGGAGATACTTTTCCAACCATTACCATACCTGGTTTGATATAAGTTCCAATTTTTACAATTCCACTTTCATCTAAATGTTCAAGATTTTCTTCTTTAATACCTGGAACTTGTTTAGTAATCTCTTCAACTCCATATTTTGTTTCTCTTGCTTCTATCTCTTTTTCATAAATATGAATTGAAGTATATACATCATCTTTTAAAATTCTTTCACTAATAATAATCGCATCTTCATAGTTGTATCCATTCCAAGGCATAAAGGCAACCATCATATTTTTACCTACTGCTAACTCACCTTGGTCCATATTACTTCCATCAGCAATTACATCACCAGTTTCAATTTTATCACCAACTTTTACAATAGGTCTTTGGTCAAATGCTGTATTTTGGTTAGTTCTCATAAATTTATCAAGTTTATAATGGTCAATAAATGGCCCTGTTTCATCTTCACCTAAAATATATACATTTTTAGAATCAACTTTTTGAACTATACCACCTCTTTGTGCTTTAATAATCTGCCAAGCATCTCTTGCAACTATTGCTTCCATACCTGTACCAACTACTGGTGCTTCAGCTGTAAGAAGAGGTACACCTTGTCTTTGCATATTTGACCCCATTAAAGCTCTATTAGCATCGTTATGCTCTAAGAATGGAATTAACCCAGCAGCTACACCAATAATCATTTTAGGAGATAAATCATATAAATCAACTTCATTTTTACTTACTAATAATATATCACCATCTTTTCTTGCTTCGATTAAATCTTCAATAATTTCACCATTTTCATCTATTTTAGTTGATGCTGGTGCGATTACTTTTCCCTCTTCTTGTGTAGCAGTAATATAAATTATTTCTTCATTTATTTTTCCATCTTTTACTACTTTATAAGGTGATTCAATAAATCCATGCTCATTTACTTTCGCATAAGTTGAAAGTGTATTAATTAGACCAATATTTTGTCCCTCTGGTGTCTCAATAGGACAAATTCTTCCATAATGAGTTGGATGAACATCCCTTACCTCAAAACTTGCTCTTTCTTTTACAATACCACCTTCACCAAGTGCTGAAAGTCTTCTTTTATGTGTAACTTCACTAAGTGGATTTGTTTGGTCCATAAATTGTGATAATGCACCAGTTGCAAAGAAATCTAAAATTGTTGTTGAAATAAGTTTAGTATTGATTAAATCCATTGGCATTAGTTCAGCAATATTAGTGATTGTTCCCATTTTATCTCTAATTGCTTTTTGCATTCTTACTAAACCTTCATGAAGTTTATTTGCTAATAATTCACCAATAGCTCTAATTCTTCTATTTCCTAAATGGTCTCTATCATCAATATGACCTTTTCCATTTTTTACATTGATTAAATATTGAACTGTTCTAATAATATCTTGATGAGTAAGAATTGTTACATCTTCACTTACATTTAACCCTAATTTATGGTTCATTTTCATTCTACCAACTTTTGTAAGGTCGTATCTCTCTGGGTCAAAAAGCATTTTTTCAATCAATTCTTCTGCTGCTGCAATAGTTACAGGCTCACCTGGTTTCATAACTTTATGGATTCTAATTTTTGCTAATTCATTCTCATCTTCAATCCCTTCTGTTTGTCTTAGAAGTTTAAGTGCATCAATATCTTGAATAAATGCATTTATAATTGAAGAATCTACACCCTCGGCTAAATCATTAACTATATCAAATTCTGTTACTTGTGATTCAAGCATTTTTTTAAGTTTATTTTCATTGATTTGAGTTAATGTATCATATAAAACTTCACCTGTTACCATATCAATTACAGGAGTAGCTAAATGTCTTTCAAGTAAAGTTTCAATTGGATATTTAATCCACTCTAAACCTTCCTCTTTTAATTTATTTGCTTTTCTTTTTGTTAATCTTTTTCCAGCTGCAATAATTAAATTTCCTTCACTATCTTCAATATCAAATTGAACTCTACCCTCTAATATTTCTGGGTCAAATGGCATTAAAAATTGATTATTTTCCACTTTTATTTTTGTAATAGGATAAAATAATTTTAAAATATCTTCTTTTGAATACCCTAACGCTCTTAATAAAATCGTTACGGGAACTTTTCTTCTTTTGTTAATTCTTACAAAAAGAGTATCTTTTACATCATATTCAAAATAAATCCAACTCCCTCTGTCTGGAATAATCTGACCTGAATATAAAAGTTTTTTAGAATCTTTTGCAGCATCTTTTTTGAAAATTACCCCTGGACTTCTGTGTAATTGATTTACAACTACCCTTTCAACTCCATTGATAATAAAACTTGTTCTGTCTGTCATTAAAGGGATATCTCTAATATAAAGAGTTTGTTCTTTTATATCTTTAATTCCTATTTTTTCACTTGTTTTTTCATCTCTTTCATGAAGTATAAGTCTTACTTTAATTTTCATAGGAATTGAATAAGTAAGCCCTTTTTCCATACATTCTCTAATTGTGTATTTTGGCGTCCCAAATTCACTTTCAATGTACTCTAATGTTAATTTATTATGTCCATCATGTATTGGAAAAATTGATTTGAATACTTTTTCAATTCCACTTTCTTTTGAATTGTTAACATTTAAAAAATTCTCGAAACTACTTTGTTGAAGTTGTAATAGGTTTGGAATTTCTAAAACCTGAGGAATTTTTGAAAAGTCTAATCTTAGTCTATTTGCTGATTTTAGTTGATTTAACATTGGCATACCTTGTAGTATTTTTTCTCGCGAGTTTATTATTTTTTTGCTTTATAAAACATCCCATAAAAGGGAAAATCACTTTCGTGATATAAAAAAATGAAAGTTAAAATTATTTAACTTCTACTGTTGCACCAGCTTCTTCTAATTGAGCTTTAAGTGCTTCTGCATCTTCTTTAGAGATTGCTTCTTTAATTGTAGTTGGTGCTTCATCAACTGCTGCTTTAGCTTCTTTTAATCCTAAACCAGTTGCTGCTCTAACTACTTTAATTACATTAATTTTTTTAGCTCCTGCATCTTTTAATACAACATCAAATTCAGTTTTTTCTTCTGCTGCTGCTCCACCTGCTGCTCCTGCACCTGCAACTACTGTTGGTTGTGCACTAACATCAAATTTTTCTTCAAATGCTTTTACTAATTCATTTAATTCTTTAACTGTTAAACCTTCGATTGTTTCTAAAATTTGTTCAACTGTACATGCCATGGGTTTATTCCTCCTCTTGTTTTTCTATTAAATTTTGTAATCCATAAGCGAATTTTGTAAGTGGTGCTTTCATCATATAAGCTACCATTCCAAGTAATTCGTCTTTTGTTGGTAATTTAGATACTTCAATTACATAATCAGCATCTTTAACTTCACCTTCAATAACTGCACTTTTTACTTTAAAGTCATCTTTGTGAGCTTCTGAGTGTTTTACTACTAATTTAGCTAATGTAATTTGGTCTTCACCCCAAATGAAAATATTATTATCTTCATAAGTAGCTTCAATACCATTGTTAGCTAAAGCAATTCTTGCTAAGTTGTTTTTTACAACTTGTACTTTTCCACCAGCTTCTCTTACAGCATTTCTTAGATTTTCAAGGTCTTGTGTTTTAGAACCTTTATAATCACATACATAAATACTGCTTTCTTTTGTAAATTCAGCTGTTAATTGCTCAACAACTTCATATTTTTTAGCTTTATTCAAATTCTTTTCCTCCTTTCCGACTGGAAAAACCTCGGTAGGAAATTAAGGCTTCGCCACCTACTTTCTTCAGTCTAAGATTAAAAACATAAAATTATATCAAAATTATTATTTGATATCCATAAGTTCTGCTGTATCCATATGTAAAGATGGAGACATTGTTAATGAAACTGCACCTTTTTGAATATATTTACCTTTTGCTGTACTTGGTTTCATTTTATTTATTTTAGCGATAAAAGTTTTAGCATTTTCAAGTAATTGCTCAGTTGAAAAAGATGCCTTTCCAATTCCTGCTTGAATATTACCTTTTTTATCTACTCTAAAATTAACTTGTCCAGCTTTTGCATTTTTAACTGCTCCTGCTACATCCATAGTAACTGTTCCAGTTTTTGGATTTGGCATTAAACCTTTTGGTCCAAGAATTCTACCAAGTCTTCCTAATTGTCCCATCATATCTGGTGTAGCAATTAAAATATCAAAATTAATATTTCCATTTTTAATATCTTCTGCTAAATCTTCGAAACCAACAATATCAGCACCTGCTTCTTTTGCTTCTTCTGCTTTTTTATCTTTTGCAAATACTGCTACTTTTACATCTTTACCTGTTCCATGAGGTAAAACTACACTACCTCTAATCATTTGGTCAGCATGTCTTGGATCAACACCAAGTTTTAAAACTAATTCAACAGTTTCATCAAATTTAGCTGATTTAAGCTCAGCTAGTTTATTGATAGCTTCATCAAATGAATATACATCTTTATCAATCTTTTTTAATAATTCAGCATATCTTTTAGATACTTTTTTCATTCTTTCTCCTCGCATATTTTGCTTCCACTAAAATGTGGTGTTTATTTTTTAATCAACGATTTCTATACCGATACTTCTTGCACTACCTGCAATAATTTTCATAGCTTGAGCTACATCTTTTGTATTTAAATCAGCCATTTTTTTCTCAGCGATTTCTTGAAGCTGTGCTTTTGTAAGCTTTCCAACTTTATTTTTAAGTGGATTATCACTTCCTTTTTGAATTCCAGCCGCTTTTTTAATAAAGTCAGTTGCTGGTGGTTGTTTTGTGATAAATGTAAAACTTCTATCAGAATAAACAGTGATAACTACTGGAATATTAAATCCCATCATATCTTTTGTTTTTTCATTGAATGCTTTACAAAATTCCATAATATTAACACCTCTTTGACCTAATGCAGGTCCAACTGGTGGAGATGGGTTTGCTTTACCAGCAGGGATTTGTAATTTTAATTCTCCAACTACTTTTTTTGCCATAGTAATTTCCTTTCTTAAATAATTTTTTCAACTTGTGTATGAGATATCTCAACAGGTGTACTTCTACCAAATATTGTAACATTTAATTTCAGTTTACCTTGAAGTAAATCATACTCTTCAACTGTACCTGTGAAGTTCGCAAATGGACCTTCCACAATCCTAACTGTCTCACCATGTGTAAATGAGATTTTAGGTTTTGGTGCAGATTTTTGCTGCGCTTTTTCGATTATTAAATCAATATCCGATTTAGATAAAGGTGTTGGTTTGTTAGATTCACCAATGAACCCACCAACTTTTGGAAGAGATTGAATTTTTTGCCATAATTGAGTATTTTTAGATAAATCTTCAAGTTCAACAAAAACATAACCAGGATAAATACATCTCTCAGTAATTTTTTTATTTCCATTTTTAATGTCAATCACTTCTTCTGTTGGAACAATAACTTCACCTAATTTCTCTTTCCAACCAAGTTCTATTAGCATATTTTCAATTGCTCTTTTTACAGCTAACTCACTACCTGCAAAGCTTTGAATAGCATACCATTTTTTATTTGACATAACTTTCCTTATAGTACTGATTTTAAAACTGATGACATAATTAAGTCAATCACAGATAAAAATAATGATACAACTGTTACAACTACAAATACTGATAAAAATGATTGTTTAATTTCAGTTTTAGTAGGAAAAATAACTTTTTCTATTTCTATCCTAGCATCTTTTATAAATCTATTTATTTTATTCATTTTAATCCTCTTCCAAAAATTGGTGGCAGGGGAGGAGGGACTCGAACCCACAACAAACGGTTTTGGAGACCGCCGCTCTACCATTGGAGCTACTCCCCTATTTGAGAATGGAGCGGGAAACCGGGCTCGAACCGGCGACCCTCAGCTTGGAAGGCTGACGCTCTAGCCAACTGAGCTACTCCCGCATAATTTTAGCTTAAAGTAAAACTTAAAGCTTAAAAATAAACATTTCAAAACAAATGTAAATTTTTAAGCTTTAAAAAAAAGCCAATAAAGGCTTTAATTAAAGTTTAGCTTCTTTATGTGCTGTATGTTTATTACACCACTTACAGAATTTTTTAACTTCAAATTTTTCAGTATGAAGTTTTTTGTTTTTAGTTGTGTGATAGTTTCTTCTTTTACACTCTTCACACGCTAAATGGATAATATCTCTCATTTATATTCCTTTTAAATAAGGGGAAAACCCTTATTCAGTAATACTTGTTACAACTCCAGCACCAACAGTTCTACCACCTTCTCTGATAGCGAATCTTGTTCCTTCTTCAAGTGCGATTGGAGCGATTAGTTCAACATTCATTTTTACATTATCACCAGGCATAACCATTTCAACACCTTCTGGTAAAGTGATACTTCCAGTTACATCAGTTGTTCTAATATAGAATTGTGGTCTATATCCATTAAAGAAAGGTTTATGTCTTCCACCCTCTTCTTTTGTTAAAGCATAAACTTCTGCTTCAAATTTAGTATGAGGAGTGATTGTTCCTGGTTTTGTTAAAACTTGACCTCTTTCAACATCATCTTTTTTAATACCTCTTAAAAGAACACCACAGTTATCTCCTGCTTCAGCTTTATCAAGTTCTTTTCTGAACATTTCGATACCAGTTACAGTTGTTTTAGTTGTATCTTTGAAACCAACGATTTCAATTTCTTCACCAACAGTTAAAGTTCCTCTTTCAACTCTACCAGTTACAACTGTTCCTCTTCCTGAGATTGAGAAAACATCTTCAATTGGCATTAAGAAATCTTTTTCAGTATCTCTTTCTGGAGTTGGGATATATTCATCAACTTGTTTCATAAGTTCTAAAATATCTTGTGACCATTCACCAAGTGCACCAGCTTTTACTTCTTCAAGTGCTTGAAAAGCTGAACCAGCTACTACAGGAGTATCATCACCTGGGAATTCATATTCACTTAATAACTCTCTAATTTCCATTTCAACTAATTCTAATAATTCTTCATCATCAACTAAATCTTTTTTGTTCATGAAAACAACGATGTATGGTACACCAACTTGTTTTGATAATAAGATATGCTCTCTTGTTTGAGGCATAGGACCATCAGTTGCAGCAACAACTAAGATAGCTCCATCCATTTGAGCAGCACCAGTAATCATATTTTTAACATAATCCGCATGCCCTGGACAGTCAACATGAGCATAATGTCTATTTTCTGTTTCATATTCAATGTGAGAAGTGTTGATTGTAATTCCTCTTTCTCTTTCTTCTGGTGCATTATCAATTTGATCATAATCTTGTAATTGATTTGTATCAGATGCATTATTTAATGCTAAAACACCTGAAATAGCAGCTGTTAAAGTTGTTTTACCGTGGTCAACATGACCGATTGTTCCGATATTTACATGTGGTTTAGATTTAATAAATTTTTCTTTAGCCATTCTCGTATCCTTTTTTTAAAGTTTTTAATTTCTTGGTCTTGGACTCCAAAATAGTGGAGCCCATAAGCAGAATTGAACTGCTGACCTCTTCCTTACCAAGGAAGTGCTCTGCCACTGAGCCATATGGGCAAAAAAACACTGTTGCAACAATGTTCGTAATTGAACAATAAATGTGTTATGGGATTTTTCTATAGTAGTGATAACTAATGAGATTAAACTACTAAGCTCCCAGTTTATAAATGGAGCGGGAAACCGGGCTCGAACCGGCGACCCTCAGCTTGGAAGGCTGACGCTCTAGCCAACTGAGCTACTCCCGCATTTATAGATGGTGGTGGAGGAAGGATTCGAACCTTCGAAGGCAGAGCCAACGGATTTACAGTCCGTCCCCTTTGGCCACTCGGGAACTCCACCGTGTTAATTATACTGGTCAAACGCTTTTTAAATGGAGCCGATAAAGGGACTCGAACCCCCGACCTGCTGATTACAAATCAGCTGCTCTAGCCAGCTGAGCTACATCGGCATAACCACTTGTGTTTGTGGAGTGGAATTATATAAAAATTTTTTTTATGTGTCAAGAGTTTTTATAAAAAATTTAATTTTTTTTCAATAAAAATAAAAAATTATTATTTTTATCCTTAAAAAATACCTTTTTTCTGGTAACTACATATAATAAATTATCTTTTTTTTGTATAAATCCATTTTTTGTTTGTTTAATTTTTATGTTTGGTAAAGGTTGTTTATTTATCATAATTTCAAACAAATTTACTGGATAGTTCGAATTTAATTTATAAATAAATAATTTTTTATCATAACATTTATCATTTATACAAATATTTTTAGAATTTATACTCATAACAAAAACTAATTGTCCTACATTATAAACTTCTATTTTTTTTGAAAAACTATTCTCTTTTAAAAATCCTTGGTCATTTATTGCTAAATTATCTTTTTTAAAAGCAAAAATAATAGGAGTAGTTTTATAACTACACCCACTAAATAATAAAAATAATACTAAAAAGCAATATTTCATTTTGTATCTTTCACTAAATTTGCACTAATTATTGCTTCACGAATTTGTGATGCTATATCATTATAAGCAGATGGATTGTTTGGAAGCATAATTGTATTACTTTCACTACTTGCTACATCTTTTAAAGTATCAAAATATTGAGTAATTAAAATTAAATTTAATACCGCTGTGCTATCAATCCCTTCAATTTCTCTCATCTCATCAATAGATTCTTTAAATCCATTTATAATCGCTTTTCTTTGATTTGCTATTCCCTCACCTTGAAGTTTTTTACTTTCTGCTTCGGCTTCTGCTTGTTTTACCATAAGCACTTTTTGAGCTTCTGCTTTTTCAATAGCTGCTAGTTTTTCTCTTTGAGAAGCAACTATATCATTCATAGCATTTACTATTTTTTCATCTACATCAATATCAGTTACAAGAGTTTTTTCTATATTGTATCCAAATTGTTTAATCGCATCATCAAGTTCATTTTTTATCGCTTTTGCTATTTCGTCCTTTTTTTCAAACACTTCATCAAGTGTCATTTTTGGAACTTCTGCTCTAACTACATCAAAAAGATAACTTCTAATTTGCTCTTTTACATCTTCAAGTTCGTAAAATGCTTTATAAATTTGATTATCTTCATCTGTAACTTTGTATTGGGCTGATATTAAGATATCTACAAAAACATTATCTTTTGTTTTTGTGCTAACTCTTACATCTAATTGTTGAAGTCTAAGAGAAATAATTTCTGCAATATCATCTACAAGTGGAATTTTAAAATGAAGTCCAGCACGAGAGAGTTTTTTGAATTTTCCAAATCTTTCAATAATTGCTACTTCTTGCTGGCTAACAATATAAGCAACTCCAAATGTCATTGTTTGTAAAAGTCCTGTTACTCTCATTTTAAATCCTTTATCTAAGTTTTTTTATTTTATTTTTATTTATTTTAAATATTTTTGAAGGCTCACTTTCATCATTTACAACTACTACTTTTTTACATTTATTTATACTTAGATTATTCTTTTCACAAAACTTAGTCATCTCAAGACAACCATCTCTTGTAAATTTTGCTTTTAGAGAAGACGCAGTATAATAAAATCCAGCATGTAAAACCCCACTATTTCGCCCACTGCTATGATATCCTACATCTTTTTCTTTTTCTTTTTCTAAAATTACTATTTTTTTTATT